>Ga0209635_10001603_pt1 | contig 16893 bp, 19 predicted proteins | sample DeeMarSWOR230_32_FD_187463 | JGI IMG/M metagenome (GOLD analysis project Ga0209635, IMG submission 187463) | Marine sediment microbial communities from White Oak River estuary, North Carolina - WOR-2-30_32 (SPAdes) (version 2) | ecosystem: Environmental > Aquatic > Marine > Intertidal zone >... | reverse complement strand
AGCCCATCAAAGATTGGGATAGGCTGTTTTAAATCAGGGGAAATCACCGCTGAATCGATATCGATATAGAGCCTCGGCGGCTTTTTGATAGAGGGATCCCTCTTTAAGAGGCGGTTACTATATGGTACCTCCTTGTCAGCATAGATGACAACACGAGTATAATCGGGATTGGACCAGTATTTGATCCGAGTCACAGGGTGAAGCTCGCTCTCTTCTTTGGGCTGCGATTTCGGGCCATACCCCTTCACTTCCTTGGGCGCAGGCTTTGGTTTGTACTCCTTCAGTTTATTCAGTTTAATCCTCGCCAGGGATACCATATCCCCTTTGGGGAATTGATCGATGACCTCTTGAAATGCCTCGTAGGCCTCGGAAAACTCCTTTCGCTTCAGGTGGATTTCTCCGATCTTGAATTGGGCATCGTCGGCCAGCCTGCTGGAAGGGTATTCCGTGACCAGGCTCTGGAAGGAGGAGAGGGCCTGTTGAAGGTCGGATTTGAGGAACGAATAGCTGTAGAGGTCATAGTAGAGCGTCGCCACCGTGAATAATGCATCGTCCGCCCTGGGGGTTTTGGGATGCTGAGTATATACGGCTTGAAAATTCTCAATGCATCTCAGCCAATAGGATCTATACTTCTTCTTCGCCTGGGAGTGTTTGAGAGCGTAGTAATCATTTCTCGCTTTTCTATATTGATCTTCATAATCAGCCCCATAGATTGAGGTTCTCGAGAGGAGCAGGCCGAAGAGGATGAGCACTACGGCTGACATACGGATAAATTCCTTCCTCACTGGTGGCTTACCCGGGTAAGATGCGGCACTGGAAACCTTCATCCTCGAATGTGAGCAGCCACCCCTCGACGAAATTGGTGCATTCCCCAGGAGAGGGCGTAAAGGGAATGGCACTATTCTTAGAAGGGTGGAGAAATGGTTATAAACGGAAAAGCCAAGAGGGGATAGAGAGGGAAAGACCCGTGGAAGGGACAGAGAGGAAAAGGCGATCCAGAATTTTCTCCTAAGCATCTCCATTCTGGGCTCTTCGCAATACCCTATAACTCTTTTTTCGAATTTACTACACATTATTTTATTATGCAACAAAAAATTTAGATTTCAAGCAGTTATATAATAAAAAGACAAGAGAAGATCGGAAATATAGTATTTTCCATTGATTATAAAGGACTTTTAGGTTCATGAAGCCTTAAATAATGAATTAGATGGGCTTTCTCATCAATCGGAGGCTGAAGAGCAGAAGGAGGCAGAGAAAGGAGAGAATGACAATGGCCCCCGAGGCGGGCAGATCCCAATAGAAAGCCATCATAAGCCCGGCTATCACGGAACCCGTGGCGACTATTGAAGAAGTTATGATGGCATGTGTGAAATTGGCGGCTAATTGTAATCCCACCGCCGAGGGGATTACGATCAAAGCAGACACCAAGAGAACGCCCACTATTTTCATGCCGAGCACGCTGTACACATGGGAATGAAATCATGCCGCAATGAAAACGGAGGGACGAAAAATGGGTGAGCGCTTGAAGGAGAAGGCGACCATCGTAACGGGAGCCGGATCTGTCGGGCCGGGATGGGGCAACGGTAAGGCCACTGCGGTGCTCTTTGCGGGGGAGGGGGCGAAGGTTTTCGCCATTGACATAAACCTTGACGCGGTGGAGGAGACCAAAGGGACCATCGACCAAGGAGGCGGAGAATGCACGGTTCACAAGGCTGATGTTTCCAGGTCTGACGAGGTCAAGGCCATGGCAAGATTAGGGCCATGCCTGGTGCAGTTGTTTGGGCAAGCCGAGTCCCTCATGACCATTACCTATCTCCCCCACCGCGATCATGTCCAGGAGGGGACCCCGGAGCAGATGAAGCGGCTTGCCTCTGCAGGCTTCCCACGTACGGACGTAGAGGTCAAGATCTTTGACCCCGAGGATAAAGAACTTCCACCAGCGAGATGGGGGAGATTGTCACGCGTTCTGATCTGGTCATGAAGGGGTACTGGCGCAATCCTGAGGCCACGGCAGACACGATTAAAAACGGATGGCTTCTTACCGGTGATATGGGCTACATGGATGAAAGCGGCTATCTATTCATAATGGACCGCTCAAAGGACATGATCATCAGCGGTGGGGAAAATGTCTATCCACGTGAAATTGAGGAAGTTATTATCCAACATCGAGCCATCAGAGAGGTCGCAGTTATTGTCGTTCCAGATTTAAAATGGGGGGAGGCAATAAAAGCAGTTGTAGCGCTGCTTACGGGCCAATCTGCAGCAGAAGAGGAATTGATTGCCTTTTGCAAGGATAACATTGCGAGCTATAAAAAACCCAAGTCGATCGATTTCGTGGATGAATTACCCAAGAACAATTACGGGAAAATATTGAAACGGGAGTTGCGGGCGAAGTATTGGAAAGGGAAAGAGCGAAAAGTGTGACAATGCATCGAGACGACCGGGATGATTCCCAACGCTTTCGATGGCAATAAATGAGCAGGGGATGATTGGCCCCCTGAGTTCAGTCCGCGCGTACCGAGGAGGTTGCCTCCAGCCCTTTAATCAGGCTGGCGATGGCTCGATTCAGAGGCGCCTCCACCCCTAAAGCCTCCCCCTCTCGCACCAGAGCACCATTGATGTAATCGATCTCCGTTTGCCTTTTGGCCAGGATGTCCTGGTACATGGAGTTCAGATTCGGGGCTGTATTTTGGCATATAGCAAGAAATTCCTGCTCCATGTCCGGGTAAAGGAGCTTTATGCCCTTTGCTTTGGCCACCCGTAAACATTCATCGAGCACTTTCAGGGCAAAGCTGCGACAGGCTTCATTCCTCGCGATCTCCCCGTTTCTGACCCGCATCAGCGTGGCCGGGGCATTGAGGGTCGCATTGACCAGGAGCTTTGTCCACACTAAGCCCTGGGCGTTATCGGAGGTCTGGACCGAAAGGCCCGTCTTCGATAGAACTTGAGCTACTGCCTTCGCCCGAGGTGAGACCGGTCCTTCGGGCTCCCCGAGATAGATGTCCCCCCACCCGGTGTGCCGGATGCGGCCCGGCCCGATAAGGAGTGCCCCGGCGGAGGTAATTCCGATGAGAACCCTTCCCTTTCCCAGGACCCCCTCAATGGACTCCTGATTTCCCAGGCCGTTTTGGAGGGTGAGAACGACGGATTCATCCTTCATCAGGGACCCCATCCCTCGGGCCGCGTCCTGTGTGTGGGTTGCCTTCACGAAGACGATGACGAGATCAGCAGGGCCAATTTCTCCCGTCTGGGTGAACGCCTTCAAGGGAATTGAGCGGTCTCCGCTCACGCCTTCCAACCAGAGGCCGTCCCGGTTGATGGCGTGTATGTGCTCAGCCCATATATCTAGGAGATAAACGTCCACACCTGCCTCATAGAGGAGTCCTCCGAACGTGCTTCCCATCGCCCCAGCACCGACGATTACCGTTTTCATATGCGGATTTCCTTTCTGTTCATAGACTTAATGGACCAATGGCACATAGCCGAAAAATTTCGGGATAGACATGATGAGTGACTCCCAGTAGGTAGCGATAATGAGGACCGCAATGGAGCCCAAGATAAAGGGAAGGATGGCTCCGGAAATCCGTTCGAGCCTTATCTTCCCGATGGCACAAGCGATGAATAGGCTTACCGCATTTTAGGGTCTTATCCGGCCGACCATCTCCTTGGATCGACGGCAGACGGATGTGAGCACGTGAAAGAGCATAACAGCAGAACCCGTGGGAATGGCCATGTAGGGCAATGACATGGAAAGGCGCATAGCGGGACTGAGTTGATGGCGTGTCAGTATGACCAGGTAAATTCCCCCCCAAAGGATCACTGCGAGCATGGTGGCGATGAAAATGTCTCCCCCGAGGGCTGTCACCGTGCGAATTCGTTTCGGGAACCTCTCCGCAACGAAAATGACGGCGATATGTTGCCCCCTTTTCAGAGCTATGCCAGCGGCCAACAATGAGGACCATACAAGGCAATACCTGGCAAACTCCTCCGTCCAGAAAAGCGGAAGCAACAGGACATACCGAAATATGACCTCGATGAAGACATCAAAGGCCATGGCCGAGATAATAATAAAGACCGCCACCTCGGTACATCGATTGATTATATCGCTTATTCGCTCCATTAGGCCCTCAATGGAAATGGGGAAACAAGGGGCAAAGCCCCACCTGCTCACTTCACTTGGCCTGTCTGATCCTCTCGATAATCGGTCCCCAACCCGGGTACTGTTTGATGAACTTGGCGTATACCGGCTTCATAGCCGTGAAGAAGATGGCCTTATCAACGGTCCTCACGTCCATCCCCCAGGCCTTCAAATCCTGGATCTGCCTCTGCTCGTTATCCCGAATAACCTCCCGCTCATAGGTGGCCACCTCTACCGCTGTTTTGATGAAAAGCTTCCGCCATTCGGGCTTGAGGGATTTAAATCGCTGGAGACTCATGGTCAGTGGTGCGGGCGAGTAGAAGTGTCCTGTAAGACTCAAGTACTTCTGCACCTCGTTCAGTTTGTAGCTGTGAATAACAGCTACTGGGTTCTCTTGGCCATCAATGACCTTTGTCTGAAGGGATGTATAGACCTCCCCCCAACTCATGGGGACTGCTTGGGCACCGAGTTCGCGAACTGAGGCAAGATGGACGGGATTTTCCATGGTCCGAAACTTCAGGCCCTTGAAGTCCTTCGGTCTCATCAAGGGATGAGCCGAATTTGTGAAATTGCGAAATCCGTTCTCAAAGAATGAGAGCCCTTTCAGCCTCGCCTTTTCCAAATCATCCAAGAGTTTTCGACCGATAGGGCCGTCAAGCACTGCGTCGACGTGATGGTAGTCTCCAAACAGGAAAGGTAAGTCCAAAACCATCATGCTTTGACTAAAGCCTGAGACGGGTCCTGTTGCAGTCACGGCTAGATCGATTGTGCCTATTTGCATTCCTTCAAGAAGCTCCCTTTCCCCCTTGCCAAGCTGGCCTCCCGGGTAGACGCGGATATCAATTGCCCCTCCGGTAGCGTCCCTAATGCGCCTGGCAAATTCCCTTGCCCCCTCATTATAGGCGTGATGAGGAGGTGTTACGGTGGCGAGCTTTATCTTCACGACCTTGGCATGCGCGGAAAGAGCCATCGTCAAGCTCGCGCTCAACATCAGACATAAGGCAATAAGAATCATACGTTTCATGTCCATTCCCCCTTTACAGTGTATTTTCGCGGTGAGGAATCAAGAACTTCTTTTCCCTAGGTCCATGGTAACGGGAAGCGTCGATTCATAGCCGAAAATGGTCATTCCGATGGAATTTCCTACTAGGATGATATCGATGCCCGCCTTCTCCTCTATCTGGGCCGTGGGGTAATCATAAGCAGTGAGCCAGGTGATGGATTGGCGCTTCAGCTTCTTTTCCATTAAGATAGTGATAGTCACTTTTCCATGCCTTCCTCCTTAAGAGTTTCAAACCGGTTTTTTCATAGCTTGGTCTTGAAAATTTCCCGTGCCATATCAGATTCGCCTTCTATATCACCCGCCAAGAGAAATGTCAATCGAGCACTGACTGGAGTTTCCGGAGTTTCAATGGAACACCCTTGTCCATGAGCGTAATGTGCTGGAGAAGTGAGGTACCCATCGAGGGTGAGCAGGAAGGGGCAGGCCAGCCCTTTAGAGGCTGGAAGGGGTAAATTATTCCCCGCCTGCGAACTCGGAAAGGGTCACTTCGAAGGCATGGAAGCGAAAGGACAAGGGAGCACTCAAGAAAGTCAGGAAACTGGTTTATTCCGGTTAGAAGCAGGCATGGATACGGGGGAAATCCATGGGGTGGTTGGGCTTCCCTGGCTTATGCGCACAAACGTTAGCTTCGAACGGTATCTGGCTTTTTGTCAGGTATCGCCTTCAGAACCTTCATCTTCCTCCATCGGTAGAGGATATTGAGGGGACCGAGAAGCACATAGGCGGAGCAGAAGAGGAATAGCATGATCTCGGGCTCGGCTACGATGATCACGATGGAGGATACAACGAATACCAGGACACTGAATGGTTTACGCCTGATCAGATCAAGCTCTTTGAAACTGGGATATCGGATGGTGCTGACCATTAAAAAGCTCAGAACATACATCATGATCAGGATGGCGATATGTTCCGTGGTTAATTTCTCGCCGAGGCGGTGATACAGGAGGATCGTGAGTGCGATGAGGGTAGCAGCGGCGGGGATGGGCAGCCCGGTGTAGTACTTGGGGTCAGCAGTGACTGTTTGGACGTTAAAGCGGGCTAACCTCAGGGCGCCACAGGCTACAAACAAAAAGGCGGCTAACCATCCCAACCTTCCAAAGCCCCCCAGGGCCCAATAGTAGATGAGCAAGGCTGGGGCAACGCCGAAGGATACCAGATCGGCGAGGGAATCGTATTCGATGCCGAAACGGCTGCTTGCTCCTGTGAGTCGGGCAATCTTGCCATCCAGTTGATCGAAGACCACAGCGATCAAAATAGCGATAGCCGCCCCATAAAAGGGCCTTCCCTTGAAGGTAGAAATGATGGCTAAGAAGCCACAGAAGAGGTTGCCCGTGGTGAAGAGATTGGGGATGATGTGGATTCCCTTCCTAATCCCTATCTTTCGTCTTTTTGACATCTCTGTACCCCAAAATGGTTTCCCCCGCCTTAACACGGTCTCCAACACGAACCCTGATATCAACACTCGGGGGTAAATATATATCCACCCTGGAACCGAATATGATCATTCCGAAGATTTGCCCCCTTTTGAGTAAATCCCCTTGTTGCGGATAACAGACGATCCTCCGAGCAATAATTCCCGCAATTTGTATGAAAAGGATCTCAAAGCCATCCCTTGAACATAATAGTAAGGCATTTCTTTCGTTGAGTAAAGAGGATTTATCGGTATTGGCCGCGAAGAATTTTCCGGGGTGATAGACCCTTTTCATAACCCGCCCGGTCATAGGGGAACGGTTGACATGGACGTTGAACAGGGACATGAAGATACTGATCTTTATGGTTTCCCGATGGAGAAAGTCGCTCTCGAGATGGCTTTCGATCTTTAAGATTTTTCCATCTGCTGGCGACACGATGGCACTCTCCGAGGGAGGAGGGGTCCGGGTCGGGTTTCGGAAAAAAGAGATGACAAAGAAGGTGATCCCACAAAAGACACCGGTGAGATAAACCCAGCCCAGTGACCCAAAAAGGAGGGTGGCCATGGCCGGGGGTATGATGAATGGATAGCCCTCTTTGGCAATGGGAAGTCCCATGGGGCGTTTACCCATCGGCTGCAGGGATTTACTCAGTATCTTCATTTCCGGTCTTTCTTGTGCGACGGTGATGGATTAGGATCCTCTCCATGGCATCCTTGCACGCCAATTTTTTCTTCTTAATCTTTTTCATTTCCAAATCGTCTAGGGGGGTGAGAAAGGGTCTGCTCTCATATTCCTCCAGTCGTCTTGCCAAGTCCGCATGTGTTTGTCTGATGAGTTTCAACTCCTCGTTTTCCTCGGTGGAGAGATGTTCATCATCGGCCATGGTTTGAACCTCCTTCCCTTGGTTCCCCTTAAAGAATTAATCATGGGGATTTCCCCGATTCCCCTTTCCATTTAAGCTCCGCTTCGGACTTGCGGAGGTACTTAGGCGTAAACTCCTCCAGATCGAGATATTTGCCCTTTTTCAAATTTTGCCTCCCCAATTGGGCGACAATGGCTCCGTGGATGAAATTGAAGGGGGAAGCAGCTATATGAGCCATACCCCTCAGTTTATGGCGGATCAGGTCGCCGTAAGGGTAAACGCCATTTCCCAAAAACAGAGTCTCTTCGTTGATTTTCTCCAGGAGATCTGCGGGCTTGATGGCCATTTCGGGGGCGAGTTTGACAAACCCATCTTTTCCGGTATCCTGATAGAGAGCGGTATAGACTTCACCCTTTCGAGCATCTAATAGAGGACAGATGAGATAAGGGCAGTACATGACGTTCTGAGCTAATGCATCCAGGGTGGACACGCCGGCTACGGGTTTACCCGTAGCGAATGCCAAGCCTTTTACCGCGCTGACGCCAATCCTCAACCCGGTGAAAGATCCGGGTCCTATGGATATGACAAGCCCATCTATATCCCCGATGGAAACTCCGGAATCCTCCAATACCCGGTCGATTGTTTTTAACACCCTCTCGGAATGACTCGCTTTCCCCTCGAGGGAATATTCGCAGAGGATTCGTTCATCCTCAATAAGGCCAATGCTCCCACACGAAGTCGATGTATCGATTCCCAACACCCTCATGGCTATCCCTGTCTCAGAAAGAATCGGGCTATATCGTTGTAAAAAGCGAAGAGCATGAGCAGGATAATGAAGACTAGTCCGGCCCGATAGGCCAACTCCCGTGTTTTAGCACCGATGGGCTTTTTCCGGATGGCCTCGATCCCGAGAAATAATAGGTGGCCCCCATCTAAGATGGGGATCGGGAGGATGTTAACGATTGCCAACATGATGCTGAGGCCAGCCATGAAACGCATGAATTCCGTTATGCCCAATTTGGCTGCCCAGCCCGCCGCTTGGAATATTAGAATTGGCCCTCCGATGGCCCGATGGGAGATTTTTCCCACGATCACTTTCCAAATGCCCGTTAAGATCTTCTTGGTGAGCTCCAGGGTTTCATGTCCCCCCCATACGATGGCCCTGAGGGGTCCATATCGCTTAATTATCGTGTCCCCGGGACTGCTGATTCCAATGAGGCCGATGGCCTTCTCCTTTGACTTGACGGCCTTGGGCCTTATAGGAAAAGAGAGGATCTCTTGGCCCCGTTTGACCTTGAACGTTATGGTCTTATCGGGGTTTTTCCATATGGTCATGGCCATCTGAATCCAATGTCTCATCTCCTCGCCATCAATGGCCAGGATTAAGTCACCCTTTTTCAACCCCCCTAAGTCGGCCGGATCTCCTTTTATTATCTCCTTGATGATTGGGGGCCATTCAGGCTGAAGGCCCGCATAACCACGCCCAAACATTTTCTCTTCCTCGGGGACCAATTCCTTGACCACGATTACGCCTTCCCTTTCGAGGTCCAGGCGCAATTTCGCATTGGGATTGGTGGTAACGATAAAAGTGACTTCCTCCCAGTTGCTCACCTTTCGATCATTGATCCTGATAATGAGATCACCCGCATGGATCCCACCCCTTTGGCCGGGGGAATCGGGTTCGACCCAGCCAACTCTTGGCGGGGCCTCCAGAAAAGCCGGGATCTTGAACCCGATGAGGGCGACCAGGCAGAGAAAGATGAACGCTAAGAGCACGTTCATGAGAGGGCCAAAAACGATGATCGCCATCCTCGTCCATATCGGCTTTCCGGAGAATGATCTTTTCCTGTCTTCTTCGGAAACCTCCTCTTCGGGATTCTCCCCGATTATCTTCACATAACCACCCAAGGGAAATGCGGAAATCTGATATTCGGTCTCCCCGATTTTCTTGCCGAGGATTTTTGGCCCGAATCCCAATGAAAATCTGAGGACTCCCACGCCCGACCTCTTGGCGATGATGAAATGGCCGAACTCATGGACGAAAATCAAGATACCCAGTACGATGACAAAGGATAGGATGTTCGTTACCACGCTCTCTTCTCCTCGATGAGCTCTTTCGTCTTTTCCCGAGCCCATTGGTCTGCCCTTAACGCATCATCCAGCGTCGTCAGGGGTTTAACCTGATGGTTTTCCATAACCTTCTCCACTACTTCTGGGATATCGGTAAATTTGATGATTTCCTCCAGAAAACTGCTTACCGCCACCTCGTTGGCAGAGTTGAGCACCGCCGGCATGGTCTCTCCTATCTCTATTGAGCGGTAGGCGAGCCTGAGGCAGGGAAATCGTTCGATATCCGGGGGGAGGAAGGTTAAGCCGTCCATATGATAGAGGTCCAAGGGAGGCAGGTCCAGCCTTAATCGCTTCGGGTAGGAAAGGGCATACGATATGGGGATTCTCATATCGGTTATTCCCATTTGAGCTACGATGGAGCCATCGATATATTCTACCATGGAGTGGACGATGCTCTGTGGATGAATTTGAACGGTGATCTGTTCCGTGGAGATGCCGAATAACCATCGGGCTTCGATGACCTCCAGCCCCTTATTCATCAGTGAGGCGGAATCGATGCTCACTTTTTTTCCCATGTCCCATGTAGGATGCTGGAGGGCCTCTTTCGCTGTCACCTCCTTCATTTTTTCATAGGGGAGATTGAGGAAAGGTCCCCCGGAGGCGGTCAGGATAATTCGATTAACCTCGTCCTTCGAACGGCCAACCAGGGCCTGGAAAATGGCACTATGCTCGCTATCCACCGGCAAGATGGTAACCCCGTTTTCGCGAGCTTCTTCAATGATAATCTTTCCGGCCATAACCAGGGACTCCTTGTTGGCCAAGGCGATGGATTTCTTTGCCTTTATTGCGGAAATGGTGGGAATCAAACCCGCCGCTCCCACCAAGGCGGAGACGACCAGATCTATTTCTGGAAGGGACGCAATTTGAATGAGGCCTTCCACTCCGAAGAGAACCTCGGTTTTTTGGGGTGAAATTTCCTTCTTCAGGATGCTAGCCAAGGCTTCATTCAATACGGAAACCACTTTGGGATTGAACCGTTCAATTTGTTCTTTGAGCAGTTCAATGTTAGTACCCGCCGATAGGGCCATTACCGTGAATTCGTTTTCGAACCTGCCCGCGATGTCCAATGTATTGACACCGATGGAACCCGTTGATCCCAATACCGCCAAGCGTTTCATGGGGCCCCTCTATCCCCTCCAACAAATGTAATAGTAAAGGAAAGGAGCTGCAAAGAGAAAGCTATCCAGTCGATCCAATATCCCGCCGTGCCCCGGTATGTGGCTGCTCGAATCCTTCACCTGGGCACTCCGTTTGATCATGGATTCGGTGAGATCCCCCATCTGTCCGAATAGGGTGAGGGAAAAGCCCAGGAAAATACAGTCGGAAAGGTCTAAATTCGAGAAGAAGAGTTTGCGATATAACAGAGCGGCAGCTATTGCCCCTCCCATCCCGCCTCCCAAGCCTTCGATGGTCTTGTTGGGGCTCACTTTGGGATACAGTTTGTGTCTGCCCACCAGGGAACCGACGAAGAATGCACCGATATCTGCGGCCCAGACGGTTGAAACGAGAAAGAAGACCCACTGTTTCCCCGGGGATGTTTTGTCGATTAACGTCACGTACGATAAGAGAAGACCGATGTAGAGTATTCCGAGGAGGGTGAGAGCCATCTTGGATATGGCCAACGTGAAATTACTCGATTTCAGCATATAGGTGATGGATAAAAAGATGATGCTGAAACCCAGTAGAGCATATACGAAGGAGGCATTCCCCAGATAGATGACGGAGGCCAACACCATTCCCAATATGATTCCCATCGCCTTCTCGTGCCGTTTATTTTCCGGGAGTATTAGGGAATAGAATTCATGCAAGCCCAGGGCAACGGCAATCAAAACCATGACGAAAAGGGTGGGTTCAGGTCCATATCCGATGAGCAAACATAAGGCGGGAATGGCGGCGGCACCGGTTAAAACTCGCTTCTTCAGCACTCTGACCTCAATGCGGGTCTTTGTTGGCGTTCGATCTTACGTTATTAGCCAGGCTCCATAGCCAATTGCTCGCTGGTGAGACCAAACCTCCTCTCCCTGGAGTGATAATCGAGCAGGGCTTTAATCAAGTTCTCTTTTCCGAAATCTGGCCACAAAGTCTCCGTCACATAGATCTCAGTATAAGCCATTTGCCACAGGAGGAAATTGCTGATTCGATATTCGCCGCTGGTCCGGATTAATAGGTCTGGATCAGGGATATCCTTTGTCGAGAGGTAATTGGAGAGAGTTTCTTCGGAGATCTGTTCGGGACGGATTCTCTTTTTTTCAATATCTGCCATCAGGCTACGAAAGGCCCTGATGATCTCATCCCTCCCGCTGTAACTGAGCGCCAGGGTTAACACCATGCCGTCACAGTGGGCTGTCTTTTCCACCGTATCAACTAACGTTTCGTAAGCATCTAGCGGAAGGGAGCTTATATCCCCGATGGCCCTGAGACGGATGTTATTCTCCAACATTTCATCCAATTCCTCCCTTAAATATTTCTGAAGGAGATCCATCAAGGCCAATACCTCGTTCTTAGGACGTCTCCAGTTCTCAATGGAAAAGGCATAAAGGGTGAGGAATTCAATACCCAACTCTCGGCATGTGGTTACTACCGTTCGAACGGCCGCAATCCCCTTGATATGGCCTTCGATTCGGGTGAGGGATTTTTGTCTTGCCCACCGGCCATTTCCATCCATGATGATGGCTAGATGTCTCGGGAGTTTTTCCTTAACCAACTTTTCCATCGACCGCTAGTAATCCTTCATGTTGAAAGTCTAAAGGGTAAGGAAAAGAAGCGTACCGGGCATGAGAAGCCTCGGCTGAATCTTCCCATAAAAATTACATTTATCACAGAGATAGCTGTTTTTCAAGGAAATTCGAAGCTGGGAGTTTCCTGCCTTTCTGGGGGACTGCGTTGTCCCTGAGCGTAATCTGAGGGACAAGGGTCATCTAGGAAGAGAAATCCAAAACACACTTTTCCCTTACCCTGCCTACCGCCTACTGCTTAGTGCCTAACCCCTCCTCCAGCCTTTTACCTCTACCCTCATTCCTGCTTCCTTCCGACCGCAGCACAGCAGCACCCGAACTCGGCTGGAAGGGAAGTGTTTATGAACTTTTGAGCACAGACATCAAAGGATTGCCTCGGAACCAACGAGGCGAGAAAGCTGAGGATTTCTATAAGTTTGGGAGAACCATCCAGACAGGATGGTTCTGGCTCGAGTTGGTCAAGGACCACTCTTCCCACGATCAGTTGAATAGTACATTTTTCCCCAGGAAGGAAGGGAGTTATAAGTCTTCTTTCTCCCCCCCGTTATTTCTCGACGATGGCTTCCGTTGGACAGACTTCGATACATGTGCCGCACTCCGTGCATTTCTCCTCATCGATCACGTAAATATCTTCTCCTTCTTCAATCGCATTTGCCTCACATTCGTCAGCACAGGTCCCACACGCCACACAATCTTCGGTGATTACAAATGCCAAGGGATCACCCCCTTCATCGTTGAAGCTCTATCATCCTTTTAACACGGAAGGTAGGTTCTAGATCTCGAGAATCTCCTTTTCCTTTGCATGTAAAGCTTCGTCGATTTTCTGGATAAAGCCATCAGTAACTTTTTGGATCTTATCCAAATTCTGATGGAGTTCGTCTTGGGATATCAACTTTTCCCTCTCCATGTCCTTCAGGTCTTCGTTAGCGTCCCTCCTAATATTCCGAATAGCCACTTTACCCCCTTCCCCCATCTTCTTGATGATCTTAACCAGTTCCCTCCGGCGTTCCTCCGTCAACCTGGGAATAGTGAGGCGGATGACCTTTCCATCATTTGTTGGGGTGACGCCGAGCTCCGATTTCAAAATGGCCTTTTCGATTTCGCCGATCATAGTAAGATCCCATGGTTGGATGATAATCAATCGGCTTTCCGGAACGGAAAGGGTGGCCATTTGCTTAAGAGGGGTTGGAGTTCCGTAATAGTCCATACGGATGTCATCGAAAAGGGCAAGGGAAGCCCTGCCAGTCCGGACCTTGTTGAGATCCCCTTGCAAGTTCTTCAGGGTCTTATTCATCTTTTCCTCAAGATCATTAAGAACCTTTTCCGACATGTGTTTCCCCTATACCGATAATCGTTCCCAGTTTTTCGCCCATAACCGCTCTTAGAATGTTCCCTTCTTTCTTCACATTAAAGACGATAATGGGCAGTTGGTTATCCATGCACAGGGAGATGGCCGTTGCATCCATCACCCTGAGGTTTTCCTTGAGGACATCGATATATGAAAGCCGGTCGAACTTGACGGCATCTTTGTTTTTCATCGGATCCGAATCGTAGACGCCCTCTACCTTGGTGGCCTTCAAGAGGACGTCTGCCCCAATCTCCACTGCCCTCAAAGATGCCGCCGTATCTGTGGAGAAATAGGGATTTCCCGTTCCGCCAGCAAAGATAACTACCCTTGTCTTTTCCAGATGTCTGATGGCCTTTCTCCTTATATAGGGTTCAGTCACCTGGCGCATCTCGATGGCCGATTGCACACGGGTAAAGACCCCCATCTTCTCCAATGCATCCTGGAGGGCCAGACTGTTGATTACAGTGGCCAACATTCCCATATAATCGGCGGAGGTACGATCCATCCCCTTTGAGCTGGCATCTACCCCCCGGAAGAGATTCCCCCCTCCAACAACCACGGCAACTTGGACCCCGAGTTCCATTACCTCCTTAATTTCCCGGGAAATCCCCCCTATTACCTCGAAACTTATGCCATATCCCTCTTCGCCAACCAAGACCTCCCCGCTGATTTTGAGAATAATCCTCTTGAATTTTGGTTTTCTTACCATAATGGGAATGGGAGTTCTATGAGGTGCTCTCGTCAGTTTCTTCCCCTAACTGATATCTCGTAAATCGCCGGATGGAGATCCGTTCTCCGATCTTCCCCATGAGGGAGTTCAAGAGATCCCCCACGGTTAAATCGAGGTCCTTCACATAGGCTTGCTCAAGGAGGCAAACCTCCGAGAAAAACCTCTCCATTTTCCCCTCTACGATCCGATCGACAACCTTTTCGGGTTTCCCCATCTCCAGTGCCTGCATCCTCAAGATTTCCTTCTCTTTTTGTACGATTTCCTCGGGAATATTCTCTCTCCTTAGATATTGGGGATCGGCTGCCGCGACATGCATGGAGATATCTTTAATCAGATCCTTAAAATCCTGTGTCCTTGCCACGAAATCCGTTTCACAGTTGAGCTCCACCAATACACCAATTCTGCCCCCCGGGTGGATGTATGACCCAATCAACCCCTCTTCGGCCTTACGCCCGACCCTTTTAGTTGCTTTCGCCAGCCCCTTCTGCCTCAAGAATTCGATAGCCTTATCGATGTTTCCTTGGGTTTCTTTGAGGGCCCTTTTGCAATCCATGACCCCGGCGCCGGTCTTCTGTCGCAGGTCTCTCACCAATAATACGTCGATATCCATGGGAACTCACCTATCCTTCCTCGGTTTCTCCTGGCTCATCCTTGGGCTCAGAAAGGGAATCTTCAATCGCCTCCTTTTCCTTTTCCTCCACCGGAGGAGTTTCTGTTTCTCCAGGCATTACTTCTTGGGGTTCAACCCCTTCCTCGGGTTCTTCCTCCTGGAGAGTCTTCTCGTATACCTGCCTTCCTTCGATTACGGCGTCGGCAATCTTACTTGAGAAAAGGCGTATCGCCCGTATCGCATCGTCATTACCCGGAATAATGTAATCGATTTCATCGGGATCGCAATTAGTATCCACGATCCCAACCGATGGGATTCCCAATTTTCGAGCCTCACTTACCGCAATCCTCTCCTTTTTGAGATCGACGACGAAGATGGCTCCTGGAAGCCTATCCATATTTTTTATCCCCCCCAAGGCCTTCTCCAAACGTTTCCGCTGTTTCTCCAATTGTAATACCTCTTTCTTGGGGAGAAGGGAGTATATATCGTCATTCTTCATCGCCTCCAACTTGTTCAGTTGGTCAATACTCCTCTTGATGGTTTGGAAATTGGTGAGCATTCCTCCCAGCCATCGCCGGTTCACATAGAACATGTTGCATCGGGTAGCCTCTTCATATATGGAATCCTGGGCCTGTTTTTTTGTGCCCACGAAGAGGATATATTCCCCTTGAGCGGCAACGTTCCGGACAAAATCGTAAGCCTCCCGGAATAAAACGACGGTTTTTTGGAGGTCAACGATATAGATGCCATTCCGCGCCCCATAAATATAGGACTTCATCTTGGGATCCCACCGCTTCGTTTCATGCCCAAAGTGAACCCCTGCTTCCAACATCTCCTTCATTGTAACATTGGCCATAGTTCCCCCGCTTTTCCCGTTATGTTTTTCCTTTGCCTATCCCTTAAGAACGTGAGGGAGTAACCTTAACTTCGCCCCCACATTGGGTTAAATTAACCAAAAATAACCTATTTTGCCCAACAATTCAAGATCATTTCCCGCACCAACTTGGAGGTTACAATAGATGAAACTTCCGATGGGTCATGATCGGGTGAAAGTTCAACAACGTCGAACCCGATTACCCGGGCTTTTCCAAGGATTTTCAGGGCAGATATCATTTCGCTGAAGTCGATTCCTCCCGGTTCGGGATTCCCCGTTCCGGGAAGAATGCTCGGATCGAGGACATCCAAATCGAGACTTATGTAGAGGGGTGTATCACCGATACTCCTAAGGGCCCTGTGGAGGCCATCTTCGCTGAACTCATGGAGGCTACCAATAGTATTGGCGTAACTGAATTCCTCTTTGCTTCCGGAACGGACACCGAACTGAAAAAGGTCTTCTGCTCCAATGATCTCTAGAACCCTCCTCATCACGGTGTTATGGGAAAGGGCTTCGCCCAGGTATTCATCCCTTAGGTCGGTGTGGGCATCGAATTGAATCACGGTTAAATCACCGAAACGGTTCCGGAATCCCTCGACGATGGGCAAAGTAATTAGGTGTTCACCGCCGAGAAGAACGGGATACTTGCCGTCATCGATGATCTTCTGAATCACCTCCCTGATTCTCGCCAAGGCTTCTTCCGTATTTCCAAAGGGGATTTCCAAATCTCCGAGATCACATATTCTTAGGTCGCTTAGATCTCTACCAAGATTCGGGCTGTATGTCTCCATCCCCCAAGAGGCCTTACGGATGGCGTTGGGTGCGAACCTAGAACCCTGTCGGTAAGAAGAAGTGCCATCATAGGGAAGGCCAACGATGCATATTTCGCATTCGTCGTACGAGAGGTCTGCGGATAAGAACCGGTTTTGGAGGAAATCCGTCATGCGATCAATTCTTGGACAAAATTGGGAATGGCAAAGGCGGCTTGGTG
>Ga0209635_10001599_pt1 | contig 16915 bp, 9 predicted proteins | sample DeeMarSWOR230_32_FD_187463 | JGI IMG/M metagenome (GOLD analysis project Ga0209635, IMG submission 187463) | Marine sediment microbial communities from White Oak River estuary, North Carolina - WOR-2-30_32 (SPAdes) (version 2) | ecosystem: Environmental > Aquatic > Marine > Intertidal zone >... | reverse complement strand
CGATCTTACGGGCAAACTTCAGTTCGTTCTTGAATCGTGCGATCATATCCTTGTTGGCAGCGACCTCGGGTTTTAGTACTTTCAAGGCCATCTCTTCATCGAGTTTTTCATCCCTAACCCTGTAGACCTCTCCCATGCCGCCTTTTCCCAGATCTTCCAGGATTTCATACCTATCAGCGAAGGTAACCCCTCTGGCGAGTCTCTTTTCTGGGATTTCTAAGGTTTCAGTAACACTGATATCTTTGGCAAGATGAAGAGGTGTTGCGCATTCCCCACAAAACTTCTGAGTATCAGGATTTTCAGTCTGACACTTAGGGCATTTTACTGACATTGCTGTTCCCTATATTCCCTGTCTGGTCAGCACAATATTATCAAGGAATAGAGGAAAGTGTCAAATTGTGTCCATATTGTGACCACTTTAGGTATAATTTCCCATACCAGGTATATCTTCAGATGCTTAGACTCAATTGTGTAAGTTGCTAATAGGACTGACTATTACTTTGTTTTCAAGAGGTTAGCGAAGAGGCTTAAACTATAGACAAATATTTCTTGACATGGGGCATGATTAGTCTTACATTTATAGAGAAATCACCAAAAATGAGGATCGAATGAAATTTTTAACACGACAGGAAGAAATGGTGCTCCTGGCCGTCTGGAAGCTTCAAAGCGATGCCTATGGTGTGACCATCGCCAAGAAGCTGACGGAGATGACGGGCGAAAAATGGTTGCTGAATACGGTCTATCTTCCTCTGGATAGACTGGAAAAAAAGAGATACTTGAAATCTTCTCTCAGCGATCCCTCTGCAAAAAGGGGAGGCAGGAGAAAAAGACTGTATAAGCTGACAAGCGCAGGGATCAAGGCTCTTATCGAAACAAAAAAAGTGCAAGAGTCGATATGGCAAAAAATATCCATTTCCTATCTTGAGAGTGATCTGTGAAGCGCAAAAGGGCAGTCCCAAAAATCACGAAAGCGGCAGAGTGGATAATCCGCTCTTACCAAAAAGATTGGGACGAAACCAAGAGGGGAGATTACGAAGAAATATATCGTGAATTTTCTGACGAGTCGGGGATCATGCGCGGAAAGCTCCGCTTTTTTATCTACATTCTCAGGTCTCTTGTCCCTTCCCTGAGAAATTCTATTTCGTGGAGATTTATGATGCTTCATAATTATCTGAAAATAGCGATAAGAAACCTTCGGAGGCAGAAACTTTATTCAGCCATAAATATCATCGGCCTGGCCATCGGCATCACCAGTGTGTTGTTCATCCTGTTGTATGTCCAGCATGAGCTGAGTCATGACCGCTATCATGAAAAGGCGAATCGCATCTATCGGATTGCTGCTTCTATCAGAATGGGCGGGAATGATTTAGAGCGGGCTATCGTGGGAGCTCCCACGGCAGCCGCCCTTGTGAACGATTTTCCAGAAGTGGAGGATGCTGTCAGGCTCAAAACTGGCGGAAACTGGTATATCCGTTACGGCGATAAAACTTACAAGGAGACGGCTTTTATCTTCGCCGATGCAAATGTGATGGAAATTTTTTCCATCCCACTTCTCGAGGGAGATCCTCGAACAGCGCTCAGCAGACCGAACACCCTCATCATCAGTCAGACCGAAGCAAAGAAATATTTCGGCAGCGACGATCCTGTGGGAAAAACGCTCAACCTGGATAACAGCGTCGATTTTCAAGTCACGGGCGTTTTCCAGGATATTCCCAGCTTCTCCCACTTTCATTGGGATTTTATCGGATCTATGGTCAGTGTAGAAAAAAGACTGGTGATGGAGTGGACAAGTCTGGATGTCTACACATACCTTCTGTTGAGGGAGGGAGCGGATCCAGAAGCTCTGGAGGCCAAGTTTCCGGCTATGGTAGAGAAATACTGCGACCAGGAATTTAAAGCATTCACAGGGAAAGTTTATGCCCAGCTCAAGGAAAGCGGAACAAAATGGGAGTATTTTCTCCAGCCCCTGACCTCCATCCATCTGCACTCGAATTTGGGCTTTGAACTGGAACCTAACAGCGACATCAAATACATCTATATTTTTTCGGCCATCGCCATCTTCTGCCTCCTGATTGCCAGCATCAACTTCATCAATCTCTCCACAGCCCGGTCCACCAAAAGAGCTAAAGAAGTGGGCATCAGAAAGGTTGTCGGTTCTGCCCGCTCTCAGTTGATCGTTCAATTCATCACCGAATCTGTGTTGATGAGCATTGCGGCGCTGTTTGGGGCTCTGGTGCTCGTTCGCTTTCTCCAGCCTTCCTTTCATTCCCTTATCGGGAGGGAGATCGACATCCATTTTCTCGCCCATCCTTCTCAAGTTCTGATTCTAGCCGCTGTCATGGTTTTCGTGGGGATCATTGCGGGGATTTATCCGGCTTTTGTCCTGTCGTCCTTTAAGCCTGTTTCGGTTCTGAAACAGCAGACAAAAGGGGGATCCAGGACTCACTGGCTGCGGAGCACTCTCGTGGTATTTCAATTCCTCACATCCATGGTTCTCATTATAGGAACACTCATCATCCATAATCAGATGAGATATATTCAAAACAAAGACCTGGGATTCCAGAAAGAACAGGTCCTGGTCGTTCAGGATGCTTTCATCCTGGGAAAAAGAATCGATGCCTTCAAGGAAGAGCTGAAGCAAAATCCGGATGTTGTATCGGCAACAATAACCAGCTATCTTCCCGTGCTTTCCAATCATCGAGTCCGGTCGATCTTTCCTGAGGGACAAAGGGAAGAAAAAGACTTCATGGCGGTTCAATCATGGAGGGCTGATCACGATTTCGTCCGGACATTCAGAATGAATATTATCCAGGGTCGGGATTTTTCCCGAGAATTTTCCTCAGATTCCAAGGCAACCATCATCAACGAAACGGCCGCCAATATGCTTGGCTGGGACAATCCGATAGGAAAAAGGATAGGAGTTGTAGGATCGAGCAAATCTGAAAAATATCAGTACTTCACGGTTATCGGAGTGATCAAGAATTTCCATTTCGATTCCATGAGAGAAGTGATCATGCCCCTGGCTCTCTACCTGGAGCCCAGTTCGGAATTTTTGGCTGTACGTTTACAAACAGGGAATGTCTCCGGGCAAATCGATTCCATCAAAGAGCTTTGGAACAAATATTTGCCCGGTTATCCATTTGTCTTTTCTTTTCTAGACGATCGGTTCGAAAATATGTACAAATCAGAGCTGCGGTCGGGCCGGATTCTCGGTATTTTTTCGGCCCTGGCTGTGATCATCAGTTGTCTTGGACTATTCGGCCTGAGCGCTTATATGGCCGAGCAGCGAACCAAGGAAATAGGGATCCGGAAGGTGCTGGGTGCCACAGTGCCCGAGATTCTGCTGCTCCTCTTCAAAGAATTCAGCCTCCTTGTTTCGGTCGGGTTTTTGATCGCCGCACCTCTTTCCTACTTCTTCATGAGGAACTGGCTCCAGGATTTTTCTTATAGAACGTCCATCACTGTATGGCCCTTTATGATTTCGATGGGCTTGGCTCTTTCTATCGCATTGATTACGGTCAGCTATTACGCAGTGAAGCTGGCTCTGTCGAGCCCGGCCGAGAGCCTACGGTACGAGTAAAAAGATAGGAATTCCTTCTTTTCTTATTCCTTCTCATCCACCGGAAGGTTCATTTTGCGCAGCAGGTCCTGGAAGCGTGGGTTGGAATGCATGGGATCCGGGGTATTCAAGCCGATATAGGGCATGCCGGGCCCATGCTCCTCGTAGTGCTTTTCCAACCAATCAATGGCCTCTTCGTAGTCGCCAGCAAATATATACCATTTGGCGATATTGGCACTTCCTTCTCTCTCTCCTGGCTTCCCGTATCGTTTTGCCATGAAGTCCGCTACAGCACGATAAGCGCCCTCGTAGCCGGATTTATCAAAGCCATCTTCTAAAGCCGCAGTAATCTCGGCATCATCAGCGTACTTCTTCCGCCGAATGGCAAGTGCCTCGTCGTGCTTTCCTTTTAGGTAAAGCATTGTGGCAACACCGCCGCGGGCAGCCTCAAAACTAGGATCAATTTCCAGCACGGTGCGGAATGCTGCCAGAGCGGCGTCGTAGCGACCATTGAATGCCAGGAACAATGCATAGAAATAAGGGCGAAACGGGTTTAGGGGGTCCAGCTCGATTGCCCGCTCAATATGCGGCAAGGCCTCTTCTTTGCGCCCCATGATGCACAACAAATGGGAGTAGGATGCGTGGGCGCCAGAATTATTCGGGTTAAGCCTCAAGGCTTGCTGATGCTCTTTCTCTGCGTTCTCCCAGTCCCATTCGACATAACATCTGTAATCGGCCAACAAAGAATGAGCATCTGACAGTGTGTTGTCTAGCTCCAATGCTTTATCTAGCGCTGTCTTGTAAAGAAGTTTTGCCTCCTGGCGTGGCCACCTGTTCAATTGATAGCGTAATGCCCAGACATTCGCGACTCCCACATGAGCCCATGCATTGTTTGGGTCTATCTCCAAGGCCAAGTCGAAATACTGCAGTGCAATCTTTTGCTCCTCTGGAGTGATATGATTCTGGTGAGACCAACCCTGGAGACATGCATCGTAACTTTCTGGATTGACCTGACTGGCGCTGGTGAGGCGTGTCATTTCTTCAAAACTCAGATTGACTTTGGTTTTATCGGCAATAGTCTGCGCTATCTCGCTGTACATGATCAACACATCGGTCATGGGCCGTTCATAGGTATCAGCCCAAAGGTTCTGCTCCTCGGGAAGCACATCGATCAACTTAATCCCGATACGCACATTTTCACCTGTTTTATACACCGTCCCTTCCACTACAGCATCGACGTTCAACTCCCTGGCAATCTCGGCCAGGGGTTTGTCCACTCCTTTAAACTGCATAATTGAGTGGCGGGATTTCACCCTCCAAGCCCCAATCTTGCTTAGTTGGTTGATCACCTCATCGGTCGCACCATCGACAAAATATTCCTGCCCAGCATCACCCGTAAGGTTCTCGAACGGCAGGACGGCGATCGCTTCGATGGCTTCAATACGCCCCCCTATTAAAAGGTTGAAAGCTATCACAACCATTGCGATAACCAATCCTGCTACACCTGCATAAAGGATGGTCCTTTTTCTCCTGCGCAGTTTCGCTTTTCTCAGCCTGGCTTTTATCTCCTCGGGCACTATGCCTGCCGATATGGATTTCAGGTCATCTAGCAGTTCGTCTATCTGCTGGTACCGCTCATCGGGATTCTTTTCCAGGGCCTTGTCAACGACTTGACCTATGGACACGGGAATCTCCGAACGCAACTCTGCGATCGGCTTGGGCTTTTTATTCAGGATGGAATACACCACAGCCTGATCCTGCTCCCCCTTGAAGGGCAACTGACCACCGAACATCTCATACAGTACCACACCCAAAGACCAAATGTCTGTACGATGATCGACTTCCTCCCCTTGTGCTTGTTCAGGAGACATGTAGGCAATGGTCCCCATCGCAGTGCCTTCCTGTGTTATCAAAGTCCCTCCTGTCATCCTGGCCAATCCAAAATCCATGATCTTCGCCTGATTCCTATCATCCACCATAATGTTGGAACTCTTGATGTCCCTGTGCACAATTGCTTTCTTATGCGCTATCTGCAGACCTTCAGCTACTTGAGTGGCAAGCCTGAGGGCTTCATCCAGCTCCAACGGGCCTGATTCCAGCTTCTTCCTTAAGCTCTGGCCTTCAACGTAGGCCATGGAGATGAATGTTTTCTCCTCAGCCTCATCGAATTCGTATACAGTGCAGATGTTGGGATGATCCAGGGCGGCTGCGGCTTGAGCCTCCCGCATGAACCGGTCTTTCACATCGGGTATATGGGTCAATTCCGGCGGGAGAAATTTGAGGGCAACCGTCCGTTTCAGCTTTGTGTCTTCTGCCTTGTAGACAACTCCCATTCCCCCTCTGCCCAGCTCTTCTATGAGCTGATATCTTCCTGCAAAGGTTGTTCCTTTCCTCAGGCTTTCCTTAGGGGTAATCAAGGTTTTCGTCACCGAAACACCCTCTTCGGCTTTTAAAGATCCGCCGCATTTACCGCAGTAAAGAGTATCCTCAGGATTTTCATGCCGACACTTAGGGCATTTTATGCTCATTTTCCCTTTTGGCTTCTTCGGTAAAAGAATATTCATTTCAGGGAGAAGTGTCAATCGTTGATTGAATTAAAGATGTTAGGGTCATTCTCTATTTTTAAAATATGTAATTAAAAAAGATGTTCATCTCTTTATGTTAGCAAATTGCTTGACACTTCATAAAAGGCTATTATAATAGCTATATAGGAGAAATATTCATGAAAGTTGCAAATACAGTAGATTTGAAAAATAAAACAAACAAGCTTCTGGCTGAGGTGATGAAAGGGAATCCTCTGATCATTACTTACAGGGGAAAGCCGGCTGCTTCTATCCTCCCTCTTACAGAAGATGATCTCGAAGATTTTATCATCGAACACAGCCCCTCAATTCGGAAAAAAATAAAAAAAGCCGAAGAGGATGTGAAAAAAGGGAGGATCACATCCTTAGATGACTATCTTTCCCGGTAAAAAACGTAAAGTTGGATAAATTCGAAATTCAACTAACCTCCTCGGCTGTCGATGATCTGGATAGTATTCCAGAAATTTTAAAGAAAAAAATTATCGCTTCCATCCAAAAGCTTTCCACCGCTCCTTTTTCTCCTGGTCCAAAAATCAAAAAACTCAAGGGATTCAAACCCCCGATCTACAGGATGCGATCAGGAGATTATAGAGTCCTTTATAGGGTACAGGATAAAACTATTACCATACTCCGTGTGATCGATAGAAAAGACCTCGAAAGAATTATTAAAAGGTTAAGCCTTTAGACCAGTCTTTGAGGAAAAATCTTCCTATTCCTTCTCATCCACCGGTAGGTTCATCTTGCGCAGTAGTTCCTGGAAGCGTGGGTAGGAGCGCAAGGGATTATCAGGTCTAGTAATGTAAGGCATGCCGGGGTCATGCTCTTCGTAGGCTTTTTCGAGCCAATCGATGGCCAAGTCGTAGTCGCCAGCATCGAGATAGTTACCAGAGATGCCCATAACATCTACTCTCTCCCCTGGCTTCCCATACCGTTCTGCCAAGAGGTCCGCCACAGCACGAGTAGAACCCTTGAAGCCGGCTTTTTCAAATCCATCCTCTAATGCCTTAGTATGCTCGGCATCATCAGCCCATATCTTCCGAGCAAGGGCAAATGCCTTGTCGTACATCCCTTTTGCTTCATATGCCCAGATCATCAAACCGAGGGCCACCCTACCCTGGTTAGGATTCATTTCCATCGCAGTGCGGAAGGCTGCAATAGCGTCATCGTAGCGACGATTGGCTCCCAGGATTCGTCCATAGAAGCGATAGTGACTCGGACTTAGGGGGTCTAGTTCGATTGCCCGCTCAATATGCGGCAAGGCCTCTTCTTTGCGCCCCATGATGCACAACAAATGGGAGTAGGATGCGTGGGCGCCAGAATCATTCGGGTTAAGCCTAAAGGATTGCAGAAACTCTTTCTCTGCACCCTCCCAGTCCCATTCGGTAAAACATCTGAAAGCGGCCAACGCAGAATGAGCATCTGCCAGTGTGTTGTCTAGCTCCAAGGCTTTCTCTATCGGTGTCGTTATCAGAGGAATGGCTTCTTGGCGTGAGACCATTCTCGATTGATAGCGAAATTCCCAGACAAACGCAACTCCTACATAAGCCAATGCATTGTTCGGGTCTAGCACTAAGGCCAAATCGAAGTACTGTTGTGCAATCTTCTGCGCCTCTGGAGTGGGTATCATTTGGTAAGACCATCCTTTAAGACAGGCATCGTAACTTTCTGGATTGACCTGACTGACGCTGGTCAAGCGGGTCATTTCTTCAAAACTCAGATCGACTTGGGTTTTATCGGCAATAGTCTGCGCTATCTCGCTGTACATGATCAACACATCGGTCATGGGCCGGTCGTAGGTGTCAGCCCAGAGGTTTTGCTCCTCAGGAAGCACATCGATCAACTTTACCCCGATGCGCACGCTTTCACCCGTTTGATACACCGTGCCTTCCACCACAGCATCGACGTTCAACTCCCGGGCAATCTCGGCCAGGGGCTTGTCCACTCCTTTGTACCGCATAACAGACGTGCGGGAAATTACCCGCCAAGCCCCAAGCTTGCCCAACTGACCGATCAGTTCCTCGGTCGCCACATCTACAAAGAACTCCTTCTCTGTTTCGCCCGTGAGGTTCTCAAGCGGGAGTACCGCAATGGAATCGATCGCTTCTGCACGGCCAGTGAAAAGGGTCAGAGCCAGCACAGCTATAACAATCAGCAATCCTACTGTGCTTGCATAAAGGATGGCCCTTTTCCTTTTGCGAAGCTTTTCTTTCCTGAGCCTGGCTTTGATCTCCTCAGGCACTATGCCTGCCGATATGGATTTCAGGTCATCCAGCAGTTCGTCTATCTGCTGGTAGCGCTCATCCGGATTCTTCTCCAGAGCCTTGTCAACGACTTGACCTATGGACACGGGAATCTCCGAACGCAACTCTGCGAGAGGTTTGGGCTTCTTATTCAGGATGGAATACACCACGGCCTGATCCTGCTCCCCCATAAAAGGCAACTGACCACCGAACATCTCATACAGAACCACACCGAATGACCAGATGTCTGTTCGGTGATCGACTTCTTCCCCTTGTGCTTGTTCAGGAGACATATAGGCAATGGTCCCCATCGCTGTGCCTTCCTGTGTTAACAGAGTCCCTCCTGTCATCCTGGCCAGTCCAAAATCCATTATCTTTGCCTGCTTATCCTCTGTGACCATGATGTTGGCACTCTTGATATCCCTGTGCACAATTCCTTTTTTATGCGCTATCTGCAGACCTTGGGCTACTTGGGTGGCAATCCTAAGGGCTTCATCCAGCTCCAACGGGCCTGATTCCAGCTTCTTCCTCAAGCTCTGTCCTTCAACGTAGGCCATGGAGATGAATGTTTTCTCCTCAGCCTCGTCGAATTCATAGACAGTGCAGATGTTGGGATGATCCAGAGCGGCAGCAGCCTGAGCTTCCCGCATGAAGCGGTCTTTAACGTCAGGAATGTGGGTTAGCTCTGGCGGAAGGAACTTGAGGGCAACCGTTCTTTTGAGCTTTGTGTCTTCGGCTTTGTAGACAACTCCCATCCCTCCTCTGCCGAGCTCTTCTGTGAGCTGATATCTTTCTGCAAAAGTTGTTCCTTTGATTGAATCCTTGGTTGGTGTCAAGAGAGTCTTCGTGTGAGAAGAAGATATTCCCCCGGATGTCGGAAGCTGTGTCCCGCAATCACCGCAGAAGCTTTGTGTATCTGGATTATCGGCGTTACATTGAGGGCACTTTCTGGCCATTCATCCCCTTTATTTAGTAATACAAGGATATTTATTTTAGGGGGATGTGTCAAATCAATAAATCTTGATTTGATAAAAATTATGTTATTAGGGCTGAAAATGAAACATGCAAAGGGTGGGTATTTATTTCTGTCCGATTTCGGACATTAACTGTTAATAAATGATACATGTATGTCTCATTGATTTGGAAAACCCCAGGAGGTAATAATGGCATGTTTATTGCGATTAATATTTAATAGAGCATAGTCATGTTCAAAAACTATTTTAAAATCGCATTCAGGAATATCAGGAAGTACAAAGGTTATTCGTTTATCAATATTGCGAGTCTGGCTGTTGGAATTGCATGCTGTATGCTCATTATCTTTTATGTCGGTTTTGAGCTGAGCTATGATAATTATCACAAGGGCGCGGACAGAATATACAGAATCGGGCTGGATAGAAACTTACCCTGGGAAAAAAATATCTGTGCCTCTGTCGGCTATCCTCTCGCAGCCCATTTGAAAAAGAATTTACCCCAGGTCGAATATGCAGGAAGAATACAGCGTCGGAATGTGCTTGTAAAAAAAGAAGATAAGGTTTTTTATGAAAATAACTTTTTCTACGCAGACAGGGACATATTCAACATTTTAACCATTCCATTTATCAGAGGAAATGTGGAACAGGCGCTCATTAATCCGGAATCGATTGTCATTTCCCAGAATATGGCGAATAAATATTTCGGTGAGGAAGATCCTCTTGGAAGAATGCTGACCGTTGATTCAAATGACTTTTTGATAACGGGAATAGTCAAAGACCCTCCTTCAAATACTCATTTCAAATACGCCTTCATCACATCACTGAATGATTCATCAATTCCGGAAAGGATAAGAAACAGCTGGACCGCTTCGATGGCATACACATATCTCAAACTTGCACCGAATACTAACCATAGTGACCTTACCCGGATGATGAATAAAGCATTGGAAGGCCATATTGACAGAGAAACACTGTACTTTTTTCTCCAGCCGGTAAAGGATATTCATCTTCACTCTCATTTACTCGCTGAGTTAGAACCACCAGGAAATCCGTTCTATCTTTATATTTTTTCCACGATAGCGGTGCTCATCCTCATGATAGCAAGTATCAATTTTATAAACCTTTCCACTGCCCGCTCAGCTAACAGAGCAAAAGAGATAGGAATACGTAAAGTTGTGGGAGCCGTCAGAAATCAGCTTATAAAGCAGTTTATCGGTGAATCATTATTTACAACAATTTTATCGGTAGGTGCGGCTTTTGTTATAGTCGACCTTTCATTACCGTTTTTTAACAGACTGGTTGATATCCAATTCACAGTAAGTGATTTCTTCAAGCTCGAGTATTTCATTTCATTAATATGTATCATATTGTTCTCGGGAGTAATAGCGGGAAGCTATCCGGCAGTCTTCCTTTCTGCTTTTAAACCGGTCCATATTCTCAAAGGAAAATTGCGCTTGGGAACGAAAAGGAGTACTTTACGGAAAATTATGGTCATCGGGCAATTTACTATCTCGATAATCTTAGTTATAAGCACAATTACTAGTTATAGACAACTTCGTTTTATGAAAAATGAAAAGCTCGGTTTTTCAAAGGAACAAAAGTTGATTATTCCGGTCCAGAGGAGTGCAGATATATCGGAAAACTATAAGACTGTTAAAAGTGAATTTTTAAAACATTCCCGGATTACCGGAGCAACGGTTTCGGGCGGCATACCCGGAAGGATACAGACTTCAGAAACCTATAGACTTTTCAATGAAACAGAAGATAAAGGTCAGCAAATGAAAACTTTGTTTATCGACAAAGACTTTATTCCGGAATACAGCATTGAACTTGCTGCCGGAAGATCATTCTTTAAAGAAACGAATTCGCTCAGAGAAACAGAATTTCTGATAAACGAAACGGCTGTGAGAGCATTGGGATTGCATTTTCCGCAAGATGCAGTAGGGAAACGGTTAGTAGGTTGGGAAGGAGGTAAAATAGTAGGCGTTGTGAAAAATTTTCATTTTCAGGGACTTCAGCAGGAAATAAAACCCCTCGTAATAACGAACTTCACCTGGATGTTTTCATTTATCACATTAACTCTTTCGACGGAAGAGATTTCTCGAACGCTTTCTTTTGCCCAGGATAAATGGGAGGAACTGTTTCCCGGAATACCCTATGAATATTATTTCCTCGATGAGGATTTTAACCGCCTTTACCGCTCCGAAGAAAAAACAGGTACCTTAGTAGGAGTTTTCACCTTAATAGGAATCCTTGTCGCCTGTTTCGGTTTGTTTGGTTTAGCTTCCTTTATGGCGGAGCAGCGGACAAAGGAAATTGCTATCAGAAAAGTACACGGAGCGAGAGTACCGGATACCGTTTCTCTCTTGATAAAGGATTTTATTAAATGGATTTTGATCTCGAATATAATTGCCTGGCCCGTCGCATATTTTGCCCTGAATAGATGGCTGCAGAACTTTTTCTACCGAGTGAACTTGGGGATAGGAATTTTTATCTTCACCGGTTTTATCGTACTTGCCATTGCCCTTTTGACTATCAGCTATCAGGTTATTAAGACCGCCACAACCAATCCAGTTGACTACCTGCGGTATGAATAATGATCATTAAAAATATGTTGAAATTATTCCTTTTTGTATTATACTGTTTGGTATAATACCAAATGGTATAAGGAGAGAAAAATGAATCCCTTTAAATATGGCCAAGTCGTGAAGGAAGAGGATTTTTGCCCTCGTCCCAGCCTCTTGAACAATGTTGAGGAATTTATCAAATCAGCACAAAACATCCTCATACAAGGAGAAAGAAGAACAGGAAAGACTTCTTTGATCTTTGAGGCTTTGCGCCGGATAAAAAGACGCCATATCGTATATGTAGATTTGCTGGAAGTAAAGAGTTCCGATGATCTTTGTAAAAGAATTATTAAGGCTGTTATTTCTATGGAGCAACAAAGTGGGGTTGCAGAAAAACTATTCAAGTCTCTTTCCCGGTTAAAACCAACTCTTAGCATCAATCCCGTGACAGGACAACCATCAATCTCTTTGGATGCATCAATAAGACTTCAACCTGATTCGATCGAAAGCATAATGGATATGATAGGAACAATCAGCAAGAAAAAAGCTATTGTGGTCGTTTTTGATGAATTCCAAGATATCCTGAATCTCAAAGATTCGAAAGAAGCTTTGGCTTTGCTGCGCAGTAAAATCCAGTTTCATTCAAAAATTCCCTACATCTTCGCAGGAAGTATCAGGAATAAAATGGATGACATATTCAACCATCCTGACAGCGCTTTTTTTAAATCAGCAACTGCATTAAACGTTGGTCCCATTGAGAGAGAACAATTTATTGCTTTTTTGAAAAGTAAATTTTCTTTGGGAAAGCGTTCGATTGACCAACCAGTTCTAGATCAGATATTTGAGATTGCAGAAGATATTCCTGGTGATATACAGCAACTGTGCGGTGCAATCTGGGAGACAACCTCTTACAAAGATAAAATAGATGAGACCATTATCCCCAAAGCTCTACAGCTCATATATGCCCGGGAATTTAAGGGCTATGAGGCAATTCTGGTTCAATTGACAGCAAATCAGCTCAAATGTTTAGTTGGCCTGGCAAAATTAGGGGGGAAAGCTCCCTTATCATCAGAATTTATAAGGGAAGTGGGCATTGAATTACCAGCTTCGGTAAAGAAAGCATTAACGCGTTTGATTCAGTTAAAAATAATATATCGTTATCAAAGCGAATATAAATTCGTTAATCCGTTTTTTAAATCTTGGCTATTATTTAAAAACTTCTAAGACGGAAACTTATTTTTGATTTTCCATCTTAATGTAAAGGCCTTTTTTAATAGATATAGCCTTGCCGCTTTTAATAAGCCACTGTATAGCAGTTGTAGCTTTGACTTGATCTTGAAGAAAATCGACTATCTCTTTCCAGCGGACTGCGCATTTATATTGAAATTTCTTAAGAACTTTCTGGCTAAGTCAAGTAAAATTGACTTTTCCTTGACGCTGGGGGGTAGACCGTACTATCCTCGCTCTGTGAGTCAAAAGAGCGGTTCTCGACGCATCTGGGAGATCGATTTCCTGCGCGGCCTGTCTATCATCCTGGTGGTCTGCTATCACCTTCTCTATGACTTGGGTGAATTCGTCGGCGTCGAAAGATTTTTTGGCTTTACGACGGACCTGTCCACTGTCGCCTGGTCGGCAGCCCAGCATTTTTTTGCCGGGCTCTTCATCGTGCTTTGCGGGACGAGCAGCACGTTGACCCGGAGCAACGTGCGCCGGGGTTTGAGACTTCTGGCCGTGTCGCTCGCTGTCACTGCGATCACCTACATTTTCGACCCGTCCTCGGCCGTCTGGTTCGGCATCCTCCAGTTGCTCGCTGTCTCGATCCTGGTCTTCGGCGCGGCGTTCGAGAAAGCCAGTCCGGTCACCTGCACGGCTTGGGGTATGTTCGTTCTCGGGCTTGGTGCGGCGCTTCACCTACTGAAAAGGAGCATGACGGTCGGTTTCGATTGGATGCTGCCGTTCGGGATCCACAGCCCGGGCTACTCCTCGTTCGACTATTTCCCCCTGATTCCCTGGTTCGGGGTTTTTTTGATAGGAGCCGCACTGGGCAGGTCGGTCTATGCCCCAAGGCAGAGCCTCCTGCCATGGCGCCTGCCGCAAACGTTCGTCAATGCCGCAGGACGTCATTCGCTACTGATCTACATCTTACATCAGCCGGTGATCCTGGCCGTCCTTTATGTCCTGGGCCTGATGAAGTAAAATGAATAAAAAAGCGGAATTCGTTGAGGAACAGCGAGGATATTCTGCGCAAGAAAGAGTGAAAGGATCAATCTGTGACGATCAAGACCCCGCGCACATCCAGACGCGAATTTCTTAAGGTCGGTATTGCCGGAATCGCCGGGGCTTCGATTCTTACAAGATGCTCCAGCAATCAGACGGACCCGGGAAAGCAGTCGAAAGAACGAAAGATCGTATATCGGACTCTGGGGAAGACAGGCCTCCGCCTTCCAGTTGTCAGCATGGGGTCCGCCTATGGGATCGACCTTGTCCGAACGGCTCTGGACGAAGGGATCGTCTACATCCACACCTCCAGCTCATACTCCGAACGGAACCACGAGCGGCTCCTGGGGGATGTGTTCCAGAACCGTCCCCGGGATTCCTTTGTCATCGGAACAAGTCCCGATCTTCCCTACGATTTCGGAAGGGGTGGCAGGTCCCTGGATCTGGGATTGAATGCCGATCCCGATCTGATCCTGGAGTCCATCGAAGGGAGTCTCCAACGCCTCAAACTCGAGTTTGTCGACATCTATTATCTCTGCTCTATCGGCCGTGTCGAAACTGCATGCCATGAGCCCTACATGCGTGCCTTCGAACAGCTCAAGAAATCCGGGAAAACACGTTTTGTGGGCATCGGCACGCACAGCAATGAGCCGGAAATCATCAGGGCAGCTGCTGAGAGCGGATTTTGGGACGTCGTCCTGACGGCTTACAACTTCAGACAAACCCACCGCGAGGATATCCGTGAGGCCCTTCGCAAGGCTGAGGACGCCGGCCTCGGTGTGGTGGCCATGAAAACCCAGGCCGGAGTCTACTGGGACAGAACCCTGCTCAGGAAGATCAACATGAAGGCTGCTCTCAAGTGGGTGCTCCAGGACGAAAACGTGCACACGACGATACCGGCCTTTTCAAATTATGAGGAGATGCGGGAGGATCTTTCGGTCATGGAGGATCTGAACCTGACACCGGAAGAGAGCCGCGACCTCAAACTCGGAACAGATCTTGGAATTACGGGGCTGTTCTGCCAGCAGTGCCGGCAGTGTCAGGCCCAATGTCCGGCCGGAATCGAAATCCCAGGACTCATGCGCGCCTATATGTATGCCTTTGGCCATAGAAGATTGGACAAATCCTTGGAGACGTTGAGAGGCTGGAATTCAACCGGAGTGACCTGCATGGACTGCGCCGCCTGCACCGTCCGATGCGCTCTCGGTATCGATGTCCGAACCAGAGCCCTGGAGCTGGTCGGTGTCCTAGAGAACGTATGAAGTGGACTCCCCTCACTCTACCCGATCCCTTTCGTGGAAGAGGCAAGATCAGGAAGGAACACATCGAGCAGTGGAATTTGTCGATGCAGCGCTGGTTAATAGCCTTAGAAGACAAAATTTGGGGGTGTATATGGAAGAAGAGGAAACCTTACGAATCTTTACTCCAGGTTTACTTTCCGCAAGAGCGCATCAATCCTTGGATCAGAACGTACGCCATCAATTCCTGGATCTATTTTAAGCGCAGGAATAGAATTTGCTGGTTCTTCAGATTCTTTATCGAGATACTCAAAACCTTTATCATTTTCCCCGAGAGAAAAACAGAGGAGAGCCTTGCCGTAATAACGACCCCATGTAGACTCCGCTCTCTTCAGTATCTCTCGGGCCTCATCCTTCCTGCCCATTCGAGCATAGGCAATTCCGATATCTAAATCAAAAATGGATAGCCCTTGGACAGTAATCCTACGGATATCTTTTTCCTTTTGAATTTCTTTAAGTGCCTCTTCATACATAGATTTCTCTAGGTACACACGTCCGAGGCAATAATGTGACCCGGGAAAATCAGGGTCCATTTCGATGGCTCTCTGCAGGGCATCTGCTGCCCTATCATACTCTCGAGAGTAGTAAAGGATTTCGCCTACATCTCTGTTTATGGCCAGAGAGAGGGGATCCAATTCCAGTGCTTTTTGTATCTCTCTTGTGGCTTCATCGAAGCGGCTGAGATACACCAACAAATAAGCATACCAATGATGGGCAGTCGCATAGTTCGGATTGAGCTCTATGGCCTTCTTGAACTCCTTTTCTGAACCCATCCAGTCGTTGTCATAGAGAAGTTTAAACATTCCCAGAGATGTGTGGGCTTCAGCCCGCATGCTGTCAATCTCTAAGGCCTTTAAGGCGGCTTCTTTGGCCTTCGGAAGAGTTAGAGCTTGAAGCATACCGAAGTTTCCAATTAGAATATATGAATCTGCAATCCCAGCATAAGCCAGCGCATAATTGGGGTCAATTTCAATGGCTCGCTCAAAATATTCTATGGCCTTTTGAGAATCGCCCAGTGTTCTCTTATTCCAGAACCACCGACCCTGCAAATACAAATTATAGGCTTCCATATTTTCAGTCGGTTTCTTCTGAATTTGCGCCTTTACTTCAGGAGTGAGTTTCATCTCTAAAGCCCTTACAATCTTCTCGGCAACATCGCTCTGGATTTCAAAAACCCGTTCAAGTTTCTGCTCGTATGTATTGGACCAAAGCTGGAACTCATCTGCAGCATTGACCAACTGTGTTGTCACTCTTATATCATCCTCTTCCTTCCGAACACTCCCTAAGAGGACAGTTGTCACACTCAATTCCTGACCGATATCTTTTATGGTTTTTTCCGTGTTTTTATACCGCAGCACCGATGTCATGTTCATCACTTTCCATCCCTCGAGTGTCGATAGCTTGGCTATGATCTCGTCGGTCATTCCATTGCACAAATGTTCTTGGTCTTTTTGTGGACTTAGATCTCTGAAGGGAAGGAC
>Ga0209635_10001595_pt1 | contig 16922 bp, 17 predicted proteins | sample DeeMarSWOR230_32_FD_187463 | JGI IMG/M metagenome (GOLD analysis project Ga0209635, IMG submission 187463) | Marine sediment microbial communities from White Oak River estuary, North Carolina - WOR-2-30_32 (SPAdes) (version 2) | ecosystem: Environmental > Aquatic > Marine > Intertidal zone >... | reverse complement strand
GTACATGTCGGCTGCCATGTCGTAGTCCACGTATCCACCTGAATAGATGTAGAATCCTCTGTAGGGTACCACACCAGTATCTCCGCCCAGCAAGACATACAATGTACCATTGTTGGTGTATTTGTCAATGATGAAATTTCTGATCTTCTCTTGGTTGTCTACACCTGTATAGTTGTTGTAGATGTAGGTTAGATCGTAGACAGCAGCTCCATTGACAAAGCCAGCCTTCCAGGTAGCTAATGTCTGGAATGTAGATGTCAATGAACTGCTGGTAATGATGATGTACTCTTCAGTCTGTAATGGTGTTCCACCATCTTCATAGGTTGACAATGTTCCTGTATTATCCACCATGCCAGCCACAGCTGCTTTATCATCTGCTAATCCTCTGTACAACTTGGGCTTTGGACCCTTGCCAAACTGTACCTCAACAGTTAACTTGGGATAGAACTTCATTTTACCAGCACTTGGCTGGTACTGCAGGGGGTACAGGTTGACGTTCAGAATCTGGAATCCTTTGAAAGAGCTTACGCCCACAACTTCAAACAGCTTTTCAGGGTACCAGTTGCTGGAGTTGTAGATTTCTGGATTTGGACCAACCTTTCCAGGTTGAGGACCACTGAAGGTGCAGGGTATTTGACCCCATGGCAAATCAAACCCTTCCTGGATCACGGGGGTATCGAATTTCACTTTGACGTCCTTTAGTACAGCACCTTGGGGCAACAGAATACTGGCAGGGCAGTATGGCATCAATGGCTCTCCTGCTATTTCCTGTAGAAAAGTATCCTCGATAATCCATTGTCCGTCTATTACTGTGGAACTGAACGTGTATTCCACTGCCAAGGTATTACTGGAAAAAGCTGCAGGAATGCTCAAGCTTAACAGCATTGCCAGAACAAATAACGTTGTCTTACCTTTCAATTCTTTCACCTCCTTTACGGTTTATACATGTACATGTAGATACACATTTATAAAGTTATTGGTTCTTGCTCGATTTTGTCTGAATCTATCAAAAAAGTTCTTGTTTTTTGTCCGTTGTGGACTACCCTCAAATCTGTATCCAAAAGACAAGAATCTGAAGAATCAAAATCTGAAGAATTACCAGAAGATTCAGAATAGTCTGAAATGAAAGAAGCTGAAATGAGTGAATCCTTTGATCACCCACATACTTCTCCTGAATCAGCTTCACCACTGTTTTCTCATCTGTGTGCTGCGATTTTCACCATCATGCTCATCTTGACAAGGTGACACTGGTTTATTACAGGCAAGAAAAGGGAGCCCCCAGAATCAATGAGAGCTAGTTATCTGCGATTGTCTGCATTTCTCAATTTTTCAACGGGAGGAGTTGTAGCATAAAGGAAGGGACAAATGGAATAACGGTTCAAAGGCAAATCATTTAAACTGTGATAACCAGCAGTAAACATGAGAAGACTGGCGTGCATAGTAATCTTAATATGTGCATTGAGTTGCTGTATTACCCAAGAACCTGAGGAACCTGGTATGAATGAGACTCCAAAAGCACTGAAAGGGGTGAGCCTCTCCCCACGAAGTTTTCAATCTGATGATTTTTTAAATTTTTTCCAGAAAGCACAGTACGCAGGTACAGTCATCTCCTGGGCAGGGGACTGGGATGAACTGCACATGGAAAATGGTGGTCCGAAAGTGGTAGCAGAACTGGCTAAAACCTATGGGTATATACCATTTGTAGAGGTTCAGTTCTTTGAACAATCCAGTGGAGAGCTCTTGAGACCTCTGAGTGAGGAAACAAAACAGATGTACCTCACCAGGACGGTTGCATTTACCAAAATGTATACTCCTATGTATTTTGGCGTGGGCATAGAAGTGAACGTTTTGTATGAGAAGTCACCTGAAGACTTTGAGGAGTTCATCACATTTTATAATGAGGTTTACTATGCTGTCAAAGATGTATCCCCAGAAACAAAGGTATTCACTGTATTTCAACTGGAAAGAATGAAAGGATTACACGGTGGATTGTTTGGTGGCGAAAATGATTCTAATAATGCACAATGGTGGCTCCTTGACGAATTTCCTTTAGATATGGCAGCCTTTACCACCTATCCTGGTCTTATCTACAAGGACCCATCACAAATTCCTGCAGATTATTACACTGAGATCAGTCAACACATTGAATTGCCTGTGGCATTCACAGAAATTGGCTGGCACAGTAATGCAAGCCCTTCTGGATGGGAGAGCAGTGAGACTGAACAGGCAGCATTTGTGGCCACTTTCTTCAGGTTACTTCAGAATGTGAATGTGGAACTGGCTGTATGGAGTTTTCTGTATGATCAGGACATACATGAGCCCTTTAACAGTATGGGGTTGTATGGTAGTGATGGGAAGGCTAAATTGGCCTGGGATGTGTGGGTCAATAGCGGAATCGAAAGAATTCGAAGACTTTCGGGATTAGGAGTCACTGAATCAGAAGCTATAAAGCTTACTAGGGAAAGGGGAATCATTGCAACAGGAAAAAGTTGGCACCCCGGATTCAGAATATTTTCATCGATTCTTATTGTTTTGATGTTTATCTTAGCAGAAAACCTATATTACTTTAATCTCTTGGGAATGTAACTCTCAGTTCTTGTTTCTCTTGGACACATTTCTGACAAGAAAGAGAGGAATTTGGGAAAAGACAACCTCAACATATATAAATCCTCACTCACTTATAGAGGTTATGATAAGAACTATCATCGGACTTGCTGTGGTAATAGGTCTTGCCCTTCTTTGGCTGTTCCTAATTAAATTCCTCTGGAAATACCTGATGCCAAGACTGTTTCCAGGTTTAGTAGAAAAGGGATACATTGCTTCAGAAATCGGCTGGTGGCCCGCACTGGCGTTGACTATCGTATCTATTATGGTAATGATCATAATGAGATAGTAATCACACATCTGGGGTAGATAAAGGTTATAGTTTAATCTCAGATCGATCTTTTCAGCAGTTCAATTATCCCATGATACGATCTCCTTACAGGCACCAATGACATTCATTCTCATATGCTATGTCTTTCCCTTTTTTTCTTCTGCTCTCCGCCTTTCACCATAGGTCCTAAATACCTTCTTTGTGTGCAGTCCGAAGAGTTTCAATAACCCTGAAATACAAAACGCTCTGGCAGACCAGGTGACAACCATGGGCAGTGGGAGAATCTCTCCAGAGCGAAAAGTCCATAAATTACACCAAGCTCCCAGCGCCTCACTGGTACTCCCCACAATGATGCCCATTAGCAAAATTGCAGCACCCCAGCCAAATTCTCCAGAGTAGGCAGCGTATACACCCAGAACAGCCATGAAAAGATATAATCCTACAGTCAGCAATTTGATGTTCCCCTCTTTGCAGGCCAGCAAAAAGAAAAGGCCAAAACACACCAGAGAAGGAATGTAAGAATGAATTCTCCAGTTTAAATATTCCTCTATGAATCGCGCTCCATAGAATATCAAGGCGAGCAAAGAAACCCAGCCCAATGCTACAAAAAGAGGGGGTTGTCCACCATTGAAATAAGTCCAGTTCAAAGCCTCCGTATTCAGATATTCTGCGAACCATCCCAGCACTACAGCAAAGACACTGAATATGACCAAAGGTTTGAATTCGAGGTTGCAGAGCACAAAGGCTGAACCCAGAAGAGCCGCAAAGTAGAATCCATTGAAAATTATGGATGCTCTGAAAAGATAACCATCATAAGAATAACTTGCAAAATTCAAGAGTATCAAGAGGCCAACAAACACATATTTTGGTTTCATCATTCTTTTTTTTGTGTTGAAACTTTATAAACTTTTCTTCTTCTTTCTTTTCTTTCTCCTTACCTGTATTGACCACTCATATTTTTCATATTTTTATCAGGGATTTTTGCCTTCCCGCAGATGTTAATTTTCCATGTTTTCATGTCCATTTTCTTCTTCATGTTCATCTTCACCAAAACCTATTTAAAGGTGAAAAGATATTTTTTCTTGAGGTGATAGAATGAGCTTTTTATTGGATCCGCCGACCTTGATCCTTCTGGGTGCAGTTGTCTATACATTTTCAAGGAGATTCCACCTTCGAAGATTGTGGCAAATCATTGCTGGAGTGGGCATTGTGAGCGCCTTCATCGTGGTGAGCAGTCTCTTGTATATGGATTTGATACGATGGTATATTCCTTTTGTCATAGACATGAAAGGCTCAGAATGGATGTTTCACTCGAATATTACAGGAATCTACAAGGAGGATGTACCAAAGGTATTGGTAGCTATCATGTTTGTTATCTACCCTTTGTGGTACTATCTCGGGTATATTTCTGCCCAATATCTGAGAAGAAGAGTGCAGATTGACAAGAAAGTGTACGACACGTCTCACGTAAAGAGCCGAAAGAAACCGAGAACAGATGCGTTCACAATAAAGAGAGGGACAGAACCGAGAAAGCTTCTGCGGGAATGTCTTGAAGAATTGGGAGGAATCCAAGCTTTTGTGGAAAAAGGAGAAACAGTTCTAATAAAGGCCAATATCTGCGGAGGGAATCCAGAAAGACCTGGCACCTTCACCACTATAGAGATCACAGATGAACTCTCACGGATGATCTGGGAGATGGGAGCTGCTCCACTGGTGGTGGATGCAGACATGATCTGGACTGAATTATGGCAGGTAGCCTCCGCGGAAGGATATAGTGCATGGGCAGATCACGCCACAGCCCACCTTCTGAATTTGTCTGAAACAAAGCTTGCATACTTTGATTTTGGTGGATTGCTTCAGAAAGAAGTGATATCAAAAGAACTTTTGAACGCTGATGTCATTATTTCACTTCCTGTGATGAAAACACACATTCTAACCGGTGTAACCCTGGGCATGAAAAACATGTACGGGACTCTTCCCACCATGGATAAGGCTGTATACCATAAACTGGGTATAGAAGAAGTCATCTTTGAAGTGAATAACGCGTTTCCCCCAAATTTGACCATCATTGATGGTATTACTGGTGGAGAAGGCATGGGTCCCCTCTCTTCAGATCCAGTGAACTTTCAAACATTGATTGCGTCAGGCAATGTGGTGGTGGCTGATGCTGTGGCCTGCACCCTCATGGGATTTGACCCCTTGGATATAAAGCATATTAGATTGGCGCATGAAGCTGGCCTGGGAAATGCTACTGTGGAAGTGGATATGAAGGGCCTTCCTCCCCACGAAAAAGATGGATGCTGGTTAAAACCCAGTGTTGAGGTGGGTGCATTCTACAATGAACTAGTTGAAACCAGTCTCGGGTATCCTTATGTGGAAAAGTTCTTCAATTTGATTGCAGACTTCGTGTTCTATGACATGGCAACGCTCCCCATTTTTGAGAATATCACTCCAGAGATGCTGCTGGTCCTTAATGATATCCTCAGTGTCTTGCAGGTGAGCGGGAAAGTGAAAAAACAAAAGAAGAAGTAGATGCGTCTCTTATCAGCGTGTGCCCTGTTCTCATGAGCACCACTCCCTGCACTGAACAATGAATAAGTGTGAGAACCGTCATGGTTAAAAGGAGAAAAATGTATGACGCAGAGGAGATAAATATGGAATCTGAACCCTTTACAGTTGCTATTATCCAGCATCCTCCAGTGTTCTTGAATATTGAAGAAAGTATCAAGAAAGCCTGTAGCCTCATTGAAGAAGCGAAAGACAAAGGAGCTAATTTGATTGCGTTTCCTGAAACATGGCTCCCCGGCTACCCGGTGTGGCTGGATTTTTCACCAAGGGCAGCATTATGGGACTATCCTCCTGCAAAGGCTCTGTATCGAACATTAGTTGAGAATTCTGTTACCATACCTGGGAGACACCTTAAGAAACTGCTTGAAATAGCCAAGAAAACCAGCACGTACGTTATCATGGGTGCTCATGAACGTGGAGGAGGTACCTTGTACAATACTATGATTTTCATTGACAAGACTGGAAATTTTAATATACACCGCAAATTGATGCCCACCTACACTGAGAGATTAATCTGGGGACAGGGGGACGGCAGTACACTGACTGTCGTACCCACTGCATACGGAAATGTGGGAGGGTTAATCTGCTGGGAACACTGGATGCCCTTAACTCGGGCTGCCATGCATGCACAGTACGAAACTGTCCATGTTGCTCAGTGGCCCATGGTAAAAGACCTGCACCATATTGCCAGCAGACATTACGCATTTGAAGGCCAGTGTTTCGTCCTTGCTGCAGGATGCATTATCAAAAAAGGAGAAGTCATAGAAGGGTTCAATTCTCACAAAACCCCAGATAAGAAAGCAGCAGAACTGCTGGAAGCAATGCCAGGAGGAGATAACACCTTCCTTCTAAAAGGAGGAAGTGCAGTCATAGCACCGGATACTGAATACATCAAAGAGCCAGTGTTAAACTCCTGCATTCTCTATGCGTCTATAGATTTAGACCGCATTACAGAAGGTCGCCTGTTTCTGGATACAGTGGGCCACTACTCTCGCCCAGATGTGTTCCATTTGACAGTGAACACCACCCCGCAACATAATGTGACCTTTGCCTCTGACCAGCCTGAAAAATTTTGACATCAGCGAGTAGAATTACCACTAACACCTGTAGAGCTGTAGGGTGACCCATGAAAGATATCGAAAAATGGCTGAGAAAAGATGGAGAACGATTCCTGAAAGCTATAGGGATCAAAAAAGGGTTCATCATAGTCGATTTTGGCTGCGGCAGTGGAGACTACACACTCCCTGCAGCAAGAGTAGTGGGTAAGACAGGCACTGTCTATGCAGTGGATAAGAACAGTCAAAAGCTTGATCACCTGATGCAAATAACTCCTCAGGGACTGCCTATTGTCCCTCTGAAAATATCGGGCGAGCTAAAAATTGAAGTGGCTGATCGCTCTGTGGATGCAGTTCTCCTGTACGATGTTCTGCACTACGAAGGTACCAGCAGCAGAAAAAAGCTGTATAATGAACTGCACAGAATTTTAAAAAGGGACGCCTTGCTCTCAGTGTACCCAAAACACTGCAAGATGGATAGTCCCTTCGGCGAACTATCAGATATGGTCCTGGAAGATATCATCAGAGAGATAGAAGGTGCACATTTCCACTTGGAGAGAAAAGATATGACTACCCTCATCCATAATCATACCTATACCACAGGGTGCGTTCTGACCTTCAGAAAAAAATGATGTAGCTGCTCTGATTTTCTTAAAAAAACGCGAAAAGAAGCGCCAAAAAGCCCTTCAAAAAATGTCGATTAAAATCTCAAAAGTCTAAGAGGACAAGGTTTTCCCTGGAGAAGACCTTATAAAGTTCTAACCCCTGAAAGTGATAGGGAGGAGATACTATGAGATTAGGAGACCGACTTCAAGAAGCAGACTGGAAGAAAGAAAAACACGTTCCCGTCATTGAATGTCCTGATGAAGTAAAAGCAGATGAATTCTTCGAGGTTAAAGTGGGTCTGGGGAAAGCTATTGCTCATCCCAATACTACTGAGCATCATATTCGCTGGATTCAGCTCTTTTTCCATCCTGAAGGTGAAAAGTTCACCTATCAGGTGGCTAATTTCCAGTTTACAGCCCACGGCGAATCAATAGCAGGACCTGACACCAGCTCCATCTACACCCATCACCAGGTCCTCACCTGGATGAAGACCAGCAAATCAGGCACATTGTACGCTATGTCTTACTGCAACATCCACGGACTGTGGCAGTCTGCCAAAGAAATCACAGTTGTCTAATAGAAGTAACTACAGGTTAGAAATCTTCCTTTTTTTTATCTTCTGTTATTTTTTTTGTGCAAAAAGGAAAGAATTCTTTTATTTCTCAAACGATGTGGCCCTTTCTTTTTCGAATTTCTCATATGGGTGGAGAGCTTTTCTGTACAGATTTTTCTTATTTATCCACCGAATTTTGAAGAAATATTTTATCATTATAAAAGTCTTACAACATTCGGTAAGTTTGTTACCGAAAGATTTATATACTAGTGTGTCTATAACAAATACAGCCAGGTTTAACGCTCGGAAGCCGGTCTCGAAGGGAGGTGAAAAATGTCCCTATAAGAAGGGACATTTTTCCTTTTATTACAGTTTTGTTCTATTATCAATTATATATTTAATATTTAAAGACAATAATTTTTATAATAAATCAATAGTTCTTCAGAAAAAAATTTCACACCAGCCGGGAATCTGATCCGCAACTACTCACAACCCAACTCTCTTTGTTAACCGAAACCTTTATATAGTATTGATTACCAATGTTAACTACAGATGGTGATCATATGATACTCCTGGGTACCACAGAATTCGTTATGAAGATCGTGGAAATGATCATGGAGATCTGCGAACTCATCGCTGACATGATCTCAGGGTTAACCTCCGGGCTTGTCCCTTCAGAAGCAGTGGACGAGTTGGGCATTCTGGTCATTCTCATACTGCTGCGAGCAGGATTTGAATTCACCAAGAAAGTGCTGGAAATTTTAATTATTATCTTCGCCATTTACCTGCTCATACAGGTTTTGCCATCAATTCTGGCCATGTTCTAGCGGTACATACTCCCCACCTGCTCCTTGAATACCAGCCGCTCCAGTTCAAAGCTCAGTTTTTTATTGAGTTCTTCTTGTAAAGGAGAAATTCCCTGCAAAGGAGATATGAGCACTGGACCTTGGAGGACCTTTGATTCTTCGGAAATCTCTGTGGTGGAAACTGGCGGTATTTTCATGATCTTGGTGAAAAGCGCTTCTGATACATTTCCCTTTTGAGCATTTTCCACTATTTTTTTTACATATTCTTTGGGAAGTGGTCGTAACCCGAAAGAGTACCCATGCTCTATCTCTTCTGTGGCCGTCTTCCCTCCCACACTGATATACCTGTAGGGAGTGATGAATTCGGTTTTAATCTGCCAGAATTTCTTTCCTCGAATTACATAGAGGTCGTACCTCCCCTTTTCATCTCGAAACGCAGTTACCCTCCAGTTAGCATCAGGGTGGTTGTTATATTCTGCAGTGATTTCTTCCAGTATTTCTGAATCAGGCTTAATCTGCATGGGGTAAGTCACCTTTATTAATGTGTATGATTCTTTTTCTCTATGAAGTTTATAAGTATTCTCACCGATTTTGGAATAGACCAGGAGTACCCAGCAGTGTGTAAAGCTGTTATATTATCTATCTGCCCCTCAGCTGTCATTGTAGATATTTCGCATACTGTTCCCTCTTATGATATCGAAGAAGGTGCCTTCATGCTGAAGAATTTTATAAAATATGCTCCTGTGGGGGTCCATGTGGCAGTCATCGATCCGGGGGTAGGGACACAGAGACGAGGAATAGCTATAGCAACAAGACGAGGTGACTTCCTGGTGGGGCCAGACAACGGCGTGTTAATGGAGGCAGCCCATTTTTTGGGGATTGAGAAAGTGGCTGTACTGGAGGACAAAGAATATATGCTGGAAAAAGTGTACTCCAGTTTTCACGGCAGAGATATTTTTGCCCCTGCTGCTGCTCATCTTTTAAAGGGAGTACCCATAACTGCTCTGGGCAGGATGCTGGACATAAAGGAACTGGTACATGTACCCAGGTTACCACCTTCAGAAGATGAAACAGCAATTTATGGAACTGTTTTGAGAATAGACAGGTTTGGCAATATCCAGACCACTATAGATGCTGAAATAGTACCCAAAAAACCAGCACTCACCATGAGGATAGGAGAAAAAGAATTGACTCTCCCCTTTGTGAAAACATTTGGGGAAGTAGGCCCTGGGGCCTGTCTTGTCTACGAAGATTCAGACGGGTTGATTACTCTTTCTCAGAACCAGGGAGATGCGTCCCGGCTTTTGGGAGCTGAAAAGAGAATGGAAGTTCTCATCTTTAAATAATAATATAAAGGTTAGAAGACTGAGAATCGCAAAAATGAGATAAATTAAAAAAAAGGAAAGAAATAATCAGGTCTTTGTTGCTTTTCCAATAGATATCCCGTACAGCAGTAGAATCCATGCCACTATGTGAAGTCCCTGGATTAGTGCATCAGAAAGAACAGAGTATTCCAGAAAGAGCCCCTGCACGCAGAATTGATCACGAGCAACCCCCACGCTGCCGATACTAAAAGGCCTTTTTGGCAGGATCACCAGGCTTCAAATTTCGGGAAATGGAGTAGAAAAGAATAGCTATCACCAGGAAAATGGGAGTCATCAATCCCAGCTGAATAGGGGTGGCCACTGCCTGCCGGAACCTTTCTACAGGAAGTACTGCCACCAGATAACCGAAGTACACCGCACAGATCAAAAAGATGATACCTGTCATTTTCTCCCTGAAAAAGGATTTTTCCTGGAAAAATAGCAGTGATGCTCCATAATACAACAGAGTCATGCTAAATGAAACCACCAAAAGAGCCACAAGCAACCCTGGCTTTCCTAAGGTTACTTCTCCACCTATGTCCACCATGAGATCTTATGTCACTCCAATACTGTACAACAACAGACCTGTTGCCCAGGCCAGCGACACACGGAGCTTCCGGGAGGCAAAATCATAAAAGAAATACACTGACAGCACGAGCGATGCAGAGATTCCCACTGCATACGAAATTAAGAACGGTACACTGATATCCTAAAAACCACCTACACACTGGTGAAGAAGGTCCTCACTCTCTGTGCGGCATCCTCTGGCGACGTTTTCTCTTCAATGGAAGATTTAAGGTGGGAGAAGATCTTGTTGACAATTCGGTGCAGCAAATGAATATTGATGTTCTTTGACACCATGACTCCCATGGTATACTGGTCATCCAAGTAGACTACCACATCCCTTTTCTGGCCGCATACATACAGCCGTGACGCTCCCCGATTTTCTTCCATAAACCTCCTCAAATAGTAGACAGTCTTTGAGAGATACGTCATGTCAAAATCTGAAAAAGTAGGCACATCCTTCACCATGAGGAATGCTCCGTGGACACCGTTCATATATGATTTTATTTCTTCCGGCGCATACATATCTTTCACCACAATAACATTATCATATTTGTTTATAACCTTTGCGATTGCAGTCAGGAGGGGTTTCTAAATCAGTTGGTGTCCGTCTCGCAGTTGTTACACGTATTTTCTTGACAATTGCACGAAGAACGATTCATGCAGCGTGCTATACATTTGTGGTTCCATGTACTGATCTGAACATCACAGAAAATGTACAGAAATTTTACAGAAATTTTACAGACACTTACTGTAGTAACACAAACCTTTAAAATTAGAAGAAGAACTGCAATTTCATGAATACTGTTGATGTAATCGATGCTCACTGCCACTTGTGTACTGCTGAGAATCCATACAGATATGGATGTGAAGCTCCTGTAGAAGAGCTCATTGAACAGATGGATCTGGCTTCAGTGGATGTGGCCGTCGTTCTGGCGGTGGCCACGCAGAGTAACAAGAAAGCAACGGCGCAGTACAATGACTTCATTGCACGCACTGTGGAAGAAATTCCTGATCGGCTGGTAGGATTTGGTTCTGTGCATCCTGCAGATGGGGAGAAAGCGTTAGAAGAACTGGACCGCGTGGTTGATTTAGGGTTGAAAGGGATAAAACTCCATCCACTTTTCCAGCATATTCACTGCGATTCTCCAGAGATGGATCAGATTGCAGAAAGCGCTGCAGAGTTAGATATTCCACTGTTTATTCACTCTTACTTCCCTTACATGACAGAAGAAGCTGAACGGCTGTACAATCTCATTACTGCTCATCCAGATACCCAGTTTATATTGGCCCATACGGGGGGACACACTTTTTTGGATTTTTATGCCTATGTAGAAATGAGGAACACAGGACAGGACAATGTCTACTTTGAGGTCAGTTCTTTATCTGTCATGTTCAGGAAAAGCCCCTACACTGAACATATTAAGTGGTTAATAGAACAGATGGGGGCTGATCGGGTGATTTTTGGCTCTAACTATCCTCGATACGAGCTCGTTGAAGCATTGTCAGCTTTTGATGAACTGGGACTGTCTTTTGATGACTCACAGCAGATACTGGGGAGAACAATTGGAGAATTACTGAAGTTGTGAAGGTGATGCAGTCTCCAGCACATAAAGAGTATTGTTACTGTTGTTCTCCATTTCGATTCTATTTTCTACTGAATCTGCAAATTACGAAGGATTCTTCTTTTTTTTATGATATAATCAGCATATCATCCCTTTAGTTTCCAGCTGCCCCCTCTACTGTCCTGGAGCACTTTTTGCTCCTCTCAGGAAAAAACCTTAAAAAGCATGAATTCTTAATAAAATCATGAAATGCAAAATTTTCATTATACTCGTCATGTTCATGCTCTTGTCAAGTATGTCCTCCTTTACTCAGGAGCAGCCAAAAAAACCCAGAGTATCAGTAAACCCCCGCCACATGATTGTTCACCCTAGCGATACAGTGAGCTTCACTGTGGAGGTGGAGCGAGTCTCCGGAGGAACACTGGTCTGCTCGGGAACAGTGTACATTGATCTGGAACACCCCAGTGGCCGAGGATTAGAATACATTACTCTCCTCCAGTGGCAGTCAGACGAATTTTCTCTCCACGAAATTGGAGAGTCCCGCGAATTTGAATTCATTATCCGATTCAAACCTGATGCCCCTGAAGGACGGTATGTAGTACCCATCACTGTAAAGGGTGAAGTAAGGGCCTGTCCCGATGCTATCCCCTTTGATGTGACAGAATTTATCACCTTTGAAGTATTGAAAGAACCTTCCAATGTCTCTATGAAAGCGTGGTTCTCCAATCCCTGTAATGTGTGCGTCATTCCCGACAGTACTGGGAAAGCACAGCCCGGCACATCCTTTCACTATCCTCACCGCATTTGCAATCTGGGAACAGAGCCAGACACCTTTACTATTGAAGTAGAATCCAGCTCTGGATGGGATATCACCTTATACTGGGACCAGAACAACAACAAAATTCTAGATCCCAGTGAAACCCGGGAAGTGGATTTCACAGATTTGCTCGCGCCAGATGAGTGCTACCCGTTGATACTGGTGCTGGACATTCCTGATACTGCCTTAGAAGGAGATACAGATACAACAATCATTTCCGCCCGCTCAACATCCCGAGAATGTTCTGATTTTGCCACAGATATTACCACCATCACCACTGGAACCCCCAGAACTATCCCTGGATTGTTCGAATGTGCTGAATTTGAAGCCGACACTTTTGTACTCCAGCGGGGGTCCTGTTATGTGAACAACTGCGTCCCTTACAAGATTCCAATCCTCATGAAAGCAAAGGTGACCAACCACGGCCCTACAGAAATTTCTGACGTGAAAATCATTATAGAACCCCAGAATTTCTCCCTGGGAGGAATAGCTGCCCAGTATTTTGTAGCCAACAAGATGGTGGCAGAAGAAGAGCGAGAAGTGCCCATAGAAGGGTACCTCACCTCACTGCCCGATATAGGCAGCTACATCATTAATATCACGTTATACTATATCGATAAATACGAAGACCAGCAGAATCTGTCAGAGCAACTGATAGTGAAAATGGAAGATACAGCCAGAAATTATTTCGATCAGGGGGAAGCTGCCTACAAAAACGGCGATTACGAGACAGCTTTAGAACGATTCTCTCAGGCGAAAACGATGTATTTGGGCAGCAATTTTGATGTGATGGTCACTGAAACCAATCGGTACATCAAACTGATCAAAGCAGCCCAGTACTTTGATGAAGCCATGAAATACCTGGCTGCAGGCGACATGGAGAAGGCTTTCGAATATTTGAGTTTGGCCAGAGCCTTGTACGAGGAACTGGAAGAACAGCGGATGGTTACCCTCATCGATAAGACCATGAAAGGAGATGAACCAGATGATGGAGGGTCCAGTCCGGGTTCTGTCATCATCAAGAGAGGGACAGGAGGGCAGGGACTTTCCTGGCTGGATATCCTCCTGGTGGGAGTCATTGCCGGGCTCCTGGTGTACATCTTCATGAGGAAACCAAAATGAGATCTGTCCTTCTTTTTTTTGTGCTTTTTTTGTGTGTCCAGGAAGCCCATCCAGATATAACAGTAGCTGTGGAACCAGTAGAACCCAATCAGGTAGGAATTATCCGGGTGACAATCGCCAATCCCAGCACTGCAGAATTGTTGTGGGGCAGTGTACTGCGAATTGAAGAAGCTCACCCTTATGTTGTGCCTGTCAAAGCAGAATATGATATGGCCCCCAAGATTAAGCCTGGAGAAATCGATATTGGTGAGCTAACATTTCAGGTGACGAGAGAAGCACCCGCAGGTGAATATCCGGTGACTATCTCCCTGAGTGGAGGAGTAGGTGCCTGTGAAGAAGGCTGTGTCCCCTATTTTATTGAAAAGGAAGTCACTATTAAGGTGGTACGAAATTTGCCAGATATTTCGGTAGTGTACACTGTTCAGGATACACACATTGTGGTGACTATCACAAACAAAGGCAGCGGAAAGGCCCAGAATGTGACCTGTGGTGGAGTGAGTGTCGGTACCATATCTCCAGGAGCACAAAAGGAAGCAACCCTGGAAAAAACCAGCACTTTTGCTGTTACCTATGAAGATGACTATGGAAAGAAATTCAGTCAATCCTATAGAATCACAGAAAGTAAACCAGAACCAGATAATGACGCTTCTCTCCAGTCAGGGTTAATTGTGCTGGGAATGGTGTTCGCATATCTTTTTAAGAAAGGCAAGAATTGAGTGGTCATGAATGCTGGTCCTGATACGTATGGTACAGGTAATAGTGATAGTGATATCGGTGTAAGTGTGGGCGTATCCTCTTTATGTATGCTGCACGCAACTCTGGGGACAGTATTAGAGAGAGTGACAGATACATTCTCCCATATTGAAGTCATTTGTGAAGGAAACCATACTGACCTAGAAATTTTAGAGTCCTACAATATAACAGTGTCTTTTCATGCTCCCTTTTCTGATCTAAATATTGCATCATTGAATAAGGCGATTTTAAAAGAATCTTTGAAACAGATTTCAGAAAATATTGAGCTTGCCAGCATATACAATGCAGAAGCAGTATGCATTCATCCTGGTCATTTTTCACCACTAGGGCTGCATTTTCAAGAAAAGGTTTTTTCCACTCGAAGAGAATCTTTGAAGAAATTAGCCAAAAAAGCAGAAGAGTGCAGCGTGATTCTGGGCATTGAGAACATGCCCATGTTTTCTATTTTGTTCGCCAGAACTCCTGAAGAAGTCAAGACCATTCTCTGTGAAGTGGATTCTGATTGTGTAGGGTTTACTTTTGATCTGGGGCATGCCAATATCACCGGGAATGTACAGCAATTTCTATTACTGAAAGAGCACATTATTACTGTGCACCTCCATGACAACTACGGAGATGAAGACACGCATCTCGCTTTAGGAGAAGGAACTGTCAATCTGGATATTATTAAAGAGCTGGCAGAAAAACGACTAGTCATTGAAGTCAATACCTTTCCTGATGCAGTCAAGAGTCTATATTGCCTGAAAACACTCTTTTCTTCCTCCAACTTACTACTGAGATGACATTAAATTTTTGCACATTTGTTTTTCACAACATTTTCAAAAAATCATGGGTTATAAAAGATTGATGCAAAGTATATAAATGAAAAAATACATAATCTCAAAAAAAAGGGGAAGCGTGCCTGCAGGTAAACCAATAAAGTTAAATCATAAAAAATCCAACACTTCATGAGGTGAAGAAGATGAAAGGACTGAAAGGATGGCCTTTTGAACCATTAGATGGTGACATAAAACCAATGAATGAAGGAGGCCAAGGCCCTGGCCCTGGAGTACCGAATTAGGGCTGCTCGTAAATAATAGGAATAGATATCTTCAAATCTCTTACTATTTTTTCTTTTTCTAGTTCTTTAAATTTCCTTACTGCAGAATTATAATTCTTCACAAATAAGATTATTATCATTCGTTTATTGAATTTGTAGATATATGAACTTCTGTCTAATTGTTTGAGTGCATTTTCAAAACCGATTTCATATTTTGTCCTAAAACACAATAAGACATGACTATAGCCAGAATATGTTTTAGGAAAAAATGGAGTAAAAACTTTACATTGCTTTATGATTTCTTGAAAGTGATTCCGAACCGTTACCCATGATACTCCGATTTTACCAGCTATTTTTCCAAAAGATTCTTGAGGATTCCTTTTCATAAGATCATATACTTTTTGATCTAGTTCATCCCACAATGTAGGATATGCATCTGTGCCCAATTTACCTTTTTTTGAGATTTTTAAGTTTCTAATGTCCCCGATTCCATTAAAATCAGGATAAACGACATTCATATAATCCAAAAGACTCGCACCCTTTTTGAAACATAAAAGAGAATAATCTCCATGAAGCGACATCACATATATTGTATTTTTCTCATGTAATTTTTCTTCGTACAATTTAAGAGGATTTCTATGGTTTTCAATCAATTCAATCTCGACACCTTGATTGCAGTACAATTGGGGAGGTAGCAAGTATTTTTTTTCAAATCCTTCATGAATTAGCTTATAAGTAGCGTTTTTGCTTTCGTATGGACTATATTTATTGTGAAAATTCGTTAGTTTAATTCTCGGATTTTTCCTTAATAATAATCCATAAGTGTGTATTGCTTTCATTTTTCTTTTTTTCTCCATAACATACACTTAAGAATATGTTTTAAAAACTTTTCGGTATGTAAGTATCGTCAGAGAATTTTGGTGATACTCGCAAATTAGGCTATTCCTAAACACGTTGCGTACGGATAAAATGTCCCTAAGCTACTTACCTTTCGGCACGGATCTTTCACCTCCTTAGAGAAGGGAGATCCGGTGTCTCCCTTCTCACAAACACTATTGAAAGGCGGAAACCAATTTCTCTCTTTGAGAAAGCAGTTGAACCTACGTGTGGAATAGGCTGAAAGTCCTGCCCATAGAAAGATAGGCCGAATTACATTTCGGAGGAAGGGATGCGCAGTACCTTGATCTTCACCTCCATTTCAAGATGAATTCTCATCCCTTTCTCTTTTTAGAAGG
>Ga0209635_10001594_pt1 | contig 16927 bp, 17 predicted proteins | sample DeeMarSWOR230_32_FD_187463 | JGI IMG/M metagenome (GOLD analysis project Ga0209635, IMG submission 187463) | Marine sediment microbial communities from White Oak River estuary, North Carolina - WOR-2-30_32 (SPAdes) (version 2) | ecosystem: Environmental > Aquatic > Marine > Intertidal zone >... | reverse complement strand
CCAGGAGCTGAATAATACGGCATTTCTCTTGGCTGATACTAATAGACTTTAATCTATAACCCTGTGTAAAAACCACTTACCATCGATATTACAGAGTTCATAAACGCCACTACTTGTGTTTTCTGCATTTACACGAAAACAGTGCCGTATGGGTTCATTATCCCACCATTTACCTGGTTCATGCCACTTACTGAGAATCTCTATTACCCGATATACTCTCTTTCTCCAAATGAAGGCTGATACAGTATCTGGACTGCTTTCATAGGTAATTATTGGTTCATTTATGAGCTTGGACATGATAGTATTCCTCAGAACGGGGAACTGTTATTGTACTAGAACGTATGTACTATTGTCAAGGTATTAAATTACAAACTACTCCACCGCTTTGACTTCCCACGTTTGCGGTGGTATTGTTTGTGGACTCAATATATTAGATAAATCCGACCTCAATACAAGGGAATCCCTGGTTGGGAGGTAAGAGACATTGGTATCAAGTACAGCGACAATGACAGTGGCTATAGGAGTAATCGGTTGATTCTCATGTTCTTTGTGGGCGATGGTGGGGAATCTCAGCGAATTATGAGAGAATGGGAAGCGCAACAACAGTATGGACGCAAGTCTGATTGGAAAAGACCGCCTCGACCACCAAAACGGAAGTCTGGTGGAATTATCAGTGCGATAAAGGCTCTTTTTAGGAAACGGTGGGAATCTAAGAACCTTGAGAAAAAGGGAGAAGAAAAACCGGATAATAGTGGTCCATTTATTAAACCAATAAGCAAGTAGCAGGTCTTCAATGGTCTGCTAGCCTTTTCCTATTCCCATTGACTTCCCACGTTTGCGGTGGTATTGTTTGTAGACTCAACTCTTTATAGATAGAAATTGACAGTAATCGACAAGTACAAAGAACCAATAGTACGCCTCGTGATAGCTCTAGATGATATGGTGGCTGGTATGTGGACTGATGTTCTGGAGACACAAAAGCTGGAAAGGATGAACGCACATGTATAGATATCACATACCGGAAAAACTTCACGATTTGAGTCAGGGATGGAACAGTCTTGCCGCAGAAATGCTGTATACCGGTATGCAGGGCGGACCTCCCTCGGAAGAGCTAGCTTTCTACGAGCGCCGAATCCGAGCGAATGGTGGAAAAGCACTCGAGCACGGTTGTGGGGCTGGACGCCGTCTGTTCCCGTTACTGGCACGGGGTCTCGAGGTACACGGCGCGGATATCTCCGCCGACAGCTTGCGCTTCGCCAGAAGGGAGGCGGTGACGCGGAAGGTTCAACCCATCTTGTACCACCAGCGTATGGAGGAGTGCGATATACCTCACAAGTATGGAACGATATACTGTGATTCGTTCCAAGTTGTTGCTGATCGCCAACTGGCACTTACTACGCTGCGGCGATTCTGTCACCACCTGGTTCCCGGCGGTCAGCTGTTGCTTGAGCTGTTTGTACCTCGGGAAGTCACTCAGGGGCTAACCTGCAATGATGCCGATCATCCGAGACGTTGGCGCGATATGCTGCTTAGCGATTCGGAGGGTACGGTAAAAACTATAATGTGGTCGGAATCCGTGGACCTTCTTGAGCAGGTATTATTATCGAAACGGCGGTATGACGTTTATATAGACGGGAAATGCGTCCGGTCTGAAACTCATGCCCACTGGTTACGATGGTATTTCCACCATGAGTTTATCATGATGCTCGAAAATTCTGGGTTTGATAGCATCACTACTTATGGTGACTACACCGATAACCCTGCGACGCAAGATAGCAATACAGTCATCTATGGAGCACGTCGTCCGCATGAGATATAATTGACAGGTCTATTTTTCAAAATGAAGCTAAACGGTATAGTCCACGAGTACGCATGGCTGGACAAACATCCCGATGTTTGTTTAGTAATTCTTCTTACCCTTTGACTTCGGACGTTCACCCTATTGATAGTGACCCTCCAAAGTCACAAAACGCTAGATTGTATAACTGGCTGACAATCCAGTCATTTGTTAACCTTGCCAGTAAACATCGAACAAGTGAAGAAAGCGTAATAATCTGGATGATTGAGAATATACTCTGGTGACTCCGGCAGGCAAAGACGTTGATATTCTGCATATTCATCTCGTGTCAGCTCGGACTCCACCCCGGTCCAACGCATCTCAAAGAGTGCCATCAAAGCGTAGCGAACATCATCTGGGAGCGGAGCATGAGCGTCACCAATGAAGGTTTGGGCTGAGAGTTCTTCCAAGCCCGCATCACGGAACCAACCTAGAGCACGCAAGAAGTGCAACTCGGGCTTTTTCCCCTTTAGAAAAGGAGCAATCCCTGAAGAGGTCGCATTAAGCCGGGCTTCCAATAAGGGGTACCCTGGAATGAGGTGTTCAGAGGACCAAACAAGAATAGCCACACTACCACCGCATTTTACTACCCGGGCGAGTTCCTCGACTACTGGCAGAGGTTCTAGAGAGGCAGAGTATCCCACACAACACGAACTCCATGCCCAATCGAAAGTATCATCATCAAAGGGGAGTTTACTCACATCTCCTTCCTTGAAGGAGATACGTTCCGATAAACCTGCTCTCTTCGCTCTTTCTTCTGCATGGCGAAGAAACTCTGGCGATATATCCAGACCAGTAACGTGACCAACGGATCCAACTACTTCTGCCAGTAGCAGAGCCTGGAGGCCAATTCCACATCCTGCATCTAATACTTTACTTCCCAAAGGGATTTGTAGCGTTTGGATCGCTGAGCAAATTGTCGGCTGCATTAAAGGATTGGATACTACCATGCTCTTTATATAGGAATCGGTATCAATCATCTCCTATCCTCTCCACTTTGAAGATTACTGGCCTAAACCAATCCGTGCAACCACAGATGATAGTGCCTGATTGCCTGATACCGGGCATATCACCTCCCATTACTACAGTCAACATGTCTTTTCGTATATCCGCCCAAGCCGAGGCACAAAAACCCTCAGGCACAACTGAGTAGTCCTCAACCTCAATCTCCTGTCCTTCTCTAAAACACTCGCAGAGATCAATACCTCTGTATTCATCGTCCAAATACTCATCGATCAAATCTCGATGGATCATCCTCTTTAGTACAGTAACCTTGCATCTAGGCATCACATAAGACATCCTTGGAACCTCCTTACCTGTAGAATTGCACACCCATATGGCAGTTATATTTTCAGTATATCCACGATATTGTCACCAAGAATACGGTTTTTTGCTGTATTGTCTATGTTCAACTCGTTAATCCGTTCGATGTTGTTTTTCAGAGAGTTTTTATCCCAAGGAGTATCAGAGCCCAGTACAATGTGATCTGCGCCCAGTTTGTCGATAGCGTATTCTAACCTACTCTCTTTTATGTATGAGAAGGGAGAAATTTCACAATATATGTTACTTATGTTTTTAGCTTGCTCAGCGACAACATCTAAACCAACCAGATGAAGTAATATGAAATTTACTCCCGGGTGTCTCGTTGCTACATTCATAAGTTCTATAGCTTCTTTATTTGACCACAAGTGAATAATAAGTGGAAGTCGGTTCTCTTTACAAAAAATAGCTATATTGTTAATTTCAACTCCATCACTCTTAAACGGAGTACATACCTGGTGTAACTTAACTCCTTTGAAGTGCCACTTATCGAAATCATTGCCCATTTTTTTCATGAAATCAGGTTTCCGTGGGTCAACCCAGTATATTTGAATTATTCTGTTTGGGAGTTTATTAGCCATAGAGTATACAAATTCATTCCCATCCTGTTTCTCTCTTAATAAGCAATTGTAGTTGAATCTAATCCCAGGGTTGATGAAATATCGCCCGTAAAGAGGGTGTTGTTTGATGGCTGATATCGGGATATTTGGAAGGGGAGGTGCACTAGTGCGGCCTTTCAGTCCAGGACAAAGAGCGACTTTATCTACCCCAAGATTGTTTAGAATCTCAGACAACTTGTTTGGGTCTGCAAATTCACCACAGGCATGTGCGTGAGCATCAACGATCATCTTTCCCCCTTGTCATATTATAGTTATTGCAAAACTAAGGGGCAATAGAAAAGGTAAACGGTACCGTCCACGAGTACGCATGGTTGGACAAACATCCCGATGTTTGTGTAAAGGCAGGTAAACTGTGTGATGGCGATGCTGAGGTGATGTCTATTCAGCCCCAATCGTATTCTAAGTAGAATGCTTGCAGTATACCGTATAACCTTTTATATCATCCAGGTGTTAAGACGTTTTGACATCCAGATTGTATCAATTTATAATATGCACCCTTGAGAGATGATGACGATAATAAGGAGGCAATAAATTATGATTGGAGCAGTATTGGCGAAAAGAATGACACGTTCTGCATTTGATACCATTAATCAGCATAAATTAGCTGAATCTGTGGCTGGTTTTGCAGAAGACGCTAGCTGGACGTTTCCTGGGAATACCCCCATAAGCGGGGTTGCCGAAGGTAAGAAAGCGGTTGAAGCAGCCATGACTATTTGGTTTGAGCGGTTTCCAAAAATAAACTTCACTATAAAAGAAATTTTCATTTCCAATATATTCGCTATGGGAGCAACAAACAACATCGCAGTGGAGTGGGACATTGTAGAGGTCGATCGTGAAGGCAAGGAGTTTAGTAATAGCGGTGTTACCACAATCAGGGTAAAGAGCGGTAAAGTAGTTGATATGAAGGACTATTTGTTCGACGCAGACAATCTGAATAAAGCATGGGGAAAACATTAAATTACGAAATCATCTTAGAATAACGTACTTACCGATATTCGTTCATCCGCGAATAATACTCACAGCCTCTTTTCGGGTTGAATGGTCATAGTCAATCCGAATCAAACATCCCGATGTTTGTGCTATATCACATTCTGGTGGATTGTTCTATCTCGATACTAGTATGCTAATATGACCGTGTTGTTTATTGGAAATAATGGATATAAGGATATAAGGTAAATGTGGTGAAGGTACAGGTATTAGGTTGACAGATGAATATATGAAAAATAATCAGGAAATGTGGAATGACTGGGCACCTCTGCATGCTGAGTCCGAGTTCTACGATGTCGAGGGATTCAAAAATGGCAGAAATACTCTGGATTCTATTGAGCTGGAAGAGATGGGTGACGTAAGTGGGAAATCCCTGCTACACCTTCAGTGCCATTTCGGCATGGATACGCTTTCGTGGGCAAGGCTGGGAGCCAGAGTTACAGGGATTGATTTCTCGGACAAAGCAATAGATATCGCGCGCTCTCTGAGTAAGGAACTAGAAATAGAGGCTGACTTCATCTGCTGTAATATCTACTACCTGCCGGAAAAGCTGGATAAGAAATTTGATATTGTCTACACTTCCCGCGGTGTTCTTTGCTGGCTGCCTGACCTGAAACGCTGGGCGGAGGTAATTACTCATTTCCTTAAGCCAGGAGGATTTTTCTATATCTTGGATGGACATCCCTTTCTAGATATGCTCCTCAGTGATTCACCGGATATGACCGGACCTGAAATAACAAGATCTTACTTCTACACGGCTGAGCCGGAGCAATATCAGACTGACGGTTCGTATGCAGGAGTAAAGACGGATAAACCACACATCGGAAATGAATGGACTCACAGTATGGGAGATATAGTCAATAGCCTTATCTCCAGCGGATTGAGTATCAAGTTCCTGCACGAGTTTCCGGTATTTTTCTCCAAATGTTTACCTTTTATGGAGCGTGACATCGACGGATTGTGGCGGATACCGGGAGATAAAATGCCGCTTATCTTTACACTTAAAGCCTCCAATAAGAAGTAATAAAAGGGCAGATTGTAACCAACCTGTATAATTGTCCCTATTTTCGTTAAGATACACTCACAGAAAAGGCAAACGGTATCGCCCACGAGTACGCATGGATGGACAAACATCCCGATGTGTGTCTGGACGAAAGAGGTTCCATTCTATTGACATTCATTTGATAGGGCGTATATATTGGTCTCAATATTCAATTTCCAAGACAAACTCGTCTACTTATCCCTGTCACAAGGATTGTAATGAAAAGAGGGTGTGTGAAATGGAAGCAAGGATAATATACTTTGACAAACCAGGTAAAGAAAACACAGATGCTGTAATGGATATTGTCAAGGAACGTGCACGGGAACTTGGTATCCACACAGTTGTAGTAGCCTCATACCGCGGTTACACGGCTGAGAAAGCTGTGCGTGCTCTTCATAATATGAAAATAGTTGTGGTTGCTGGGTTTTCAACTCCAACGCCAGAAAGCTTCGAACAAACCTTTGCTGAGGGTGATGAAGAATTAATTAAGAGTAGAGCTACAATCCTGAACACGACACATTTGTTCGCGGGGATTACTCGTGCCATGCGCAAGAAATATAACTCTTCAAGCCCCGGGGAAATTATTGCCCAAGCATTAAAGATGATTTCCGTTGGAGTTAAGGTTGGTGTTGAAATTGCAGTCATGGCAGCTGATGCTGGGTTGGTGAGCATAGAAGAAGATATTATCGCTATTGGTGGTAGTGCAAAAGGTGCCGATACAGCTATTGTAGTTCGTCCTGTTTTTTCACGAGACCTTTTTGATATCAAGGTTAAAGAAATACTGTGCAAACCGCGTTATTGAAAGATTGCTTGCATAATGCGACGCAATTGTTGTTTGACCAAACATATTCTTTCTCTTGACGATATTTCTTATTACAGTTATTAAAAGGTGGTACTCTTATTAAATCTTTACCCGATGGAAAAGTAAAATGGTATTAGAAATTTATACGCATGGTTGGACAAACATCCCGATGGTAGTTTCATTGTAAGTAGATATAGTCTCACTATCAATATATTAATATGCTACAATTCGGATAATCTTGGAAAGGAGATTCACCATGAAACAATTGACTATTGCCGTTGGCGTACTCATCATAACCCAAGCATATTTCATGATACCCGCCAACACACCGGATTGGCTGGACTGGATTTTATTCGTAGTTCTTTTAGTGTTCGGCGCCTACACGATTTACGACGCCATGCAATCGAGGGCATAGACCTCGAATCAATTGCGTAGTTCCAAAGTACGATACTGGTAGCGAGGAACAACGATAGAGTTGATATTACAACTAAAAGGAAAAGCTGTAAGATGAGGATTCTATTAGTACAGCCAGCAAAGCAGTCCATAAGCCTGGGTGGAGAAGAGGTATTCCTTTATGAGCCATTAGCCCTGGAATATATAGCTGCAGGTGTATCAAAAGACCATGATGTTATGATCTTTGACCAAAGGCTGGAGAAAAATCTGCGATATACCATTGAAAGATTCAATCCCCAGATTGTTGGAATTACTTCATATAGCGTACATGTAAATTCAGTTAAGAAACTCTTCGAACGGATAAAGACATTAAATCCAAGCATTCTAACAGTAATTGGCGGTCATCATGCCACCATCATGCCAGAAGATTTTCTCTCACCTTCTATCGACCTTATTGTAATGGGAGAAGGAGTCTTTGCCTTTAAGGAAATCGTAGACCGGTTTGAAAAGGGAGAAGGTTTTCACAATATTAGTGGAGTGGCATTCGGGAAGAACGGAGAACTGGTAAAGACTGAATTCCAAAAAGTTGTGGACCTCGATACCATACCTGTTCCAGACAGAAGTCTTACCGCCAAATATAGAAAGCGTTACTACTCAGAGTGGATGAAGCCCCTTGCTTCAATACGTACTTCCAAGGGATGCCCCTTTCGATGTAATTTTTGTGCTCTCTGGAAGCTTACCGAAGGAAGATACTTAAAGAGGTCTCCTGAGAAGGTTGTGGAAGAGCTAGCAGGTATCAATGAAGAATATGTGTTTTTTGCTGATGACGAATCGCTAGTCGACGCTAAAAGAATGAAAATAATAGCTCAACTAATAAAGGACGCCGGTATAAAGAAACGTTATTTTTTATATGGCCGGAGTGACACTGTTGCCAGAAATCCCGACCTCCTGAAGATATGGAGAGAGATCGGGCTTGAAAAGGTATTTGTCGGGCTCGAGTTCTTCAGAGATCAAGACCTCGACCTTATTGGAAAAGGTACTTCAATAAGTGATAACAAAGAGGCAATAAGAATATTGTTGAGTCTGGGTATTGAGCCATATCCAACGCTTATTATTAGACCAGAATGGCGGCAAGAGGATTTCAAGGAACTCAGGCAATATTGCCGGCATCTTGGGTTGAATTTCGCCGGTTTCGCGGTATTAACACCGCTGCCTGGTACCGACCTATATGAACAATTAAAAGACCAGCTGATAACTAATAACTACGATTATTTCGACTTCATACATACGGTACTTCCTACAACTCTTCCGTTAAAGGATTTCTACAACGAATATTATCAACTATACATGAAATCATTTAATGTTTTTCGCTCAATATCTCGTTTAAGGAAATACCCACTGAATCAAATCCCAAGCACACTGGTAAAGGCTTTCGGATTCTATAACCGACTTAGAAAAGCTTACCTAGACTATGATAATTGACCTGCCCCTAGATACGGCGGCTTAACAAAAACTTAAAAAGTTGCCCAACAAAGTAGTATTTTGTTGTTTTAAATAGAAAAACGTTCGCCCCCCTTGACTCCTCCAGTTTGCGGTGGTATTGTTTGTACCCGTATCTTGGCGATAACTTTAATTTCCCGCGTTCGGTAATTTTCTTTGCAGATATTAGACTATATTCGTTTACTAGTTAAGTAGTAGAGAATAATTAATAAAATTCTCATAAAAAAGGTATTGACAAGTTAGAATTCTTGTACTAGAATAATATTTAGCAGTCGGAAGGTTAGAGTGCTAATTCTTAGATTGCTATTTTTTTCGGCTATGCCATTAGCAGTCTAAGGGAGAGACTGCTAAATAGAGACTGGCAGAGGTGAGTGAATACGAAGATGAATCCTACAAATACCCAACATCGCTGCCCGAGATGCGGGGGTAACTTATTCTTATACTACGACTACGACGGTTGGTATGAGCAATGTCTACAATGCTCGTTTATTCTTTACCTAGATGTGGTCTATAACAAGAAAAGTGAAGTGGACTCGAACAAGACCTCAGAGATTAATCAGACTACTCTATCGAAAGCGTAAATGATTAGTTTTGGAGGTGAGGCTATGTCTAAGACGTGAATGTGCAACTAAACACAGGAAGTAGAATTATGACTAAGTTATTTACGAATTACATTGAGATGAGGAGAAACAAATGGTAGTACAGAGATGGGAACCCTTTAGAGAACTCAGGCAGATGGAAGACACCATGAATCGACTTTGGCGTGGCTTCTCTGGTGCACCCTTCTCACGCGAAGGTTCTGAGGATTGGAATATCTTAATCGACGTTATTCAAAAGAAGGACGAGATTCAAGTAAAAGCTTCTATGCCGGGAGTTAATCCTGAAGGAATTAATGTAGCCGTAGAGGACAACATCCTGACGTTGAGAGCAGAAAGAAAGTCCGAAATTGAAGGAGAAGATGGGGCTTACCTGATACAGGAGCGTCCTACCGGTTCATTTTATAGAGCACTTCGTCTGCCTGACACAGTTTACGCTGATAAAATCGAATGCCACCACGATAATGGTGTGTTAACTATCGCCATACCCAAGGCTGAGGAGAAAAAGAAGAAGCAGATTGAGATAAAAGTAACGGGCGGTACGAAGACAATCGAAAGAAAGAAGTAATCAGTTAATATTAACCACTGCACTTCGTCCTTATATTAGCCTAACTTAGATGTTGGGCTAATATTTTTAACATACTTAAAGTTGTCAACTCTCAATTTCCCCCCTACCACACAGAGGGAACACATTAACCCAACATTCACAAATACGTCCTGTTATTGTAGTTACCGCCCGGGGGTGGCTCTTACCAGACTTCAAATCGTGGCACTCTTTGATGGCGAAGCCTAAATACTCGAGTGCCTAAGGCTTCTCTCTGCAAGACTTTATACTTGTCATGTTCATCAAAGTATAACGCATCCTCTGGGGGATGAGAATACATAGCCAGATTCTCAAATATGACAAAAACCTCTTCTGTTTCATACTGAAATAAAAAAAGAGTTTCAAACTACGGCCTGATGGGGAGGGATGATAAACTCGCTAGTTATTGAAATATTACTTTCTGACTCCTTGTTTGGTTTCTTGGGTTGAACATTCCCAAGGTATTTTAAAACCAATAATAAAACTGTACTTCCATCCAGTTCTGGCTAAGTCGTATAATGACTAGTGAAGTCATTTTAGGAGGTAATTATGAACTGGCAGCGGCTGCTTGACTATGGCTTTAGTAGTGTGCTTAGAGTTCTAGAAAGAGCGTTAGATGGGCTAACTTCAGATGACCTAGATAAGCAACCCTCCCCCGATAGTAACAGCATAGGCTGGATAACCTGGCACCTGACTCGGTATCAAGATGACCGTATCGCTGAATTCATGGGAGAGAATCAGCTCTGGGTGAGTGAGAGATGGTACACTCAGTTCAACCGTTCAGATGATCCGAAAGATACCGGGCTTGGTCATAGCTCGGAAGAGGTAAGAGCATTTAAATCCCCTAGCGTTGATACATTGCTGAGCTACCATCGAGCAGTAAGGGAGAGAACAAAACCGTATCTCCTCAACCTGTCGCTTGCCGACCTCGACCGCGAGATTAGTATTCCTGGCGTTGAACGACCTCCGAAGCTGGGGGGATACTTAGTCGGTGTTCTGAGCGACAACCTCCAGCATGCTGGGCAGGTAGCTTATTTACGCGGATTATTAAAGGGCAAAGGCTGGACGGAAGCCTAGATTATTGCTTTATCCATCACTCAGTTATTACCCCGAAATGCGTCGGGGTAACAATCCATCTGGAAGTTAAGTGGGTAAAGTGAATGTGAGTTTGAAGGTTCTACCTATCGTACAGTACCGCCCACCATAAGGTAACATCATTACCGCCTTTTAGCTTCAATTTTTCTTCCTCATCCGAATCATTAACTTATTCAGACTCGATTTAAGGTAATAGTGCTGCCTGTTTACATATATTTCAGAAAGAGTCTTTTCAATAACCTTCATATGGATTTCTTACAAGTGCAACCTGCACGAGTGGACGTAAAGGTAAACAATAGAGACTTAAAACTATAACTGAACACTCACTTCTCTGATTAAGGGCAAGTAGTACGCCCTTGTCGAACCATTGCAGGATTTGATAGTATACTTCAGGCTTTTTTCCCCTGATTGTATTATACTTATTGGAATCAGTTCACAAGATAGATGGCACGGTTTCGGAGGAGTTTGATTGAACAACAACCAAATCCTGGAAACAGCGATGAAACAGTCGGCACTGGAGGCTAACTGCAGACCGGATGATTTCCTGTCAAAAGAAAACAAGGTCGTTTTCTCCGCATCCAACCCGAAAGCGAGGATATACCTCACACTTCCCTTCTACTTTAACCTGATTTCCTACGGTAATAACATCGTCGCCTCCGTAAATGGGGAGATTGCGGAAACCGTCAAAGAATATATCGACAGGTATCACGTCGAACACTGCTTCGAGGCACCGAATATGTATGTACTGAATGATGAACTCGAGAAAAAAGGTAGAAGGGTCAGCAATATGGCTGAGTATTTCCTGCCGGACACGACCATGCTGAAAGAACTCGGTTGTACCTGTAAAATCAGTGTTTTATCACCGCAGGATTTTGCCGGCCTTTATAAACCGGAATGGAGAAACGCCCTGGAAGAGAAGCGGAAAGAACATGATGTCCTCGCAGTGGGTGCTTACGACGGGAACAGACTGACAGGATTAGCCGGGTGTTCTGCTGATTGCGAAACGATGTGGCAGATAGGCGTCGACGTTCTTCCTTCATACAGGAGACAGGGAATAGCGTCGGCTTTGACAAGCCGTCTGGCTCTGGAGATCATCGACCGGGGTAAGGTTCCCTTTTACTGCACTGCATGGTCAAATCTTGGTTCAGTGAGAAATGCCATAAAGAGCAGGTTCAGACCGGCCTGGGTAGAAATGACAGCGAAGCCCATCGAAGAAGTCGATAAAGCCAACTCCCGATATACAGGTCAACCCTCCACAACCTGAACCGGTAGCGAAAACCTCTAGTGTGTCAGGATTTTTAATCGATAATCTTATGGAATGATTATGGCAGAATACCTGCAATATTTAGTTTTTTGGGGCGCGGCTGTTATGTTGGTTGGGGTGATCCTTTACATAAAGGACACTCTCAAAGGCAAGACAAAGACCGATTAATTCAGCTTATTGTGACCACTGTGGAAACACGCGTACACAAAGGTGATGCTTTCCGCGCTCCGAATACAAAAATGGACAACATTTCTAGCATACAATCTGTTGATGTGCCAGAGCACCAATAGCAAAATAGGATTGGGAAATACCGGGCTAATGCTGAGATTGAAAATCAACTTAAAATCTCTACTTGTTCTACCTATTGATACCCCGGCTCCAGTTGTGGTGATTCGAATAAAGAACTCTCAGTTTAGACCAGCAACTGCTGCAAAGCCGGAATTAATTGTTTCTTCTCAAACAGAAGTTCGGGAACTGTCAACCAAGGCCCACCATTTTAGCCTCAAATAAACGGTGCTGTACAATAGACAGAACTCATGATATCGTAATGCTCATCCAGGAAAACTATATTATGTGTTCAAAAAATCATATTAACGGAGGATAAATAATAATGATATACCTTGTCCGTCAGGGTGAAACCGATTGGAACTTATTCAAGAGGGCAAACGGTGTAACAGATACTTTTTTGAATATAACAGGAATAGCGCAGGCAACACTACAGGCCGATAACTTGAGGAACGTTGATTTTGATGTTTGTTTCTGCAGTCCCCTAACACGAGTGCGCCAAACCTGCGAAATCATATACAAAGGACCGATTGTGTTTGATGACAGACTCGACGAAATAAACTTAGGTGAGTTTGAGGGCGTAGACGAAACTGATGCGGAAATATGGAAACTGGCTATGCAAGCAATCATGAGTGGCGATAAGGGCACGGAAAGTTGGAAAGAGTTTATGAAACGGAATTGCGACTTTTGCGATATGATTATGGAAGACCATAAAGGGGAAAACGTCTTAATCGTTACTACCGCTGGAAACGTACGGGTAATAGAATATTATTTCAAGGGCAAGCCCAGAGACTATGATTTTCAAAAAACAACCGTCATTAAAAACGGCGAATTGCTTACATTTGAAAATTAAAAAAATCAAGCAGATAAGATATTATTTACGAACAGAATTATTAGAGTTCTGGTTTTCCATTTAGTAATTTGAAGCTAAGTTCGAACGTCCTAGTTCTACCTATCGTACAGTACCACCCACCGTTAATATTAGAAACACAAGACTTATTAACAATTTAATAGACATGGTAGAATAATATAGAAAGGAGGCAAGCGGCCTCCGCCTTTTATCAAGAGTGCTTTACACGCAGGAAGTCGCAGGTTCGAGTCCTGCACGGCCTACGCTTAACCCCTTCCCCCTCATCTAACGAATTTCTAACGAATGCTTCTCCATTATCTTTGTTCTGGGATACCTCTTCCAGCACCATATCAATCGCCTCAGCAGGTGCTCGGAGGTCTCCCTCCCAATGGTCGTAGATGGTGGATGTCCCGAATACGCTGGTGTGCCCTAGCACCCTGCTAATAGCTTCAATGAAAACAGACTTTTGCTCAATTGAGTAAATCATTCTTCTAAGAAAGTGAGTGACTTGAGGCTAATGTGGTACATGATTGTTAGCTCAACAAGATACTATTTTGTGATACTTGGTGAGATTGTTCCACGATTGGTCCGAATATAAAGATAGGCCGAACGTTAATGATAACGGTGGAACTCGTCTAGGATTTATCTTCAAGATTTTGCCATACGCATAGCCGTAACTAGTCTATTCTTGAGTACTACCCGTTCACCTTCACGCAGATTTTGAGTTTTGATGAGGTTCTCTAATCCGCCACTTCTAAGATAGTCCTTGAAATTACGATAATGGTCACCATCGATGAGGAATTCAATTGATCTTGCAATTAATCCTGATATGTTTGCCGGTAAAGTGACTTGAAAATCTACAAGAATAAGCGTCCCATTTTCTTTGACAACCCTTGTCATCTCTGAGACTATTTTCTTGCGGGATATTCTTGCTTTGTCATGTAACCCGAAAGATATGGAAACACAGTCGAAATGACAGTCCCGAAACGGTAGATTGGTTGCGTCAGCCTGTTGAAATGAGACATTCTCGAGGTTGCTCTTTGCCTTATTTTTCAAAGCTATCTTCAATATGTTTGAATTGATGTCTATTCCTGTGGCAGTGATGCCATTCCTTCCAAACTCGAGAACTTGTTCCCCGGTACCACAGCATAAATCAAGTGCTGAGGCTCCAAACTGTATATTCGCAAAAATAGGAATAAAGCGCCTTATGTCTCTTAATAAACGATCTACTAGTATTTGGTAGTGAAGCATCATCATCTCTGCAATCATAGCACGTAACTAGATAATACTGAAATAACATTAAAGAACAACTGTTGCTGAAGGCAGACACGTATTTTCTACTAGCAGGTTCAGACTGACTGCATCTATGCTAAAGATACTAAAAACTTGACATGAGATAGCGTTAGACATAAAATATCAACCATTAATCCGGTGTTTCATACCGGCATTGTATTTGCTTATTATTTGGGCAAAAGAGGTGCTAAGTGGCAGTAGCAGTAGCAGTAGACTTTCTGAGAGAAGGGCGAACTAGTGAGTTATGGCAAAGGTGCTGCGGCTTTGTTGATCTCGATATAGAACAATTCATGACAATTCAATACCAGTTACTGTTGGAGCAGATAGAACTATTGAAGAATTGTGAACTGGGTAAGACACTAATGCGCGGCAACAACCCGCAGAGCGTTGAAGAATTTCGCGAGCAGGTTCCCATAACTACGTACGCTGACTATGCCCCTTATCTCCTGGAACAGAATGAGAATGTGCTTCCTGAGAAACCAATACTATGGCAACATACTTCAGGGAGATCTGGAGAATATCGTTTCAAGAAAGTTCCGGTTACGAGAAGACAGTACGACGACCTCGGAGATGCATTTTTAGGTGTGTTTATTTTGGCGTCGTGCAAAGATAGAGGTGATGTCATCATTGAGGAACATGATAAGCTGTTCTATGGTCTAGCTCCACCGCCATATATCAGCGGTTCATATCTGCGGAGAGTTGCAGAAATGGATCTTTTTAACTTCTTACCTCCCATTGATGACGCTGAAGCAATGACCTTTGAGGAGAGGACACAGCAAGGTCTAATGATGGGTATGTCTGAGGGTATAGATATATTACCCGGTATAACCAGCGTACTCGTGGCAATAGGGGACCGATTTTCTCAGGGAGGAGGTCTCGGGAGAATCAAATCTGTAATGAAGCGACCACGGGCACTTCCCCGCCTTTTGAAAGCTCTGATTAAAAGCAGGATTGCTGGCCGCCCCATATTACCTAAGGATATATGGTCAATAAAGGCCCTTATTGCTGGGGGAGCAGACAACGGGATATACCGCGAGAGAATAAAAGAAATGTGGGGGAAATATCCTTTAGATATATATGGGTGTGGTGAGGGTGTCATCATGGCCATGCAGACCTGGGATTATGATGGTATGACTTTTTTACCCCATCTTAACTTCTTAGAGTTCATGCCGTTAGATGAGTGGGCGAAATGGTCTGCCAACCAGGCACGCCGACCAAGACTCCTCATGTTGAATGAAGTGCAGGAGGATGAAAGCTATGCGATAGTAATTACCAGTTTTCGTGGTGGTGCTTTCGTGCGATACTTCCTCGGCGATGTCATTAAGATAACCTCTTTACGCAACAAAACGCTGAATATCCAGACTCCTCAGATGACTTTTGATGCAAGAATAGATGGCATCATTGATATTGCGGGTTTCACTCGGCTAACGGAAAAGTCTCTGTGGCAGGCATTGGAGAACTCAGGGATAGCTTATGAGGAATGGACCGCTCGTAAAGAACAACAAGAGGATAAGCCAATTTTGCACATGTATATTGAGCCTAAAATTGGCACCGAGATATCGGAACAACAGGTCGCTGCTGTGATACATGAAGAGTTAAAAAAGTTGGATAGTGACTATGCTGACCTGGAGACTATACTGAATCTGAGGCCTTTGAAAGTGACTGCTTTACCCGTCGGTTCATTTAACAACTATATAGTAAAGCAGCAGGCAGCCGGTGCTGATTTAGCCCATCTGAAGCCGCCACACATAAATCCTGCGGCTGTTGCAGTTGATACATTGCTGACTCCGGTATCATAATAGTTTAATGGGCGATATCGTCATTATCAATTGCTCAATACGTACATTAACATACCATTGACATATCATATATTGTCTAAAAAGATGCTTGGTAAGTATAAGAGTCCTCCGACAATCGGAGGACTTTCTTTTTAGAATGTATTATTTAATATCGAGAATGACCAATGCCGACTCTTTACTGCTAATCTAGCTACTATAGATGCACATATATGAAGAAAGTACTTAATAGCTTGGTACTTTAGTACCATTTCTTCGGTCTGTTAATACCAGGTATTCGGTTCACCTTGCCATGTATCACGATTTCTTCAGAAGTACAATATAAGTAAGAAGAGTGTTGATTACACTGCAATTTAAAAGGAACCGTGATAGATGACCGAATACAGTGTGGCGCCGCTTATAAGCGTAATTGCCTATGGGATATTGGGTGCCATTGCCGTACGCGACTTGAGTACCAGGACACGCAAGATATTCGCTACCTACATAATCCTATCATTACTATTCGCGATAGGTACATTCATAACATTTGCCTATCCACACGAAGGGCAGATTCATTTCTGGAGTGCAATTCTACCAATAGGTAGTATCGCAACGTTAGTTGCCTATTATCACTTCGTCTGTTCTTTTACCCACACGCCTAACCGCATAGTTGTGGTGATAGGAT
>Ga0209635_10001592_pt1 | contig 16930 bp, 14 predicted proteins | sample DeeMarSWOR230_32_FD_187463 | JGI IMG/M metagenome (GOLD analysis project Ga0209635, IMG submission 187463) | Marine sediment microbial communities from White Oak River estuary, North Carolina - WOR-2-30_32 (SPAdes) (version 2) | ecosystem: Environmental > Aquatic > Marine > Intertidal zone >... | reverse complement strand
GATTCTTCAGGGACTCCTTACCGTGTGGGTGGTGGTGTCTGTAGTATTTATCCTCGGACGGGCTACCGGCGATCCAGTGGAGTTAATGCTGGCTTTAGAAGCGACCGAGGAACAGCGAATCCAGGTCCGCAGAAGCTTGGGACTGGATAGATCACTCATTGTCCAGTATGGCATTTATATGGAACGCCTGGCTCGCTTTGACTTTGGAGAGTCCCTCATCTCTAAAGCGCCTGTCCGGGCTCTTCTTGGTCAACGCCTCATAAAATCCCTTGAGCTTGCTGGATTTTCTATGCTCGTTACCTTGACCCTCGCCTTTCCTCTCGGTGTTATGGCTGCTGTCAGAAGGGGGTCTGGAATAGATATGATCGCACGGCTTGTGGCTGTAATGGGGCAAAGCTTGCCCCATTTTTGGGTCGGGCTTATACTGATGGAGATTTTCGCGGTTAGGCTCAGATGGCTCCCCGTGGGTGGGGCTGGAGGCATCAAGGCATACGTGCTGCCCGGATTCACGATGGGGTGGTTCATAACTGCTGGAATCATGCGGCTTATCCGCTCGAGCATGTTGGAGGTTCTGGGCAGTGACTATGTCCTTTTCGCCAGGGTAAAGGGAGTTTCGCCGTCGGGTGTAATCTGGAAGCATGCCCTCCGAAATGCTCTTCTCCCTGTAGTCACTTTCAGTGGTATGTATTTTGCCCTTTTGATCGGTGGTGCTGTCATAATCGAGACTGTCTTCGCTTGGCCGGGAATAGGTCGGCTCGCCTACCTCGCAGTCGTGGACCGCGACTTTACGGTGATCCAAGGTGTGGTCATCGTAATAGCTGCCATCGTGGCAGTGGTTAACCTCCTCGTCGATATCGTGTACTACTGGATTGATCCGCGCATACATCTGACTAAGCTATAGCTGCGCTTTCGCGTCATTGGATTCATCGTCCTTACATAGCGAGCAGATCACGGGAGTTAGCTTAATATCCAAAGGGCTCGAATTATCAAGAGGGAGACTCACTTAACATATGGACCGACTTCGTGACTTCAGGTTCGTCTTTCCGGCGACCATAGCGCTCATTGTTATCACTGTTGCGGTAGCAGGTCCGTCAATTGCCCCATGGGGTTATTACGAGATGTCGCTGCCAGACAGATTGCGTCCGCCTTTTTGGCAGGAAGGGGGTAGTCTCAAGAACCCCCTTGGAACTGACAGCCTGGGCAGAGATATGTTGAGCCGGATGATCGGAGGAGCAAGGACCTCCTTAGCGGCATCCATGCTCTCAATCCTTGTTGGTGCCGTACTTGGCATATCAATAGGGGTCATCTCTGCTTATCGGGGCGGCGTTATAGATGCGGTGCTCATGAGGGTATGCGATGCCTTTCTGTCATTTCCGATGATCCTTCTCGCTTTGATTCTGGCAATAGCAACAGGACCCGGCATGCACACCGTGGTCTTGGCCATAGGGTTAGTAGTTTGGGCGCGCTATGCGCGTGTCATCCGTAGTGAGGCGCTAAGCCTCAAGGAGAGGGAGTTCGTGGCCTATGCCCGCATGGTCAAGTGCTCAGAGCTCAGAATTGTAACCCGACACCTCCTACCCAATCTTGTGGGCAGCATCTTGGTACTTGCGACTCTTCAGATAGGTTGGGCCATAGTGGTAGAGGCATCCCTTAGTTTTATCGGCGCTGGTATCCCTCCACCCCAGCCCTCCTGGGGCGGGATGGTGGCAGCTGGCCGGGAATACATTGGAATGGCGTGGTGGCTGACCTTCTTCCCTGGGATGGCGATCGCAATCACCGTGCTGGCCTTCAACTTCTTGGGAGATTGGCTGCGGGATCATCTGGACCCCAAACTGAGGGAGGTCTAAGCGGGTTCATTTGCCGGAGGTCAATTGTGATCCCGAAGGAAAACAACGAGAAATCAGATGGTGGCACACAAGGAATCGGAAAGACTGGGGGCAACTAACCCAAGCCATGGTGACAGCTCAACCGGGAGCAGAGTCCTCGATGTGAGTGACTTAAAGACCTATTTCTTTTTCCGGGAAGGGGTCGTAAAGGCTGTTGACGGCGTTAGCTTCTTCTTGAGGGAAGGTGAAACCATCGGGCTCGTGGGAGAATCAGGGTGTGGGAAGACCATAACCTGCCTGTCTATTCTGAGGCTCATTGCACGGCCCGGTCGCGTAGTTAGCGGACAGATCCTCCTGAATGGAGGGGATCTTCTCAAGAAGAGCGAAAGGGAGATGGCGCAAATAAGAGGACGCAGGATTACGATGATTTTGCAGGACCCGATGACCTCATTGAACCCTGTCTTGACAATAGGCAACCAAGTGGCAGAGGCTATAGAGATCCACCAAAGGGCCAGGGGGCATCGGTTAAGGGAGAAAACCCTTGAAATTCTGCGGCTGGTTCACATTCCTTCCCCAGAAATGCGCCTGGGGGATTATCCTCACCAGATGAGCGGCGGGATGAGGCAGAGGGTGGCGGGAGCAGCAGCTCTGTCTTGTAAGCCAGAGGTCCTCATCGCTGATGAATGCACAACATCGCTGGATGTCACTATCCAGGCCCAGTATCTGAACCTTTTGAAAGAGGTGCAGGATCAGCTCCACGTCGCGATGATATTCGTTACCCATGATTTCGGCATTGTCGCTAAGATGTGCGATCGAGTCGGGGTCATGTACGCGGGCAAAATCGTTGAAAGCGCACCGATGAAAGAGCTATTCCACAATCCCTTGCATCCTTACACTGCGGCGCTTCTGAGGTCAGTACCAAAGTTTGAAGGGGAGGAGAAATGGTTGACCACGATCGAGGGACAACCCCCTTCCCTCATGAACCTACCCCCTGGATGCAGCTTTGCTCCCCGGTGCAGGCAGGTAGACGACCGCTGCCTTGAGGAGTATCCTCCCCCAGTAATTGTAAACAGAAATCATACTTTATCATGCTGGCGAGCGGTTTGAGTAATGGTGTCTACGTCAAATATTCTCCTCGAGACAAAGAACCTCAGGAAGCATTTTGCCATCACCAAGGGCTTCTTCAGGCGGGAAGTGGCCGGCTGGATCAAAGCCGTTGATGGGGTGAGCTTTTCCATCCACAGGGGAGAGACCTTCGGTTTGGTTGGAGAATCTGGATGTGGGAAAACAACTACTGCTAGGCTCATCCTTTTGCTGGATCAACCTACAAGCGGTTCTATCCTTTTTAGAGGAGAGGATATCTCGACACTTCCGGAGACAGGCCTCAGGGAATACAGCAGATCTGTTCAAGCGGTGTTCCAGGATCCATATGGTTCCCTCGATCCTAGAATGAAGGTGGGCGACATCATCAGCGAACCACTGGTGGTTACCCAGGCGCTGCCACGGAAACCAGTGATTGAAAGGGTGAAGGAGGTCTTGCTGGAGGTGGGACTTGAGCCGAAAAGCATCAACCGGTTTCCTCACCAGTTCAGCGGGGGCCAGCGGCAGCGGATTGCCGTGGCGCGAGCCCTGGCTTCCGAGCCCAAGGTAATTATACTAGACGAGCCCGTATCAGCACTGGATGTATCCATCCGGGCACAGTTGATGAATCTTCTCAAGGCCCTCCAGGAGCGACTCGGACTAACTTATTTGCTCATCGCTCATAATCTGGCGGTAGTTAAGCACATGAGCAATTGTTTAGGCGTCATGTATGTCGGCAGCTTGGTAGAGTATGGAGATGCTGATGAGATCTATCAACATTCCTGCCACCCTTATACCGTTGGCCTTCTCTCTGCAGCGTTGCCCGCCGATCCTGATGTCCCGAGTGGGGAAGTACTTCTCAGTGGAGAAGTCCCGAGTCCCATCGATCCGCCATCTGGATGCCGGTTCCATCCCCGATGTAGTCATGCCAAGGAGATATGTTCTGAGAAGGAACCAGTGCTAAGGGAGGTGGCCGCCAACCATTTCGTGGCCTGTCACTTCGACTTAGGAGGCTAGCTGAATGAGCATTTGCTAATGATCACAAGGCCCGAAATTTCAATTACTGGTTCACTATTCGTTAGATCAAAGGAAAGGGATGTTCCATGGACAATGATATTGATGGCAAGATAGTGGATACATTTCCAGTTATAGAAGAAATCCAAGATTCAGAGCTAAAGGAGAAGGTTACGAAAACCTGGTCACGAGCATTAAAGGAAGGTTCGTTCAGGAATATGGAAGATATTCCATTTAGTGTGGCTATTCCAGACGTAAACCTTGTAGACCATATAAAGTGGGTAATGGAAGTTGCTTTATTTATTGCTTCTCTTGTAGAGAAAAGGATGAGAATTCCCATTAATCGAGACCTTCTCATAGCTTCAGTTCTTTTACATGATTTGGGAAAGGTATTCGAATATCAAAAGGAGGGTGGTAAGTACGTTAAATCTGATATCGGGAAGAAGTTCGTACATGGATTTTGGGGAGCCCACGTCGCACTTGAGGAGCGCGTTTCAAAGGATTTGGCTCATCTGATTGCTACCCACAGTAAAGACTTCCCTGACCATCCTCAGCTTTTGGAAGGGATTATACTTCACTATGCAGATTTTGCTCATGCTGATATTTTGCGTTTCCAGAAAGGAATGAAAACATACCTATCTATGGAGGGCTAGAGTAAAGCTACAGGATCAAAGTAATAGATTATATTTGAAAGTTATTTATGTATAAAATATAGATGTATTAGTTACTTGGAGGAGAAAATCTTTGAAGAATGAGGAGGAGGTGTAAAAATGCAGATGGTCAATAAGTTAAAGAAAGTTCTGGAGAAGGGTGAGGTGGCTTTGGGAACTGCCGTTTTCTCGTACAGCCCCACTATTGTTGAGGTTGCCGGTTATAGTGGATTAGATTTCGTCCGAATCGATAACGAGTACTCATGGAGGCGAGACGAGTCGATGGAACATATTATTCGGGCGGCAACCATAGCCGAAATCACGCCGATTTTGCGGATCGATAAAGGCGATCATTACTTAATCAATAAGGCCTTAGAAACCGGCGCGGGAGGGATATTGCTACCGGACATCTCGGCAAAGGAAGAAGTCGAAGACCTCATAAAGGCTGCAAAATTTCCTCCAAGGGGAACTCGGGGGTATTCGAGCCTCTGTTTTTCGGGCCAATGGGGAGCAAGGAGCGGTGAGGATTGGGTAAACTGGAGCGAAAATGAGACCTTACTTGGAATCATGGTTGAAAATGAGGAAATTATTACCAAGCTTGATGAGATCTTGTCGATGGAGGGACTCGATTTCGTTCTTTTTGGCCCGGCCGACTATTCAATGTCAATAGGCCTCCGAGGACCTCGGAAAAACCATCCGAAAGTTCAAGATGCCATCAAGAAGACGATAGAAGTGGCCAATAAATATGGTAAGCCCGTTGCAATCGGTATTGGCCAACCGTGGGAGGAGGAGGCAAGAAAATACATCGATTTGGGGTGTAGAATTATAGAAATGGGCAATGATCTCGTTGTTCTTAGGTCTGTATGGAAAACCCTATCAAGTACAATGAAGAACGTTTAAAGACTCAGATCAATTTTGACTTTTCTATCGATTCCTTGCCCGTCTGATGGGTCATGATTCTTGCTTGCCCTTCAAGTCTCTGGCTGTCCTGAATAGTTCCACGATCTCCCCAAAATGGGGAGCCTCCGCAAATATGCCGCCCGTCCTCTGAGATATGTTCTCCAAGATTCTCAGGTATCTCCTCTCAACCCTCGAATACCCGAAGCAAAAGACGGATATTCGCTCCTTGCGGGCTTTCTTGATCACCTCACGGGGAGTTGACCGGCTCCCCTCGTCCTTTCCGTCGGAAAAAAGAACGACAAATCTCCCTTTCTCTCTTTCCTGTTTTAGAAGGAGAAAGGCCTGATCAAGGGCATCGAACAACACGGTATTTCTGCCTTCCGTTAGAACGCTGGCGATTCTCCGCTTCAGCCGATTTTTATCCGAGGTGAAGGGAACGACGAGGCTGGTTTGGTCATTGAATGTTATGACTCCACACCGATCAAGTTTTCCCAGAAGGTTCACAAATTCCATGGCCGATTTCTTGATGCCCACCAGGGGTGGGCCCTTGACGGATCCGCTGGTATCCAGAACGAGCAGTATTGAAAAGCCTTTCTGTATACCTTCAAAGGTTTCCCTCTTCTCGAATCCAGTAAGGAAAGGCGCCATGGATAACTTTTTTCCAGGGATAAGGTTATCCCAGCGGCTGTACGCCGTTTTTTTCTCGGCCTCTTTCAGCACTTTCAATGGGCTTAATGTGGTTGAATTGCCAATATGCGACTGAAGGCTTTCCTCCTGCCGTGTCAGCATCATTTCCCTTTCTTCCGGAAGGACCGGAGATCTTACGGTTGGAATGGGGGGGAGGTCGGAGATAAACTCGGGATGGGGGCGGTTTCTCCCCAGAGGGACAGTGATCTTTTCCAATGTCGTGGAATCGGTTGGGATTCCACCTTTTTCGGCCATAGTTAAGACTCTCGCTTCCTCCACTTCAAGGAGGGGCGATTGGTCCGACGGGGAATGGGGTATCGCGGGGAGGCGTTGGGGGGGACTCGCTGAGCGGGAGATAACCCGTCTGCTTTCCACCTCTTTTCCCTCCCCCCCCGGGGGAAGGACGCCCGGGGTTGGGATCTGTTCCATATTCAGGCTGGGCTTAAAGGTGCCTTCCTTGGGGATGGGCCCGGGGAAATCTTCCACGGGGGTAGTTGTTGGAGTGCCCTTGGCTGTCTGAGCCTTTGCAATCAAAGATTCTTTCGAGATTCCGGCTTCCTTAAGCCTGAGGTCACTCTGGGATACCTCTTCTTCCTCTTCAATGATAAACATATCAACTGGAATCAATTCACGCCACTCCGGCATGACCGGGGTGGGGACGAAGAACACGTCGATTGCGGTCAGAACCCCCAGATGGATGAGGAAAGACAGGAGAAGGGATGGGAACAGTCTCTTTTTATTCACGGATCCACCCCGTTGACTCTACGGACTTGATGATTTCCTCTTTGAGCTTGCAATAGCCCTTTCATACTCATCTCTGGCTTTTTCATGCATTCCCATCTTTTCGTAGACCATGCCGAGGTTGTCATGAATATAATCGATGTTGGGATCAAGATCTACTGCTCTCAGAAGGTACCGTTGTGCCTCCTCATAGGATTTTTTTCTGAAATAGACGACCCCCAAGTTATTCAGGCTCTCCACGTTTTTGGGGTCTCTATCCAGAATGGCCTTGTACTCCTTGATGGATTCGTCGTAGCGATTCTGAGAAGTGAGAACTTCGGCCAGCTTGAATCGCGCCTGGATATCATGGGCATTGATTGCCAGGGCTTTCCGATAGGCCTCCAAGGCCTCTTCGGCCTGACCTTCGCCTTGTAAAAGAGCACCAAGGCCGTAATAGGCATCGCCGTGGTTCGGATCGATTTCGATCGCCTTCCGGTAGGCTTCAGCCGCCTTGGTATTTTCCCCCAATGCCCCCAAAACGGTACCGAGGTTATAATATCCCTTAGAAAAACTCTGGTCTACCCGAACGGCCCTTTCAAAAAGCTCACGGGCCTTGTCATAGGACATCATTTTCCGATAGATGACTCCCATATTGTTGATAGCTTCAACAAAATCGGGTTTCGCGCTCACCGCCTTCTCATAGGATTGGAGGGCTTCCTTATTTAATCCCTTCTCGCTATTGAGGATCCCAAGATTGTTGTACGCTTCAGCAAAATCAGGCTTCGTCTCCACTGCCCTTCGATAGTAGGTTTCAGCCCTTGCCTTTTCGCCGCGGGCATAATAGATCACTCCCAGATTGAAGTAGGTTTCTGCGTTGGATCGATCCATTTTTACGGTCGCCTCATACTCGGGAATGGCCCTATCGTATTGGCCTTGGAGATCGTAGCAAAGGGCCAGATGAAATCGAATGTCGCCCCTGTCAGAAGTGAGGGATTTTGCCGCTACGAGGTGATTGATGGCATCTCTGTACATACCCTTCTCTCTGAGGGCAATACCCATACCTAACCGTGCATCGACGGCATTGGGACGCGCCTGGAGAACCTTGTTGTAGGCCTCAATGGCGGCGTCTAACTGTCCGATCTCCACGAGGAGATCAGCGCGTTTTGTCTGGGCACCGAAATGGTTCGAATCATGGATCAGGGCGATTTCGAACTCGGCTATTGCCATCTTACTATCTCCTCGAAGACGGTAGAAGAGGCCGAGTTCATAATGAATCTCTGGGTCCAGCGGCCGGGCGTCCAGGGCATGCCTGTACTGTCTCAAGGCAAGATCAAATTTTCCGAGCCTGGCATAGGTCTTTGCCAGGGCCATGTGGATGTTGGTCCCTTCTGGATTGAGCCGGATGGCCTGCTGATATGAAAGGGCTGCGTCCTCAAATTTCTCCTGACGATAAAAGGCCACACCGAGGTTGTAATAATCCTCCCAGGATGAGGGGTCAAGGGAAATGGCTTGCTTGAAGGAAGAAATGGCACTAACCAAGTTTCCCTGTTCCATGTAGGCAAATCCCAAGGCTCGATGGGTCTCGACAAGCCCTCCGTCCAACTCCACTGCCCTCTCGAACCGCGCTATCGCTTCCCGCTGAAGTCCTTTACGCTGGTAAGCCAGCCCAAGATTGAAATGGAATTGAGCGACATTTGGGGCGCGGGCTATTTGCCTTGTGTAGGCTTCAATGGCCTGATCGATCTTGCCACTTTGGAGGAGGGCCGATCCGAGGAGGCCGTAAAGCCTGGGGAAGTTGGGATCCAGCTTCAGGGCTTTCTGAAATCTTTCCACAGCCCTGTCATAATGGCCCACTTCATAATAGCTGAGACCCAGGTTCACGTAGAAGTTGGCCCTCTCCTCCCCGTTCAAGGGGGAGGGCAGCCAAAAAAGGATAATCATCACAGAAGGAAAAACAGAGAGGAGATTCCTTATTCGTGCGCGCATCTCTCCTAACCGTAATAAGAGATATTTAGGAATTCTGGCTAAAGTGCTTATAGATCTCTACCAGTTCTTTCTTGGAAAAGCGACTAATCACAAGCTCCTGACCGGGGAAGATGTAGTCTGGGTTTTTGCCCATGCGGCCACTAGTGTGGTTATACACGTAGGATTCCTTTGTTTTTCTGACCAGGACTTTTCCTAAAAAGGAACTGTACCCGCCGTCATCAGGTTCATCCGCATCTTCCGATATCTTTAAAGTCAGAACCCTTCTTTTCGGAACCCCTAATTCAACACCTACCGGGACCCCTCTGAGGAACTGATCCATAAGGCCGTGCTGAATAATACCCCAGATGCCCTGAGCATCCTCTCTGGTTACGGCATGGACGTAAAAGGTGTCTTCCCCAAGGTCCCTTTTCTCTTGCAAGAGTTGGGAGAGTGTCAAGGTTTCGCCTGGCTTCTCCACGATGACCTTGATGGGAGTCTCTGGGCTCATGGCCATCTTCTGGAGTTCCTCTGGAGTGGTGACAGTCACCTTCTCCACCTTCTCGATAATCTTTATGGGCGTGTCTGGAGTGATGGATGGGTCGGCCATAAGCTTCCTGGGAGTAGTCTCCGTGACTATTCCGCCTTCTTTGAGAATGCGAATCGGAGTATCTGGATGGATGGTTCGGTTGCTCAGGAGCTCCCGGGGGGTGGTTATGATTGTCTTCTCTTCTTCTACTAAGATCTTGATTTCGGATTTGGCCCCAACGGGCAGATCCTCCAGAAGTGTCTTGGGTGTCGTGGTAATGATCCGCCGATCCTTTTTGGAAAGAACTGTTTTGGCATCGACAAAGTGATCGGCCCTCTCCAAGTCAATGGGCTCACTGGGCTCGTCCTTGAGAGCTTCGATGCGCTCCGCTGCCTCTCTCTCGATCTCCTCAGTCTCAAGTTTCTTCCAAGGTCCGTACTGGAAGAGAAAAAAGAGGCCAACCACCAGTAAAATGAGAAAAGGAATACCGTATTTTAATAATTGCGAAAAGCTCTTTGACTTTGTTGTATCTTCCATAAATATCCCCCCCGCCTAGATTTCTCATTCGTTTTTAGTGATTCACCCCTACTTCAACTTTACACCTTTTGAGGCTCCGAGTCAAAAATATTCCGAGGAAGCGAACTCCATAAGAAATGATTTCTTTTCCCCTATATATAGTACTTTCTCCTTTTTATACTACATTATATAGAAATTTTCACGGTAAAGAGCAGGAAGGGAATCTCTCAATGGATATATGCTTGGGGATATTATCTACCCATGATTTATTTTGGATCTGCATCATGGTTCTGTAGGCAAAGGGACACTCTGTATTTATCTCCTCCGCTTTTTCGGTTTTTTCCTCGGGACTCGGCGTCTCCAATAAAAGAAAACCAAAAGACTAACCATAGCCGCGGAGCCAAGTACATAATACTTGGTATAGGATTTGGGCAGAACGTCCTGGCTGGCAACGAGGTCGATCTCTTCCCTTGAAAACCCCTCACCCTCGAGAACGAGCTTTCCGAGAATGTCCCCTTTGCTTATGGGAGGATTTGCCGAAGGTGGGATCTCTTTTCTGAGGGAAATGGATTCTTCCACGGTTTTATTAACTGTCACGATAAGGGTCTTGGTGGCGGAGAGGCCTAGTTCCGGTAGATCGCCATTGGGCACCTTCACTTTCCCAACAACTTCCCCTTCCTTGACCACTGTGAGGGTGGAGAAGTTTTTGAACCCGTATCCAATAAGCTTCAAGGCGTCACCGTCACGGCTCTCGGCGGTCTTTGCTCCCATGACAATGCCGATGAGCCTCTGGCTGTCTTTTTTGGCTGAAAAGAGAAAATGATACCCAGCTCTCCTCAAATACCCTGTCTTGAGGCCATCGACACTTTTGTCCCGTTTGAGCAATGGATTCCAGTTTTTCTGCTTTATCCCACGATACGTATGCTCAGGAAGCCCGTGAAACTTCAGAGCGTCGGGGTGTTGATCGATATAATGAAATCCAAGAGAGGCCATATCGATAGCACTTGTCTGTTGACCTTTTGCGTGAAGGCCATGGGAGTTGACAAATCGGGTGTGCTTCAGGCCAAGAGCGCGGGCCTTTTCGTTCATTTGATGGACAAAGACTTCCTCGGAGCCTGTCAGAAACTCAGCGATAGCCAGAGCACCGTCATTGGCTGATATGGTGGCAACCCCCTTGATCAATTCAATGAATTTGACCCTGTCCCCAACTTCAAGAAACATCTGGGACCCGCCCATCTTCCACGCTCTTTTACTGACAAGCACCTCTTGGTCAAATTTTACAGTCCCGCGCTTGATGGCATCAAAGGCTAGATATAAGGTCATCATTTTTATAAGACTAGCAGGGCTGAATTGCTTCTCGGGGTTCTTTTTAAAGAGGATCTGACCGGTCGTTCCATCCATCAACACGGCCGATTCCGATTGGATGGTGAGTTCTGGTCGAGATTGGCACCATACAGGCCAGGTGGAATGAAGACATAGAATCGTCACAAAAAAGGTCCCAGTTAAAATAAGAACCTTTCCTCTCATTGTCTTTTCCCTTCCATAAAAGTACAGCTTATATTCAACGGTTACAATTAGGGAACAAAAATGGCAACTTGGTTTTCAAGAATCTGGTCAGGTATTCAGGTGTTCCCGTATTTCTGCTCTTTCTGAAGACATAATACCTACTTTGATATTTCATGCTTTCCCGTACATTGAGCGTCACATGCTCCCTCTTAGATAGCGCTGTCTTTTAGATTCCGGAAATCTTTCAATCGCATACCGCAACATAGTCCGTGGCATCTTCTTATAGTGCTCTCTCAAGCATTTCTCTTCGGTGGGCAAATGGCGCTTGCCGACCTCACGGAGCATCCATCCCACTGCTTTATGAATCAAGTGCTCCTCATCAGATAGTAATATTTTGGAGATCTTGAGTGTTTGAGAGAACTCATGTCGCTTAATAAAGTGAAATGTTGACATTATGGAAATTCGCCGCTCCCACAAATCGCTTGATTTCGCCAGGCTGTAAAGGGGCTTCTTGCTTTTGTCCATCAAGAAATCTCCGACAATATATTCGGCTGACCCATCAACGAGGTCCCAATTATTTATGAATTTGGTGTTCTTTAAGTACAGCTCATAGATCCCCTTTTTCGTTGTTTCATTTCCCTTTGAATACGTGCGAACAAGTATCAACAGTGCCAGTAACCTTTCTTCATGGGTGGGAGACTTGAGTAATTGCTTAATCTCCTTGGTTGTAAGGTCTTGATATTCTTTTGCGAGCTTCCTCAGCTCAGGGACCTTAATTCCCAAGAAGACATCGCCTTCCCCATACTCTCCCGGCCCCGTCTTAAAAAATCTCCGTGAAACTTTTGCCCTTTGCTTGTTTCCGAGCCTCCGTAATTTCCTTCGAATTTCGTGTACAGGCATTGCATTTCGTTGGAGATCAGCTGCCTACCTTTATCATCTGAATTGCATTTTACTGGTTATTTGGAGTCTTCCTCTCGCAAGACTCTTTGGATATTCTTCATTAGTTCCGGTATCTTGTTGGCAACAACATCCCAAACGATATCATAATCAATTCAAAAATAATCATGTATCAATGTGTCCCGCATTCCTGTCATCGCTCGCCACTCAAGATGAGCGTATTTTTCTTTGAGATCAGCCGGACTCTTCTTCGAAGCTTCACCAATGATCTCCATGCTGCGCACATAAGTCCTCTTTAGGGTTTCATCTTTCTGGAATTCTTCCTTACGTATAATGGATTCGAATAAACCCAGTTTGCGAACTCCGAATTTCTTGATCTTATTCCGGTTATTTCGGATTACCATGAAAATATTTTCTTTGGACTGAATTCGTGCTGTCATTGCCCCACCTTTATTTTTGGGCTGTTAGGGGCTGTTAATTGTGAAACCGTTTATTTACGAATGCAAAAAGATATCCTTATATAATTCCCATGCGCAAAAATTTGGATAAAACCATATCCTTTTATTATATTATACCAAAAGCCGTCAATTAAATAGAATGATTTTATGTAGATAAAGATGATTTCTTAATCACTAAGTGGTCTGAGAAACAACGTCCCCTATTCCACTACAACCATAAGCACCTTCCTAAGAGTGGTTCGGATTCGGCCATTTTCGACTTTGGAACGCAGTACTTAGGAGGTAAATAGCGCCGACTAACAATAGTGGTGATGAAAACGATCCTGGCATTAGAGCACCCGAATACAACAAGACCCCAATATGCTGTAGGCCATTGACAAGCATCACTACCGCAAAGATATAATACAACGGTATTATCCATCTTATGCCTCTAAAGGCGTATATCGAAAGTAAGAACAAAATTAATATGGCGGCACCAAGCAGGGCAATCCACTCGATGAATGCAAAAATGGGAAGAAGTGCCCACGGGAATTTTTCTCGAAGTGCCTTAACGGTAGGATTATAGACAGCGAGGAAATCGTTAAGCGCCTCATCCAAGACATGTAATACGAAGGCGGAACAAAGCGCAAGCCAAGCAAAACCCCAACGCCGAAACAATTTCGCTCCCTTATCACCCACCACATCATCAATCTTTGCGCATAACGGTTTTGCACGTGAGCTGCAAAGGGTTTAAGAGCACTTAACGTGCTGTTTAAAAGAAGTTTTGAAAGAGCACACAGCTAACCCAAGGAACCAGAGTCCCTTCGTCAGCTCCACGCGTTTGTTATACAGCGCACAAAAAATCGAATTCTACTCTCTGACCGCAATTCCCTCCATGTCCTTGAACCTGGCCTTAAGCCCCCAGCCGCCAAAGCTTTCGGAAACAGCCATCCAGAGTTCATTTTCTCCTTTCTTAAGTGGTAAATACAATTCATCGAACAAGCCAATTGTTCCCAGAAACCGGTAATCTCTAGAGCGGAAAAGATTATTTCCACTATAGATCAATTGGTCATTGAAATATACTTTAACCCTGTCACTAAATCCGAATTGAAGTTGCTTTACCTGCTCTTTCTCAGATACGATGGTCACCCGCGCGAAAGCAGAATTTTTGCCTCTTGCAATTCCTCGCAATCTAGAGAGATTTGCCAAGCCTGAGCGCTCGCACGTGAGCCTATTCCAAGTTAATTTTTCCTTGTCGTCTTTGGTAAGTCGAAATTTGCCAACCAACGGTTTTTCTTCAAAAGTGTCTGAAATTAACCATGACATAATGGTTCCTTCAGGAACATCTTCAGGCTCTTTGGCTTTTCCCTTTAGTGGAGGATTATTCATTTTGGTAAAGCTGAAACTGGAAAAATGAGCCGGGGCAAAATCAACTACTCTTAGCCCCACTCTGCCGGGTTTGGTCTCCCGCTTCAGCTCGGGTATAAACAGTGCAGGCTGCTCCATATCTTTTATATATACTTCAGCTTGTTTTCCTGATACGACGATCTTAACGTGGATCCATTCATTGAACGCATACGCAACCGCTGCACCATACCCTTCACCGTGATATAATTGCCAGCCTGGTAATCCATTAAAAACCGGAGTATATTGGTTCGCGTCTGGATTTCCAGATTGATGTGGTCTCATATAGAATTCTTCAAAGTTCCTCGAATCCTGCATCCGCCACACTGCACCCATAAACCCTCTTTCCCCAGTGAACGCAATATCGAACTCGATAATACCGTCAGTGAACTTGGAATCTTTAATGGAAGCAATACCCTCTTTTAAAAAAAGACTTTTTCGGCCCAAGTAATCTTCTAACGTGCTCTGTTTGGCATTAATTTCCCACCTATCAGAGTCAAAGGGTATGGTTTGAGCATAACCGTAATTTACTGTCAAAATGAAGAAAAAAGCCCCGGTAAGACACTTTTTTAATTGTCTCATCTTTTTTGTTCTCCTCTGAGTGTGGTGAAACAAAACTTATTAGCTGTATAACGTATAGAGTTTTATCCGTAGTGCTGTTAGGCATGTAGGATAAAACATGTTGAACTGAACCGCTTGTGATTCGAAGTTACCAACTTTTATGGGGATTGTAAAGGGGGAGCTTTATTGTTAAAGGGATTCAGGATGCCATCTGCAAACCCATTTTTGAGCTGAATACATGAGCAAGATGGCATTTTGACCTGACCGGGATAAGTTAGGTATGAGTGGTAAGCAGCAATTTCGGTGATTTTCGGCGAGAGGCAACCGGCCCAAGCCTGACTTGTCCAATTGATCCGGGTGGAGTTTTCAATGTTGGATTATGAGTGTCTGGTCGGGGTTGATCATGAGGAATCCGGTATCTGTGGAAACAGCTCTGCGATTACTATCATGGTTCCCTGGTTGCAACATGGCATTTGCGTTACCATATTTTCTCACAGGGCAATAACGAGAAATTAGGCGGAATCACGCAGGGGAGTTTTGGCGAAAAGTCTCCTTCGTTCTGTTGAAGTAACCGAGGATGAGATGGGGAAATTCCTTCCTTATGATATCCATCATCTTCGATATTCCGATCGCCTCGCTTCGTTTCGGGTCAATAGCCTGAAGATAGAGGTCCGGGTCGATATTGAGGTTGCGCATCTGGATCATATCGATAGTGGTTTTCCGAATGAATGAGATGAGGCGTTCCACCTCCTCTTTCCGGTCGGTTATTCCGGGAAAGACAAGGAGGTTAATAGCCGCGAAGATACTCCGTTCCTTCGCCCGGTGGATCGATTCCATTACATGGCCAATCCCATATCCCTTGGGCTTGAAATATCCCTCGTACAATTGTGAATCAGGGCTGTTGAGGGTTATCCTGATGCTATCCAACCCCGCCCGACAGAGCCGATCCACATATCGGGGGATACTTGCATTGGTGTTCAGATTAATGGTACCCCTGTCAGTGTTATCCCTCAGGGTAGATATGGATTTTTCGAGGAGATCAACCTGGAGAAGAGGCTCCCCCTCACAGCCCTGCCCGAAGCTGATAATAGCATCTTCGGCCTCCTCGAGATGGGGAAGGGCCACCTGGTTTACTTCCTCCACCGTCGGAACGAAGGTGATCCTCTCATGGGAGGCAGAGCAGCACTCCGGTGGTTGAGAGGAGAGGCAACCAATGCACTCCGCATTGCAAACCGGAGAAGTGGGTAGTGGGCACTCCCATCTCCTGTAGAAGACATTCTTGGCAGCGAAACAGTGGTACTCCAGGGCGCATCGGGAAAGCTGTCGTACCAGTCGATTCTCAGGGTAATTGCGGAAGAATTGCTCCACTTTGAGGGCAAGATTTCGGTCATCCTGAAAAAATGTTGGCTCCCAGTGAGGGTTGGGATCTACCTGGACCCCCGGAATCCAAAATTTCCCATCCCTCCATCCCACGCTGCAATAGGCCCAAAGGGGCAATATCGGCGATTTTCCTTGCAATTTCGTGGCGGGAAGCAGCGTACGGACATAACCGGGGGGCAAAAAAGCTGCTACGGCGAGACAGTGTGTTTCCTCGACGCCGGTCTCCACCTCATCCGGAACGACAAAGTTGCCTTCCTCTTTGTCCCACCCTACGGGAAATCGCCCAGGCATCGTAAAAAGCTGGCTTCCCTCGGGCAAAGGGACGAGCTCTGCCTCTTCCGGGAGCACAAAGGTATGGGCTGACCTTCCCGCCATTCCAAGGGATGGATGATCATGTACCTTTCCATTACAATCGGCAAAGACGAGTCTCGGCAATTGATCTTTTCCCTTGCCGGCCATTTGATGGCCCCTCATATCTCTTCAACCGGAGGAGGATAAATGAACACCTTCTCTGATGCTTCCGTAATCTCGAAAAATGTACCACATTTTCACCGGGCATCAAAGGTATTCCGCTATAGGGGGCCTGACTTTCTGAGAGATTCCCTTGTCCCTTAGCGTAATGTACTGAAGAAGTAGGGTAATTTCGAAGGTGGCTGTTGGTCGGGTTCCCTGGAGCGAGAAGTTATTCAGTGCTGCCGTGCTGCAGCCAGAAAGGGGAATGAGGTGAGAGGTTGGAGGCTGAAGGAGAAATGTCAAATGACAAATGACAAAGGTGAAAGGCTAAGGTTAAGGTTGAGAGGGTGGAGGCGGGAGGAGAAATGCCAAGTGACAAATAACGCAAAATGGACACGGATCACGGAC
>Ga0209635_10001591_pt1 | contig 16932 bp, 14 predicted proteins | sample DeeMarSWOR230_32_FD_187463 | JGI IMG/M metagenome (GOLD analysis project Ga0209635, IMG submission 187463) | Marine sediment microbial communities from White Oak River estuary, North Carolina - WOR-2-30_32 (SPAdes) (version 2) | ecosystem: Environmental > Aquatic > Marine > Intertidal zone >... | reverse complement strand
CCTCTTGGACATGTAGAAATTCCTTACAATTTTAAATATAGACCATTTTTGCTTTCCTTACTACCTCGAGTAAAATTTTCTGAGATGAACCTAACATCTGCATTAGAAAAAAGAGATGAGGTGAATTCATGGGAAAAAGATTCTATTTCAAGACATGATATGAGCTATTTAGTTTGGGTATCATATGGATATTCATATTATATAGATAGAAGTGGATCTTATGATGTAAGAAGACATCATACCGTTCCTAGCGCTCATGGTTACTATCCATTCCGCATATATATAGCTACTAAATCTGGAATTTCCAGATACATTTATGGTTTATGGAACATTGATGTTTGGGGATTACCTGTTGTTGCATTTTTATTGAAAAATAATTTTGGCGACAAACGTGGAGTTATAGCTGAGGCCTCAGAATCATTCGTTGCTGATGCTCCATTAAGTATTATACCAGTATTGGATATTGAAAAAACAAATAGAAAGGATGATTTATCAGATGAGAGTGTACGTTGGATATGGTATTATGAAGCTGGAGCTTCTGCCCATAACATCCTTCTACAAGCAACATCTTTAGGACTTGCTGGTAATATAGTTCCTATCAATGATAAAGATGCAATCTGTTCATTACTTCGATTAAACAAAGATAAATTCGATCCCATGTTTATTGTACCAGTGGGTAAATAGTTGGAAACATAAGTTCATCCTAAACACAACTACTGGCCTCTAATTTAGCTGAATCAAAAATATGTGTAAAAATTAATAAAAATATTTAGCTAGCAATTGATAATAGTTTTATCTTAAATTTCAATGTTCTACCTGCAAGTGGCGGATTAAGATCAACTATTATCTTGTCTTTAGATACATCAGATATTCTAAATGGTACCTGCTGTCCATCCTGCATTTTCATATTAAACGCCATCCCAGGTTTAATTTCTTTATCTTCCGGAAAACAGTTCCGTGGCAATTCTTTAACGAGCTCAGGATTAGGGTGTCCATAAGCCTTCTCAGGAGGAATCTCAACTTCTTTTTCTTCGCCTTCTTTCATACCTATAATAGCCTCATCAAATCCTTGAATTAGTTGCCCAGAACCAGCTACAAACTCTAACGGGGCATCATGTTTATCTGAACTGTCAAAAACAGTTCCATCATCCAAGCTTCCTACATATTCTACTTTTACCTTATCTCCTTTTTTTACAACATTCATTGATATCTCATCCTTAATGTTTTTTTGGTATAAAAGAATAAAAACAAAAATCAATACAACTTAGTTTTATTGTAAAACTAAGTGTTCATCCTCATCCTTTTACAAACATTATTGATTGTCTAATAACTTAAATAGCTTTGCATAAGGATTATTATAACCAGTTTTACATTTGAAATTTGTAATGGAATTGATAACATTCGTGTGGAGAAAATGAGGCAATATCTCATTCTATTTAGACCCTATGGTATACTTTTTTTAGGGCTTACTCCTGTTTTTAGTGCAATTGCAAATAGTGAATTTTCACTCTTTCCTCTAATATTATTATGCATAATAGGTTTTCTAGTGCATATATTTACATTTGCTCAAAATGATTATTATGATGTGGAAATAGATCGTAAATCAATATATGTATCAAATCGACCTTTAAGCTCTGGAACTATTTCTCAAAAAATAGTACTGATCCTATTCGTATCTTGTTTTATTTTGTCACTAATTATTACGGCCATTGCCTTTTTCAGTTTGCCTTCTTTTTTCACATTATTACTTACATTTTTATTAATTACTATTTACAACAAATATAGTAAATACTATTTTGGTATGGAATATGTACTTAGTGCAGGGGTTTTTACTTTTGGAATTTTTGGAGCAATAACTGCTTCTAATAACATCAGTAATTTAGCAATACTAGTTTCAACTTTTGGATTTATGCAATGGTTATTTAGTGTTGGAATATCTGCAAATCTAAAGGATGTTGAATTTGATTCAAAACAAGGAATAAGAACAACACCAATAATTCTTGGAGTAAAGGCCATTGATAAAAATTTACAAATTCCAGCAACCTTCAAAGTTTATTCATTTTTAATAAAAATTCTCCACATATCGGTTGCCTTTTTTTCATTTTTATTTGGATATACATCAATATTTATTTACAATCTACCAATTCCAGGGATTTGTTTTCTACTAATTTCCGCCCTTTTAATTTACCTTACATGGAAGATTTTATCAACACCAATAACACAGAGAGATAAAATGCTAATATACATAGGACTACAAGAAGGATTAGCTCTTTTATTAATTCCAATTACACTAATGAGTTATTTAATAGAAAATATATCTATTATTCCAACAATTTCATTGATATTAATAATTATTCTATGGCCAATTTTAACCTTTAGAATGCTTTTTGGTAAACGGATGATACCTCTAGAATAAATAAAAAAAGATTTTATTCTGAGGGGTTATTAACACTACCTAAGAACAAAATCGTTCCAGTATCCTTATGTTGAATAAGAAATACAAAGGGATGATCGCAATCAAAAACTATCCTCGAATCACCTGTATTTGGGCCATCAATAGTTAAAGTCATGATAACAGCTGTCGCAGCTGCAGCCTCTGTTCCTTCTTCATTTACATCAATAAATGCCTTGTGTATAACCGAATCTATAAAAAGATCAGGTCTTCCATCTATACCTGAAAAATCAGCCTGACCACTAAAAGCGTTCTGCATCCCAAGGTCTATTAGATAATCATTCAATACGTAACTTGTTTCAAACTTAAACTTAGGAAGATATATATCCACGTAACTTTCACTTAAAGAGTCAATCCAACTAGAATAACTTTCCTCATCAATAGAATTAATAACATTAGCTACATCAACACCGTCTTTGGGTAGAAGAATAATCATTGACATCCCATCACCAGTATACGGAAGCTCTAATATCTGCAAATCATCTGTTTCTGTGTAATTAAAAATATCTTCAGTTTGAGTTAAACACATTGTTGGAACAGAAATATTACTTCCTTCAGAAACCTCAAAATCTCTATCAGTAGTATTAACTTCATCAAACTGAATCTGCCAAATTCCCTTGAAATAAATAGCATTTGTTAAAATTAACATAGTTAAAGCTGGATCAATTGCAGAAGGCGAAACCAAATCCTGGATTAAATTGTTTGTTTTATTTTCGACCCAGCTGTTAATCACATCAGCTGCTTGAACGGGATTAGAAAAATCAACTTCTGATGACTCTCCACCATAAAAATTCTGTATAACATCAATGTAATCCTGTAAAAGTTCAAAGTTTTCCCTAATCCACATAGCATTAGCAGTACTGATATTATACTCAGCGTTTACATTCAGATATTCATACAAACCCTTCATATATTGATGAAACGACTCATTATCTTGCTCAATATTAAGTACACTTGCCATCTCTTCAGCTGTTACATTTCTAGCTCCTTCATAGGTCATAGCAAGAGCAGTAAAAATACTATAAGGGGAGATAAAAATATTACCCTCGCTATCCTTATTCAATTCTTTTAAAAAATCAAATGCAAAAGAATTAACCGCTTCATTAAAAAGCAGCTCCCCTTTTGGAGTTGGTTCCTCTGTATCTTCAGGGATTTCTTCTTCAATTATATCAGAAACAGGTTGATATTGAATTGCTATGAAAATAGATGCAATTGAGATAATAACAGCTACAATAATTGTATAGATATAACTTAATTTCATTTTAATTCCACCAAGTAGAGGTATAATCCTTTAAAGTATTTAAACTTCAGTAATACGTTTGGAAAAAACCAAATGAAAAATAACACTGAAAGTCAGTTCGAAGAAAATCAATATGAAATTTTATATTTATAATCAAAAAAGACAACTAAGTTTTATTTTATCTAAACTTATTTAAATTAAATAATTATTATATTATACATGAAGCATAAACCTAAACGCTTCTATTTACAAATATTCGTAATTACTATTCTCTCTTTTAACTTGGTAGAAAACGTCTTCTCTTATGAAGAATTTAGAAAAACAGATATCGAAAATCTGGCTTTTAAACAAGAACTAACAATTCCTATAGACACTAGTTTCGACTATGCAAAATTTCAACCAATAGATATTCGGGTGAAGTTTGATTCACCATGTTGGGCAAGAGATGAAACCACAAATTCCATTAGGATTGGATATGATGATGGAGTTGTTGTAACTGAAATTGAATCACAAATTTATAATTTAGAATTTAGTGATGATATTCACATTAGCGCATGTAGCATCGTTTTTCTTATTCCTGAGGAGGTTAGTGGTAATGAGAAGTATTATGTTTTTTATGATGAATCCGAGACTAATCCACCTGAGTACGAAGATCACCTTACTCTAGAGGATACCCATTATTTTTATGAACCTATTTCAGGTCAAAAAATAGATTTTGATTATTATGGAATATTCGAAGATGGGTATGTAATTTATGCTATTATTCAGACTGGAGAATTACTTGGTAATCCTGTTGCATTAACCATTGGTAAATTTCTACCAGGTTCTACAGAAGTTGAAACCACCACTATTGACCATTTAGCAGGATTTGACATGAGATATGGAGTAAACGAAGAACCAGGTTATTTCGGCTCAGCTTGGGCTACAAAAGTTGGTAAATCTGTATTAGTAGATGGAAACCTTATGATAAGAGTTCAAATTGATGCTACTTCCCCAACAGGTGATATTCATTCAAATAATATCTATACTTATTATTACTGTCCAACTCCTTCAAAACGAATAAATGTTAATGTTCATCACGAGGTAAAGAAAAATATCGATATAGAAAATCCAATCTTATTAGACGGTACATATTCCTCACTTAGCACTATTCAATCACGTAGCGCAACAATAGATAATATGAATCTTGGAAACATCCTTCCATCTCTATATGTCTACGGAGAAGATGGCATTATAAAAGAATTCAGTGTTCCCACAGATCCTAGTTCAATAGAACCTGAAATAATTCTATCAACAACCGACGACTGTGATATCGGAGAAAATGCATGGGTAGGTTTTAGTGACCCATCTACAGGAAAAACACAAGGATTAATCTTCGAATCGAATCAAGGTTTTGTTGAAAAAGAAGATGGCTTACAAACAAAAGCATATGTAAAACAGAATGTAAAACTTCCAGGCTTAGAAGCAGATACAGGTTATGTATTTGTCACTCGTAACTCCTATGAATCAGGTGGTGAACATAATACAGTACTTTCTCAAGGATTTTCTATTATATTCAATGTTGAATTTATTACATTTGAGACAAAAGGCTATGAAGCGGTTGATACCGAATCTAAAATTTTTCAAGAGTTAAGCTTAATAAGACCAATAGTTCGTGGAAACGTATCCACATTTAAGGAAAAAGAAGTTGAAAGATATGTCCTAAATGCATATGTGCATCTAGCACCTTCTGCACCAATGGGATCATTGCTTTCCGCTGCATTAGGGAAAAACTTCCCTTATATTATTGCAGAATTATACAAGGATGACAGTCTTAAATCATCTGGATCTGCTGGAAGACTTCCTCTTGGTTCAATAGATCTTGATCTTGAGGGAAAACGACTAATTCAAAAAATAGCAACTGTAATTGGCATTTTTGATTGGCGAAACGCGTCTTTTTTCAAAAGAATACGTTTTCCAAATGTAGAAAAGGGTACTTATGTGGTAAAAATATTTAGAGAAAACCTGCTTCTTGGACGAGAAAAGCAATTTATCGGTTATTCCATAGTTGATGTTAACAAGGATACAACAACGCGCATTATTTGTCGACCTCAAGGATCGATGGAATTCTCGATATTTGACCAAGATGAGCAAGGTGTTGAAGATGTTTGGTTTTTATTGATGCAGGATGATTTCGTAATAACTAAAATACAGTCTGATGTAAACGGATCAGCCCGACTTAATGCACCATGCTACCCTCTTAAAGCTTATACTCTAAAAGTAATATACAATGGTTTTTTAATCGAAGAAAAAAAGGTAAAATTGGGGATTGTTCAACGATTTCTTCCTATAAAGAATTCATATGAAATATCTCTATATGATCTACTTCTAACTGTTTGGGATAAATGGGGGCTTTTAACATTTGTTGATGTAAATCCTATTATCAATTCTGAGGAAATGATTGAAGAAACCAAGCTCTCAGCGAACAAAATTGCTAATGGAATGTACACATTTACTGATATATATCCAGCAAAATACAATTTGAAGATGAGCTATAAATCAGCTTTACTAGAAACCTCCGTTGAAATAGACGAAGAAAAAAACCTTGAAGTAATTTTTCCTGCAGCATTTTCACTTGACATAGATATGTTTAATTCCTATGGGATGAATCAAGATGACGTAACTGTATCAATTTCAAGATCGGGAAAAAGTGAAACAATAAATATTATTGGAAACAATTCACATTTATTTATTCTCCCTCCTGGCAGTTATCACATAACTGTGGAATCAGACGATGAAAAAATTGCTGAACAAACTGTGACTGTGTTAGGTGATAAATCTATTGATATTGTTACCAATTATGGATCTATTTTTCATCAAATGATTATTTATCTTAGCTTTGCTCTAATGTTTATAGCACTTTTTGTACTTTTTTGGAAAAAAAATTTGAAAATCAGCCTAAGAATAATCGCAATTTCCCTAATTTTAATAGCAATTGCTTCTCCTTGGTGGGTGTTAACAGGAGATGATGGTGTAACTTCAACTACGACTCAGACATTACTCTTCCCATCAAATATAGTTTCAACAACATCATCCAACGATTATATGGGTGGCGAGATTTCTGTTATTCCTGATGAACTTGTGATGCTTTTAAGCTTGGTATCTTTGATACTGATAATTACTTGTTTTTTTATTGCTATTAATGCCTTAGTAAGTAGTAGATTTAGAAAAATATCAATTGTATTATCGATTATTTGTATTGTTCTGATGATCTTGTCTATTGTGTTGTTTTATTATGGTTTTTCTCAATTAACAAATGTTGGAGTTGGAAGCTTTTTGGGAGGTGGTGACCTAGATATATCAATTCCTGAAAGTCAAGATAAGGTTATTAGTTGTAGCTGGGGTGCAGGTCTAGGATTTTATCTTGCAATTATTGCTACATTATTTTTAGTAATTATTACTTTGAAAAATAAGTTAAAAAAATTGATTTTGAAAAGATAATTTTTCATTACATGTTTTCTTTTTATAAGATATGTTATCAAAACTACCTATTCGATCTATCTAAATAAGAGACTTTTTTATATAGTATGTTTACTTAAGAAATCTTGTGCTTTTTTACGTGTCATAGGGCTTTCGCTATTACCTTGTTGTTCGATAAATCTTATGATTTCTTCTTTGTTTTTTACATCCTCAAAATATTCAGTAAATGCATCAATAATGTATGCTTTTATTAATTCAACTTGTTTACCTTGATGAATCTTATCGATATTTAGTAATCTCTCAGTTATTTGTCTCTGTAATTTTGGTTTGTTTTTAGCAATTTTTCCTGAAAGTCCTGCTACATGAGCTGCTACCATAGTTTTTTTACTAGTAAGAATACTATAATAGCTATCAAAAATTGCCTCGAATTTATTTTCAACGTCTACTTTTGTTAGATTCGCAATGAGTTCAACAGCAATTAATTTATGATAATTATTCGGGCTTTTAAGCAAATCTTCTAAATAATTCCATTTAAGATATAGTTGATTTGGATTTTCTTCACTGATTTTTGTTAGGATTTTATGACAGTTAAATCTTATAATATCGTTCTTTGAGGTTAATCCATTAAGTATCTCTGAATAAAAATTCTGATTAGTTATAGCTTTTTGAACGAGTTTGTTAATGTTGATATTTTTTTTATTAATTTCATCCAACATTAATTAATAGGATAAAAATTGAATACATTAAGCTTGACATTTTTTCAAAATATTTTATCACAAATATCATAATGATGATTTAAATAAAAGTAAGAAAATCATAGTATTTAATATAAAAAGAAAAAAATTGTTAATGGATCTTGTATTTAGATTGAAGTTGCTGCAGTAGTCTGATCAACATACCTGGCAAAATACCGCTGTGTATATTCTTCGCTTTGATATCCAAGTCGATAATGAGGGACCCAATGAGAAATTGTAGATATGACTATTATATTATCTGATGTAATATTTTCATAAGTATGACCACCATGATTAGCTGCACCATCAAAGGAACCAGTTATAGTTTTAGTTTTTCCGGGCATTAATAAAACATATTTGTTTATTGCATAATCGATAAGTCCAAAATGATATGGATCTCCTGAATCATCTGTCCAACGTGATTCAATTTCTGTAACATAAGATCGAAGTTTTCCAAAATAGAAAGATTTTCCTTCGTTTGTAATGGTAACTGTTACGGTTAGTTTTGCATTGCCTTCCCAGTTAACAGAGGATTCCATGGTAAATGGTTGTTTGGGGGTTCTTTGACCTTCATCCTCAATTATAGTACGATAGGCGTTTTCTGTTTCATGGATAGTATTTCCTCTTCCAACCATGTTAGTGTTTCCACCATCAAAATAGATAGTTGGAAATGCATAGATTTTGAATATACCAAAACTATATTCTCGATTTCGATTTTTTGCAATAGAGTTCATATCGTCTATAAGAGAGATATAATAGAAAGGATAGTCACCACTTTCGTATATATTATATAGTGCTTCAGCAGCTGTAGGACAGCTAGGACACCAAGTGGCAGTACATTCCTCTGCAAATACTGCATGGGTAAAGTTTGTTGCTCGTTGTTTGAATTCCTGAGTTTTAATTATTGTTTCGTAGCTGGTATTTGGCATTGCTGCTACTGTTGGAATAATCATTAGCATCAATATGGCGCCTAAAATTATGTGTTTCTTCATATTTCATCCTTATGTATATAATGAAAGAACGTATATAAATAATTAACGATTGTTAATCTATTCAATGCTAAGTATTTTATACTGTAGAATATCAATCTAATTTATATGATGAATATCTAATAAAATCTATTGAATCTATTAACAGTAATAATCATGTACTAAACTGGAAAAACCATAATTTTCACTGATAAGACCTTTATTCGTTCAACATTTTTCAAAGAAAGATTTAAATAGTATATGTTACATATATCTAACATAATGTTAGAAAAAAATAAAAATTTGTTATTTATATCAAATAATGAGTTAGATATAAATAATAAATACATAGAGGAAAAAATATGAAAACAATAAATCAAAAAAATATTCAGGCTGGTAACAACATTAAAACACATAGATATAAAAAAAATGAAATAGCTATTTTAATAGCATATTTCACCATCCTTACTATATCGGGTCTTGGATGGATGTTCTCTGAACTAATTGAAGAATATCTTATAGGTGCAGGTTACCAATTTGTTGATGATTGGATATGGGGAATATGTTTTGCTACATTTGGAGGAACAATGAGTATTGGTTTACCTAAAATCATAAAAATTTTAAATGGGGGAAAAGAAATATCTCCTGAGACCCAAAAAAAATTCTTAACAGCACTAGAAGTCGCCGTAATAGTAGGTTTAGTATTTTTCATTCTTGGTTTTGTTATGAATTTCTCATAGAGGTAAATACATGAAGGAAAAATTACAAATTATTGTAATGGCTTTAATAGGGATTGCAGTGATTTTAGCAACCATATTTTATGCCCTAGGAGCACAAAACCTCGAATTATCAGATCTAGCCCTCATCGTTATTCCTTTAATTCTGGTTGTTGCTACACTTGCGCTGATATGGGATAAAATAAAAAATTTAAAAGCAGGATTACCTAGTGAGGATGAGCGAGCAAAAAAATTACAATGGAAAGCAGGTGCATATACCTACTACTCAACAGTTTGGATTGCAGTTGGAATTATGTGGTACAATATTTTTGCAGAGAATTTAAATTTACATGTTTTAACTGCAATTCAAGTTATCGCTGCTATCATACTTTTACCAGCAATATGTTTCTTTGCATTTAATTTCTATTTTATGCGTAAAGGAGACATTTAATTGAGGTAAAAATATGAAGTTAACAAGATCCACATATTTCCTCATTATTGGTTTCATTTTAATGTCAGTAATTCCAACAGATATTAGGGGTTTCTCAGAAGAGTTAGAAGATCAATTATTCCTGCCGCTACTTATTTTTGGTATAATATTACTTATTATTGGAATAGCATTAGCAATCAAAGATAAGGAACTCTTCCACGTTATATCCGATGAACGAACAAAGAGAGTTGATAGATCTGCTGTGTATTATTCCTGGTGGCTAACTTTTATATTTGCCTATGTTTACGGAGTTATTTCTTCTATAAAAAGTTTTACCATTTTTCAATACATGTCGATATTATTAACAGAAATGATCCTGTCAATGATCTTATTTCATATGTATTTTAATTTTAAGGGAGAAGAATAGAGGGAGGGCGATGAAAACACGAATAAAAGAACTAAGAGCACGATATGACTTAACCCAAGACGATTTAGCAAGAAAGGTAGGTGCGAGAAGAGAGACGATTTTGTTTATAGAAAAAGGTAAGTATAATCCATCCCTAAAATTAGCTCATAATATTGCAAAAGCACTTCAAACGACAATCGACGAGTTATTTATTTTCGATGATGAATAGACCTATTTAATAAAACAAAAAAATCAAGCAATTATGACATTCTCCCTTGAGTTATTTTTTAGATATACGAAATATTTTTACAAAAAATATGTTAAGAATACGTATTTAAATAAATAAATGTTGTATATTACTGAATTAATTAGATTATAAGCTATTCTATATATTACTAGGAGAAAATGGGAAGATGATTAAATACTTAAAACTTTTAGATAGAAAAGAAGAAGCAATATCCATAGTCATTGCTCTAGTTCTAATAGCTGCAGTGGCAGTAGCCTGTGCTACAATGACATATGCATTTGTTAGTGGAATGGTAGGTGGAATATCTCAAAAATCATCTTTATTATCATTAGATTTACATTCACAAAATGATACTGCTAACATAATTATATGGGTGGTAACTGATATTGAAGGAGAGCCAATTAAAGATGGCAACTATGATACATCACTTTTATTTGAAACAGGGACCAAAGATTATGGTGCTAAAATAATAAAACAAGAAATAGTTGGCTCTGGCTTCGTAAATGTAGGAGATACATTCAAGGTTGAAGCATCTAGAGACGGTAGTTTCGTATTTACAATAACTGATACGTTAGCAGATAAAACAATTTTCAAGAGTATATTGACCAAGTATTGAACTAGATTTTTTTAATTGAAAAAATAAAAATTAATCACAACTAATTATCACCCAAATCTTTTCTTAATAAAAAGTACTAAGGCAATCATCAAAATAAAAAATATAAAATATATTGAATAAAGCAATATTGAAACTCCAGGGTCTGCTTCTCCAGGGGATGGATCAACTAACATCAAATCTTTTTTAATACTAGACGAAGCACCATCGTTATCAATTACAGTAAGTGTAACAGTATATTTTCCCTCGTTTGTATAACGATGAACTGGTGATCGTTCTAATGAAGTGCTACCATCTCCAAAATCCCATAACCATTCTTCAATTACTCCATCTAATTCATTTGAAACATCAAAAAATTGGATAGTATCATTAAAAGTGGGATTTGATGGTTGATAATTAAATAAAGCAATAGGTGCAACATTAAGAATTGTTAACGTTTTGGTTATTTCTTTAACTGCATTATCATCATCAGTTACTTGAAGACTAACAATATAGGTTCCATTATCTGCGTACATGTGATGGGCATACTTATTCTGTGAACTATTTCCATCTCCAAAATCCCAGAACCAAGACACAATTTCACCATCTATATCTGTTGAAATATCAGAGAAATTAATTTCATCTAAATCAGTTGCAACAAGTGGTGTATGAATAAAAGCCGGAGTTGGAGCAACATTTATGACATTAACTATTTGCCTATGCTGGTCGCTTACTCCATAAAAATCTGTAACAGTTAACGTCACATTATATGCACCATTGTCATAATATATATGAGTAGGATGTTGGATTGTTGAATTACTGCCATCCCCAAAATCCCAGTACCAATATTCTATACCTCCATCAAGATCATAAGATAAATCAGTAAATTCAATCATGTCAATAGAGTAAGGAGTAATTGGAGAATATTGAAATGCTGCACATGGTATAATTGTAAAAGGATTTATCAATGGATATTGATCCGAAGCATATCCACCTGATAAGTAGTATGGGATATCACCGATACCATCTTTGTTTCCGTCTATTCCTGTATAATTATCCCAATAATTGCCTCCTATTATATTTCCTGCATCCCAATAATTGGTACCTAAATCATAAGCATGTAAAGAATTGCTTAAGAAATTATTATTATATATCGAATTATTATTTGAATTGAAATCAATATTAATTCCTATTAGGTTGTTTTTAACATTATTATTTGAGATATTACAATATGAAGTATTGCCAAGATCGATCCCAATTTCGCTATTTTGTATAGTAAAACCAGAAATTGTTACATTAGCTGATAAAATTCTTATACAATAAGATGAATTGTCTCCATCAAGTATAGTTTCAGTTTTTTCAATACCAATAAGTGAAATATTCTTTGTAATCAAGAGATTTGTATAATATGTTCCATTGTATACAAAAATAGTTCCATTTTTATCAACCACATTATAAGCATCAACTAACTCTTTGAAAGGAAAATCTTTGCTTCCATCCCATGGACCTGAACTATTACGATAATCAACATAAACCGTGGTCTCAGCTCCCTGAGATTCAATTATGAAAAAGTACTGGAAGCTAAATAAAAGAATCATCACTATGAAAATTGCTGATCCCACTCTTTGCATGCTTCTCCTCACACACCACAATTAAATCAATATTATTTTCTTATATAAAGCTATTACTAATAATAAAACTTAAGCATTAATCCAACAAGAATTTTTGATATTTTTCGATGAAAAAAGAAAATAATAATATTTTTTAGATTTTTTCCCGCATAAAACTTCTAATTATGTCGTAGCTTTTTTATACTCTCAATAGTTTCATTTGTTAAAGAAAACGCTCATTTAGGAGATGGAACGATATGAGGATGCAGAAAAAATCATATTATTTTAATAAAGAATTTAAAGAATTTTCAAAAATATGGAATTTATTTTCGATTGTTCAAATAATCTCCATATTATTTGCTTCATGGAGCCCTTTTAAGAAAAATAAAAAAGATTCCAATTCTACCAACGAAAAAAAAGATGAAGAAAAGAAAGGAACAAAGGATGAAATTGAAAAAAGACACTCAGAAATCGCCAAAGAAATAAAAAAATTAGAAAAATCAAAAAAATCATCAAAAACGAAACTTAAAAAAGATAATTTAAAACAAAAACCACAAAAGGATGAAAAAAAAGAAGAATTAAAAAAATCTAACCAAAAAAACTTAGTACCAACTGCCGAACAAAAAGAACCAAAGGCTCCTCCAAAACCTCCATTACTTTCACCTCCTGGAGCCCCCATAGTACCAACCGATATTAAGCCAGCTCCACCACTTAAGGATCTTTTAGATGGAAAACACGACATTGAAACAGCTGATGAAAGAACAGGTTTTGGCTATAAACAAATGGGTTCACGTAAAATCATGTTTGACAAAACCATGAAAGAATACCTTTATTATGTAATTGAACCAAAATTAACAGAAGAAGAAGAAGAAATAAAGTTAAAACTCAGATACCTGTTCAAACGCCAAGCCGATATAGATGTTTTTGAAAAGGAATGGGAGGAAAAGCTCCAAATATTAGAAGAATCGTTTAATAAAATTATTTCAGAAAATCACTTAAAACTTACACTAGAATCAAAAGATAAACTCCTCTATCATCTTATCCAAGAATTCGCTGGTTATGGCAAAATCGATATTCTAATGCGAGATGAAGGGATCGAGGATATTTCCTGTGACGGACATAAAATACCAATTTTTATCTTTCATAAAATCTACGAATCAATTAAAACCAATGTAATCTTTGAAGATCCAGATGAATTGGGGTCATTTGTGATAAAGTTGGCTCAAATGTGTGGTAAGCAAATCTCGGTTTATGAACCAATTGTTGATGGAAAACTAGCAGATGGTTCAAGACTACAAACAACTCTTGGAAAAACCATTACCATGAGCTCGACATTCACGATCCGACGATTTAGAGAAGATCCCATGACGCCAATTGATCTTATTGCCAATAATACCTTATCAGTCGATATGGCTGCTTATTTTTGGCTTGCAATTGAAAAGGGATCGTCAATTCTTTTTTGTGGAGGAACAGCAACAGGAAAAACAACTATGCTTAATGCTTTGTCACTATTTGTCCCATCTGCATATAAAATTGTCTCAATTGAAGATACTCGCGAAATAAACTTACCACATGAGAATTGGATTGCAGGGACAACACGTACTGGTTTTTCATCCTCAGAAACTGCAAAAACAGCAAAAGACATTGACATGTTTGATCTAATTAGAGTTGCTTTAAGACAAAGACCGAGGGTGATTATAGTTGGCGAAGTCCGTGGTAAGGAAGCTTATAATCTTTTCCAGGCAATGACAACAGGGCATCTATCATACTCAACAGTACATGCAAGTGATATGCATGCATTGATTCAACGTTTAGAAAATCCTCCGATTTCATTACCTCGGGCACTATTAACATCGCTTGATCTTATTGTATTTCTGAATTCAGTTACTGTTGAAGGTAGACCAGTGCGTAGAATTACTAATGTTACAGAAATTATAAAACTTGATCCTGAAACCAACCGCTTGGTAACTATGACTCCCTATCATTGGGTCTCAGAAGTTGATGATAGATTTGAAAATAGTGGCGGCAGTCGAATTCTATACAATGTTAAATTACAATATGGTTGGAATGATATGCAACTTAATCAAGAATTACATAATCGCATGGAGATATTGAATTGGATGCACGATAAAAACATTCGATCATACTCAGATGTTGGGAAAATTGTGTCAAAATATCATAAAGATCCAGACTCAGTTTTTAAAATGATGAAAGAGGATTTAACGTGAAAGCAACAGGTTACTCAAGTTTTAGTTTGCGTGTATTTGGTAGATTTCTTTCAGAAAAATCAAAGAGTTCATTACAAGAAAAAAACATCTTACTAGAAAAAGCAGAAATCAATATGGATTATACAGAATATTATTCGATGATGATAATGAATATGCTTATTGCATACATATCTTCCTTTATTATTTTTCTTATTTTCTACCTACTTATCGAATCATTTCTAACGTTACTATTTTTATTGCTATTTCCCATTGCCATAGTTGCGCTAGTAGGTTTAATTTATTTTTATCTTCCAAATTATTATGTTAAAAAACGGGGATCTAATATTGATTTATTTTTGCCATATGCCATTAATTTTATTAGTTCTATGGCTGTAGCGGGGATCTCTCCATCGGAGATTTTTACTACACTTTCAACTATTGATGTTTATGGAGAAGTGCAAAATGAAGCAAAAAAAATTGCTAAAGAAATCAACATTATGGGTGTTGACAACATCACTGCTATGAAAAATGCTATAGAAATTACACCATCAAATAAATTTAAATCATTTCTCCAGGGTATTATTGGGACTATCCAATCTGGTAGTGATTTGCACCTTTATCTTTCAAATATTGTCACAAAATATATGGAAACAGATTTAATTGATCGTAAAAAAGACCTTGATCTTTTGGCAGTAATTGCTGAGGTTTTTGTAATATCAGTAATTGCATTTCCCATTTTTTTAGTAATTATTCTAACAGTGTTTGGATTTTTTGGAGGATCTATGGACCTTTCTATCCAATTGATGCTTATATTTTCATTCCTAATATTGCCATTTGTTTATGCAGGATTCTATTATCTTGTTCAATCAACTAGTCTTGAAGAAATCACCAGAATGAAATCAAAGAAGAAATATACTGTCAGGGAATATTTTGAGGAACAAAAAGCCTCATTTTACATAATTGGTCTGTCAGGGTGCATGATAGTCGTTCTATATGTTTTATTATGTCTTTTTAGTTATTTGGGCTATATACCATTAACATTTTATCAACAACTTGATTTTCTATTCTTGGCAATACTATTTTTAATAGGGCCAATTGGTATATACAAATACATCGAGATAAAGAGGCGAAAAGAAATTCAAGATCGCTTACCTGAATTTATGGCTGAGGTGGGAGATTCCCTTTCTACAGGAATGACTATTTTTGATTCAATAAAAGTGGCATCAAAGGCGAGATATGGTCGGTTAACCGATGAAATAAAAAGGATGAAGGCTCAACTTTCATGGGATATTTCAATTAAGGATGTATTAGATCAATTTTCAGAGCGGATGAAATCAGCTATTATTCAACGAATTGTGATTGTTGCAAATCGCGGTCTTATGATGGGAGGAAAGACACCAAAAATCTTTAAAGCAGCATCAAGAGAAGTCGACCAAGTAAATCGTCTAGAAAGACAGCGTGAAACCAATATGTTTGTTTACACGATCGTCATTTTAATGTGTTTTTTCATCTTTTTAGCAATTATTATAATACTTGATAGAACGATATTCATGTCTTTCTTTGATTTACAGGATCAACAACTTCAAAGACTTGGTAATTTCATGTTAATAAGTCATGTAGATCCAAACGTGTTAAAATACACTCTATATTCATTTGTATTTGTACAAAGTGTTGGAGCCGGAGTACTTGCAGGATTTATGATGGATGGCAAACTTGCCTCAGGTATTAGATATAGCTGTATACTTGGTTTGATTTCATTTTTTACTTTTAAATTACTATTTTAAACAAATAATATAAGGAAAAGATTAAGATGCGATTAAAACAAGACGAAGCAGTTTCAGAAATTTTAGGAACCGCATTAATAATAAGTA
>Ga0209635_10001590_pt1 | contig 16943 bp, 27 predicted proteins | sample DeeMarSWOR230_32_FD_187463 | JGI IMG/M metagenome (GOLD analysis project Ga0209635, IMG submission 187463) | Marine sediment microbial communities from White Oak River estuary, North Carolina - WOR-2-30_32 (SPAdes) (version 2) | ecosystem: Environmental > Aquatic > Marine > Intertidal zone >... | reverse complement strand
TCGTGTATGGAGCCGTCGAAGTAGTGGAGGCTTCTTATTACGCTGTCGTGGGATGAGTGCCCGTTGCGTTTCTTTATGTGGTCAATTACTTTTTTTACCTGTTCTGAGAGTCTGATCTGTGGCATTTGTAAACACTCTGTCAACATTTTTATAGTTGTAGATATAATAAGCGTATCGGTAAATATGCTGTTAATAACATTCATTATCACGGCGATTCTCGGAGTTCCAGTGGGATATGGCTGGTGCTGGCTCATTAATCGGGGATGGAAGGCAATAGTGCCGGTGCTTGTAGTGTGTGTTTCCCTTTGGCTCATAGTTGTGTGGTACAGTTTCACGATCGGGCATTGGGATAATCCTGTCAACGTCCTTGAGTCGGGTGCTAGCTCACTTGGCTGGGGTGTCGGCTCTGTCGTTGGAAGCGTGATCTACTTTAAGCGCCATTATTAGAGGTGTAACCTATGAAAACAGATTATAAACTTGTAATTCGTGAAAGAAAGATCTGTGATGAATGTGGAAAATTAGTAGATGAAACACCAATCTTTGTACGGGTGTTTAAAGAACCTGAAACAATTGATGAAATCAAGGCACTTTTTGATGTTTGAGGAGGTAAAAAGGGTGGTAACTGTGGCTGTGAATGGTGGATTCGACCCACTGCATAGAGGTCACCTAGAGCATTTCAAGATGGCGAGGCAGCTCGGAGACAGGTTGATAGTGTTGTTGAACTCGGATGAGTGGCTGATGAGGAAGAAGGGTTACGTGTTCATGCCGTTTGATGATAGAAAGGCGATCATTGAGAGCCTTAGCTGCGTGGACGTGGTGATTCCGGTTGTTGATGAGGGGGACACGGTCGCGGAGACATTGCGGATGATGAAGCCGGATGTTCTGGCGAAGGGTGGTGACAGGGACAGGGATCACATGCCTGAGGAGGAGTTGGAGGTCTGTGACGAGGTCGGTATAGAGTTGGTGTTCCACGTTCACGATCCATCTAAAAAGAATCTCAGCAGCTCTAAAATGGTTGAAAATGCCTGTCAAAACGCATATCCCTTGTTCCGTCTAGCAAGTAAGGGTGGATGAAAATGAAAACTTTTGAGAGATTCAAAGAATGGACGCGTACACAAGTCTTAGAGGAAATTGGGAAAACAGGGTATTTCCGTGGTGATCCTAGGGGTGTCACTCAGAATGATTCTCCTACCGTTGGCACTTTTCTAGGCTTAATTGATGAATATGGAAGTGATAATGTTTCTTTTGAGGGGTACGTCGTTCGTAAACCGAGAAGAGATTTTAGGGTCTCCATAGACGGAGTGACGGTCATAAATTTAACTGAAGAGGAAGCGACGAAATTAACGACTCAATTTAAGGGCTTTAATGCAAGGAATTTAGATCAAAATAGAATGTTTGAATCCGATAAGTTCGTAGTTTATGCTTGGTGGGATTGAAGATGAGTAGTGTTCCTGAGAGGGAGTTCAAGGCAGAATACTATGATGAGGCGTATTTCAAGACGCCTGAGGGGAAGAAGTTTGACCGTGGAGACGGGTCCTTGGGTGCTTGGAGCTACGCGAATCCACATGGAGAATTTCTCGGTGCTAAGGACATAACTAAGGCGTGGAAAGAGGTCTTCAAACCTGAGAACCTGCTTGATGTGGGAGCGGGTAGAGGAACTTTCATTGCTTATGCACGAGATATCGGGATAGAGGCTGAGGGCTTCGACTACTCTAGGTGGGCGGTGAGCGATGAGGGCAGGTATCCGAGGTGTAAGGCTGAGTGGTTGAAGCATCATGATGCAACAGAGTCATGGCCTTACAAGGATGGACGCTTTGACCTCTTAGTTTCACTTGACTTCTATGAACACATCTACGAGGAAGACCTGCATCTGGTTATACCTGAGATGTATCGGGTTGCCAGGAAGTGGATCTTCCTGCAGATAGCCACTGCCGGTAGTGGAGGTCTTCAGGGACAGGACTTCAAGGGCTACATCTTGAAGAAGGGCGAGCCTATACCTAAGGGGTTGGAGGGCTGTGCTGTCGCGGGGCATGTTACGGTCTGCTCGGAGGAGTGGTGGCTTGACAGGTTTGAAAGTGATGACTGGATGCCGAGGAGGGATATGGTGGAGTGGTTCTGTGGACTAGTTGATCCAGGTATTATCAGGAATTGGTTGTTGAACACGATCATAGTGTTGGAGAGGATTTAATGAGTGATTTTTATGAAAGTGATTTCTGTGAACATGATTTCGGTGAGCCTGAGGATCTTGGTGATAATGTCTGGAGGGTGAAGTGTAAGATCTGTGGCTTCGAGGAGGAGGAAGTTCTCTTCGTGGAGTACTGGATAGACAAGACGATTACGGTAGTGGGTAAGATCTATCATGCCCTGAAGTCGTGGGGTAATATTAGTCTCTGCAGTGAGTGTGAGAAGCCCATCTTTAATGTTCCTCTCATCCTATGGGATTCAGAGGATCCCTCTAAGGCTCTGACGTTTCACTTTAAATGTGCTGAAGAGTTGAAAATTTTAAAATTACTTGTGAAATGACATGGTTTCTATCAGCTGTATTCTCCCCACTGCTAGATCTGATTACTCTATTATCGGTCAGCCAGATGTGCACATCTTTGAGCCCACTCTGCGCAGCCTCTCGAGGCAGGTGTTCAGGGATTTTGAGCTCATAGTTGTGGATGCCCTCTACCCTAAGAGGGGGTCCTGGTTTGAGGATTCAAGGCTGCCCTTCCCCGTAAAGTACGTGCCTGTTCACCCTAATCACCGGTTCTGGCTGAACAGGAAACGGTGGGGTGTCTGTGGGCAGTTGAACACGGGGATCCTTCACGCTGATGGTGAGCTACTTGTGCGGATCGATGATTGCTCGGAGTTCCCTGACACTAGGTATCTTGAGAGGTTCTGGGAGGGCTACCAGAGCGGGTTCTTCCCGATGGCTATGCACATACGCTATTTGGAGGGTAAGCCTGCGAGGGTGAACAGTGAGTACTTGGAGAAGGGCTACGAGATGAAGCACTCTGAGAGCTGGGAGCAGGACAAGGAGGAGATGTTGAAGAGGCTGTACGGTGACGAGGGATTGATACGTGACACCAGGTATCCGGTTGTTAAGGCTCATGGGGGGCGTATGATTGCGCCCATAAACTGGTATTATGGCTACTCGTCTGTGAGTCTGGAAGCTGCCCTGAGGGTGAACGGTTACGATGAGCTCTTTGACGGGGATAAGAGCCTTGAGGACTGTGACATGGGAAGCAGACTCACGATGTCTGGGTACAGGAACATGTTTCTCTTGGACACGGATCTTCAGGTGATAGAACACGAGCACGCCCATCTACCAGAGTCCATCATCACCCCCAGCGTGAAGCCGATAAAGTGTAATTACGCTATTCTCCTCCACAATCAGCACGTGCAGAGGTGGAGGTCCAATGTGGATGAGCTGACGTCTAAAAATTTAGAGTTCATCCGTGAGGAGAGCTTGAAGCCTCCCTGCAGCCCGAAGCCGAACTTCTACGAGGATGACTGTAGAGGTGAACTGTTCGACCTGTGGGCCTCAAATCAGCCGTTGTTCGACTTGAGGGAGGAAAGACTGTTTGTGTGAAAGGCATGTCTGGGATGATGTTGGCAGTCCTTGGGAGCCGAGGACTTGCAGGACCTGTACGCTGTGCGGGGCAGTTTTCAGGGATATGGAGCATTATGTTGTGGCTCAGACATTAAATATGCCTGTGTATTCGGTGATAGACTTTGGGACGGGGTTGAAGGGTCCTGTCGCCCAGCATTATTGGCAGACCTTCAAGGAGATAAGGAAGGGTTACTGCTGTGATGTCTGGAAGATAAAGGAGTTACCTGATCTTTGGATTCCTATGAACGTGGACGCCTTTGATTTGTTTAAAATTTTAGACTTGGAGAGCGTGGATGTTGTTCAGGCTTTCGGGTTCCTCGAGCACTTGGAAAAGGAGGATGGTTTCAGGTTCTTGGAGATGGCTGAGGAGTTGGCTGGTAAGCTCGTGATCGTTTCGGCAGCTAGCTGTATTCATGCTTTGAATGAGGAGTGCGGTGACGATCCTGACTACAAGGTTAAGAGGGATGGGAACCCATATCACAGGTATAATAGCACGTGGGGGTGGGTAGAACTGGAGGAGGCTGGGTTTGAGACGAACTGGGAGGACTGGATGAACGGTGAGAGCTTCAAGAGTGAGGTCGTTGCTTGGAAACGACTAGAAGGATGAGGTTGACGTCATCTAGTTCCTTGATGGGCTTGTCCTCGAGCTTCGGGTTCCATCCGGAGTAAAACTCTTTCTTCACGATTTTGAGTCCTGCCTCGGATAGTACGGTGTTCAGCCTCTTCTCATCATACACTCTTCCCTTATTTCGGGGAAGGATCTTCGGAATGTATGTCGTGTACTTCTCGGCGAAGGGCATGCCTGTTATGAACACTCCGTTGGGCTTGAGCAGTTTTGAGATCTTGCTCCACACCCTGAAGTCTGCTCTCTCATCGTAGGGCTCGTTCCCCCTCTTCTGGAAGTACTGCATCCCTATGTGTGATATCACTTGAACAGCGTACCCCGCATTAAAGGAGTGCTCGTCTAGTTGTACATCTAGGAAGTTTCCGCGGATATAGTGAAAGTTGGGGTGTGTCCACTTCAGCTCGTGTAGGTCGCTACCGTATAAGTTGTAGCCTCTGTGAGCCACGATCTTGGTTATCTGGCTTGCGTGCCAGCAGGTTGGAGGTCCGATTTCTCCTCTTCCACATCCGATCTCGAACACTCTTGCAGGAGTCTTCGGCAGGTGATCTAGGATCCAACGGTACTCTCTTGGTCGCCTTGAGATCCTGATGAAGCCTTGACGGTAGATCCTTCCTTCTTCATCTTCCCAGAGGGGTTCATATTCAATCTTTTGTCGCGAAGACGTTTCCTTTTCCCTTCCTGAATCTGAGGTCTCCCTTGGGTCCGTGGGTGGAGTACTGTCTTGCATTGTAACTGCCAACGCCTGTCCTGAAGAGTCCTCCGATGTGTCCGAGGTATATGTAGCCCATGGTCAACATCTGGCATCCTCTCTCGAGGGCTTGGTAGTAGTACTGGAACTCGCTTGATCGAAGGTACTGTTCGTTGTAGAATCCAGCTCTCTTCACGGCGTTTCGGTTGGCGAAGAATATTCCTATTCTCCTCCCCTCGGCTCCGGGTCTAGTGTCCGAGCTCACGACTGCTGGTTCCTTCCAGGAGTCAGTCACGTATTTCACGCCGTTCTTATCGCAGTATCCGATGATCTTCTCTGCACTGTAAGCACCATGGCTCATCGTCCTCAGCTTCTCCCAGAAGGCTTTGGTTCTGTACCTGTCCAGTTTTCCTATGCCATAGTAGGGTCCAATGTTGGGCTCTGCAAACGTCGGGGCACCATAGGATCGCATGAATTGATGTCCCAGTTCTATGAAGTTTACGCCTATCTTCTGGTCGCTCGTCAGGAACACCATGTACTCTGATCCGGTGTCTAGGAAGTGCTTCAGTGCTGCGTTTGCTCCGACAGGTACGGGATGCCACTTCTCCCTTACCCAGATCGTCTCTTCCTCGTATCCGTGTTCCTTCAGGAGCTGCATCATGTCCGTGTGTGCCTCTGGAGGAGAGCCATTATCCACTAGGATGAGTCTGTGTTTCTCCTTTGTGAACTCGTGGATTGAGGCTACGCACCTGAGCATGAGCTCGTTCAGTGCTAGGTTTGATACCTTGAGATTGGGGTGTGTCTCCGTGTCGCTGTAGTGGAGGATGTAGATGTTAATTGCCACTCTTGATCCACTCCAATGTTCTTCTCAGTCCCTCGGGCAGTTCAATCTCTGCCTTAAACCCCAGTTTACGTATCCTTTCTGTTGAGGGGTGTACCTTGTCCAAGTCTCCTGTTCTACGCTCAATGAACGTGCCTTTCAGCGGAATGTGCAGGATGTCGTGCAGGACAGTGCATAGCGTGATGATTGAGTAGTGTAGGGATCCTGCAATGTTATAGGTTTCTCCTGGTTCTCCCTTGTCAAGGGCAAGAAGTATTCCGTTCACAGTATCGCTAACGTACGTGAATGGTCGTCTTTGAAGTCCCTTACCCATTATAGTGAATGGTTTACCTGTAAGGCCCTGCCTGATGAACTTGGGTATGACTCCTATCTCGGTCTGCCTTGGACCGTAGACGCTGTAGAGCCTAGCGATGACGACTCTCAGACCGTAGAGCTTGTGGTAGAGTGTACAGTACTCTTCAGCCATCCACTTGCTGACACCGTAAGGGCTTTCAGGGTTTTTCGGGGCCCATTCAGGTGTTGGGAAAAGCTCAGGATTACCGTACACGCTTCCGGTTGAGGTGTAGAGCATTGAAGTCCCATGTTCCCTTGCGTATTCAAGTAGTTTGAGGGTGCCTAGAGCATTAACCTCCAAGTCCCTTATTGGCTGCTCCACGCTGTAGACCATCTTCCTGCAGGCTAAGTGGTAGATGGAGTCTATGGGTCCTATGCTTTCAAGGTCGAAGTCCGTGATGTCCCCCCTGTGAATCGTCACGTTGACGCCCTCAAGGTTTTCGAGGGATCCCTCTGAAAAATCATCTAGCACGTGGACCTCATTTTCCTCGGATAACCTCTCAGCGACGTGGCTTCCGATGAAGCCCGCTCCTCCGGTGACTAAGATCTTAAGAGGTGACATGTCTGAACCAGTCCTCACCGTAGATTAGGTATTTCTTGGTGTGCCGTAGTACTCCTCTTGACTTTGTTATCTTAATCTTTAACTTTTTACCCTTCTTGACCTGTATCTTAACCTTGGCGTCGGCTTCAATCCTTGCCTCCAGCTCAATCGTGAACAGGAATCCTATGACTGCTATCGCCCCTACACTAACAGCAGCTAGCTGTTCAAGGGTTAAGCCCTGATCTATTGAGGGTGATTCCGTTGCCAGTACATATGCGGTTCGATCGAGCACTATGCTTTGAGATATCTCTGGGCTACAGGCGGATATCACCGAGGCTTGCACAAGAAGGTCTGTTATCTGGCTGATAGAGGGTGTTCCGCTCACACCTGTTGATGCCAGTAGATCAAGGGTTAGTTCTTGGCTTAGTGTAGGTGTTCCTGAGGAAACAGCACTTGCCAACACATTTAGATCTAGGTCCTGAACTATATCAGGAGTTGCAGCAGTGATGACTGCTGCTTGAGTAAATATCTCTGTCAGTAACCCTACTATGACACTTTCATCGACGATTGCTTCTGCAGTTTGAATGAGTTCAAGTGTCTGCTTTAGATCTGTTGAGGCGCCTCCACTTACGCCTGCTGTCACGTTTATTGAGAGAATGAGGCTGATGCTCAGTGTTTCTCCAGCGGTCACTGAAGCAGTAGGTGTGAGTGTTAATTCCTGTTCAATGTCTGGAGTGCTTGCTACTAGTGTTGAGGCTGATAGTGCAAGTGTTAGTATACTTTGTAGCCCGAATGTGGCTCCTACTATTGTTGAAGCAGTAGGTGTTAGGTTGAGGGTTTGTTGAAGTCCAAGCACATCATCGGCGTTTATTCCTGCTGTGGGTGTCAGGTTAAGTGTTTGCTGGGGTGTTATTGATTCACTTGCGGCTACTGAGGCTGTCACATCGATGTTGTAGACTGCCCCTCCATGAGTGTAGTCTACGACTATCCATATCTCTGAGATCCTCAGGGTTTCACCTGAGCCGAGGACTGCTACTTCAACCCCAGCCTGCAGATCTGTGACTTTCTGCTTCGTCCATCCTGCTCCGTCCGGAGCAGTCACCAGAGCCCCACTATTATACTCGTTCCAAGAGTCCCTAGTGACGGAGATGTTATTTCCTTGATCCCTGTCAGTGGTTCCGAGTCGATCCCAGAAGTCCAGCCTCTCAGGTGCAGCTTTACCTATTGCGTATGCTCTACAGTATATGGTAACTGAGTTTACCGTGTCCGAGTCTCCAAAGGTCGGGTCCTGTAAGTCCTCGATGTCCACCCTTCCCTGTACCTGTGTTTGAATGTATGTTGAGTCTAGTTGATCAGAGGTTGCACCCCAGTGTGAGGTGTTCACTAAGGTTTCAAACTGCTGATAGAATCCTGCACCATTAGGTCTTAGGGTTTGAGTCGCCATCTCAGTTACCACCGGTGGTAACTAAGCTGCTGTGAAGGCAACAGTGTAGTTGACGTTCACCGTGTCATTTGGAACTACATTCCTTGTGGTGAATGTGTCACGGCAGTACATTATTCCAGCCGCAGCAGCATTGATGAGGCAACACTCGTTGAGACCCCATGTGCCTGTTATGGTGAATGAGGCGTCGAGGCTGGCTTCTCCCGTGGTCCCGTCTTTACTGTACGCGTTCGCTATCCTCATAACCTCTGCAAGTAGGGCGGATTGTCCTGCTGCAGCAGGAGTGTTATCCGTTCCAATAGCGGTGTATCCCATGTTTGCGGGTTGAGATGAGTTGCCTAGTATTTCACAGAGGTAGTCTAGTCCATCATCAACGACGAGGTCAAGTTCCTTTTTAAGGCTCCATAAATTCTTCTTCAGTATGCCATCTATCCGTTTCACTTCACCTGGTTGAGATCTCTCCTCCTCCGTGAGGTCCTCAAGTCTACGCCAATGCTCCATCTCAAGCTTCTTCACACTTACAATGACCTTTCCAAGGTGGCGGGACATCATTAATCACCATTATTGTATCATCTTGTTGATAAATAGATTAGGGTTCCTCCCAAGCCAAGTAAGGCTAAGATTGTGATTGCAGGTCCAAGTCCCATTGTGACCCTTACAGGTTCAACTATTTCAATAGCTTCTTTTTCGGGTTCTCTTATCCTGCGCCAGTACAGTTCTTCTCTTGGAATGAGGAGCTTACCTGCGGGCTTGGAAAGTATGATCTGTGGTCCTGCTGAGGGTATGTACTGTCTCCACGTGGTCAGCTGTGTTCCACTTGCTCCGTAGAACATCTGGGGAAGCAGTGGTGCGATCCATGTTCCGTTTCTTTCGGATATTATGTAGCCTGTGGGGGCTACTCTGATGTATCCTGGCGACTCGACGTGTGCCGTGAGGGTGAAGCTTCCCTCTTCAGGTATTAGCACCATTTCTGATTATTCCTCTTCTATGTAGCTTACTGCTATAAATAGCTCGTTTGCCCCAGTCGTCGAGTTAAGGGTTAGGGGCTCATCGACATCTCCCTCAATGTGCAGGTCCTGTGACACGTGCTGTTGGAACCTTGTAGCATACAGCCTTCCAACAGGGTGATTAGAGGTTAAGAAGTCCAGTTCAACTTCCCCTGTATTTGATTCTGTTGCGATTACCACGAGATGTACGCAGAGCCTTCTTCCTGGAGTAGGGGTTATGATGTTGAGGTTTGTCTGATTAGCGTTGTAGATGTGGGAGAAGGTGTTGAGGAACTCGAGGTGGCTTGTGAGCAGGGCCTTCTTCCCGCTCAGCTGGTCGGTGAAGACCGTTGCCATATCCCCTTGAGGATTCTCCACGATGACGTATACTGGTGAACCTGGATTATCCTTCTTGGTCGTATGGCTTGTGAAAGATCCACCCATAGTTTCCACTAGTAGTTAAAAGAAGTATATAAAAAAAAAGGGGTTATTGGTAAAGGTATTTGATTCTTGCGCCGATGATAATGCAGTTGGTATTCTGTCCTGCTTGTCTTGAGACTTGAATGCCTAAGTAGTCTCCTGGCTCGATTGGTGCGATGTCAACCACTGCCTCGATGTTGAGCTCCTGCATCCTGTTCAGCACAGTGTTGATGTTGAAGTTCTCCAGCTCGTTGTGCTCGAAGTATGCTTCCTCTGCTTGGCAGTAGTCCGTGACGATCCTCAAGTTCATCGGTGTCAATGTGGCTAGAGATAAGAGTACTAGTCTGATCTCTTCCAGTTTGTCGAAGTCGTGTGGTATGTGGCAGGTGATGTAAGCGTATTCATTGTCACCGTCTACCCGAACGCCAGCCCAAGCACCTAATTCGGACCATCCGTTCCCTGATGAGCAAACGACGTTAAAGAATTTCTCTTTGGTAGGTCTGTGCTTCGTATGCCTATTTGACACCTAGACACCTCTGCCTATTACTATGAAGGTGGATGAGGCTTCTGTACGCCCCACCAGGCTATTCCGTAGTATGATCCCGTTGCCGGTGTCGGCGTGTGCTGTATGCCGAAGTTTATGCTTCCCTCGAGGACGTGTATTGGATCCTCTAGGCTGCCGTGCAACACCTCTGCTCCTGATGCTTCGAGCATCGGGTAGTCCCTGATTCCCTGTGGAACACTGCCCCTAACTGGATAGGCTTCCACGCTGCCCGTCTGCCCTGTGGCTGTCGGGTTGACCTGCTGTATGAAGAACACTGCGCCGCCTGCTTCCTGCGTCCATACTCTGAGGAATAGCAGTTTCAGTTGCTGTCCTGCTGGCACGATGTGGTTGAGTGCGATGAACGTGTCCTTGGGGTTCTCGAAGGTTGCCTTCCATGCCTCGCCTACGACGGCGTATGGCAGGGATTCTAGCACTTCCTTCTGAGTCCCTAGGTCTTTGAGTATTTTATGTGTGAACTCCATTTCTCATCACTGTCCTGCAGGTGCCTCGGCTGGCGCCCTCACCGGTAGTATTGTTATGGGTCTGTGGGGTATGAGCCTCCTGTAAAGCCTGTCTAGGCAGTCAGCCCATCTGTCACTGGTCGGTTCAAGGGTTGCGTTGTGCTGTATACCTATACGCTCGGTCACCAGCTTGGCTATGAAGATGTTGAGCTGTAGGTCTGTTATGTTGATGTTGTTGGGGTTGTATGCGTCGAATCCGATCCTGAAGGTTTCAGGTCTTATCATGAAGTGCTCGGTTATGAATGAGGGTTCTATGAACGGGCTCATCCACTCCTCGAAGTGGGCGACCTGTCTCATCTCTCTGCGGGGCTTCGGAACCTTCGGTATGCCGTGCCTGTGGATGTCTGTGGGTAACTCGATGTAGATGTAGATCTGTCCCTTGATGCCGAAGATGAGCTGCCAGATATTGTTCGTGTTGTTCTCTGGCTGGTAGCCTTTGGTTATCTCGAGCTCTCCAGGCACGTACGGTCCTGAAGTCTCTAGGGCATCTATTGTCTCAGGCCAGTCGTACACCCAGTGTGCCAGGTCACGTGCTATGATGTGCTCGTAGTACCTGATGCCTTCCCTCAGATAGCTTATGTAGTAGCCTTCCCTGAGCCAGTCGCTCCATTGCTTCCAGTCTCCCATCTTTATTCCTCGCTTTTTGTTGTTTACAGAGGTTAGGACGGGGTTTACTCGCCTATGGCTTCAAAGTCTAGCCATATGGATCCGTCTTCAGGAAGGGCTGCAGGAGCGGTTTCTGCGCTCTGTCCACGTGTTCCCGCTAACATCTCGTATGCATCGCAGGAGAAGATGTCTATGCTGGCGTAGTTGTCGTACTCTCCCTCGTTGTAGATCCACTTCTGTGGGTGGAAGAGTGCATGGTACCCTGTCTTTGTCGTGAGTAAAAGGGTCTGTATGGTGTTGAGCTTCAGCTCACGGGCGTAGATTATCTCTTTCGCTGCGATCTTCAGCTCGCCGTAGACCTTGATGGCTATGCTGTTGCCGTGCACGTCTCGCCTGACGTGGTGTATCTGCACCACTGGCACTCCGTGTGCGGCTTGTGCTGGTGTTCTGTGGTTTACAGTGTAAATTGTTTCAGTCATTACTCTTCTCCTCCTATGTTAATGCTGCTCCGGTGTTGGTCAGCAGCTTGTCGTACACCCTGTTCAGCTGCAGTCCGATTAGTTTGATGCGTTGCGGTCCCTGCGTGGTCACGTAGGCTCGTAGGTCGAATCCTGTCTCCTCGTTGAGGATGAATCCTTCCTCAAAGACTATGGCTGGCTTGTTGTATGCCAGTGCCTCCTCGATGTTGATTCTCGGAAGCTTCCTGTCGCCTATCTGCATCTTGATCTCGCTGATCCTGATGGCTTTGTCCAGGAACGCTAGCCCTGCGACTCCAATCATGTAATCCTCGTAGATCGTTCCGCCTGTTGCTGCACCTGTCAAGATGAGTTGATTGCCTGTCGTGTTTAGCCACTGATTCCAGGTGACTAACCGTGTCCCTGCCAGGTTGTTGAACAGTGCTGGGATTACCGTTGTCTCTCCGAAGTATCCGGACTCCACTGAGAGCCCGGGTCCTGGTGCTACTCCGAAGGCTGCTTTCGCCGGTATTCTCCCTGAGAATCTGAGCGGTGCCCATTGATCCTCTGCCTTGGCGATGAGTGCTGTTCTCAGCGCCTTCACGGTTGCTGCGAACTCTGGGAAGTTCTCCTTAACTCTCTCGTATTCACAAATAACATATGACATTTAGATCACTGATCCTGGGGTTCCAAGCACCTTGTCTATGATCTTGTAGAATGCTGCGCCGAGTAGGACGATCCTCTGGTAGTCAGCCTGCTCCACGTACCCGTAGAGCTCAAATGACGACTCCTCGTTTAGGACGAAGCCCTCCTCGAAGATTATCGCAGGCTTGTTGTAGCTGTGCATCTCCTCGATGTTCACCCTGCCGTATTTACGGTCACCTATCTGCCACTTGATCTCGCTGATCTGCTGGTTCTTGTTGGGGAATGCAATTCCTGCCCAAGCAACCTTGAAGTCCTCGGGTAGGGTCTCCCCAGACCTGCAGCCTTGGATCAGGATCTGGTGACCCGTGGTCGTGAATTGTTGCCTCCAGTACGCTGGAGGAACTGCGAATCCTGCCACGGCTGCTGTGGCTCCGAATTGGCCTCCGCCGTAGGTGGCGGGGTTCGGGTCGAACAGTGCTGGGAGGATGCTTGTCCTGCCGAACTGTTCACCTGAGAGTGGTGTTAAGTAACCATAAGCTTGCTGAACGGTCTTCTTGGGGAACCAGTCTGTCGTGCATTTCTGTGCTGTTCTAGCCTCTAGCTCTGCGAATGCTCTCTGAAAGTCGGGATACTGTTTCTGTATTGAATCCCATTCTACGAATATGAATCCTCCTTGTCCCATTATTTTTTTCCTCTTGGTTTTCCTTTTGTTGACCGTTTCCGGTTTGATTATTGGAAGTCTTTACGGGAAATGAATAAAAGTAAGACCGAGAAAGTTGTTCATTATTGGTGAATTTCCTCGATGAGTGAAAATGTTCTGGCTATCGCTAAGGTCTGGGGTAAGGGTAGAATACACATACCAGGAGAGGTTAGAAAGATGCTTGGCATCGAGGATGGAGACAGGATCTACTTTGTGGAGAACATGATGGGTGATCTGATTTTTAGAAAAGCCCCTTCGCTAGTGAAGGGAAGGTATGAAGTAACTAAATGAATCTGGGGTCGGTAGGATCGTAGTTGATCCTACCTTAGCACTTTTTTGGGGGTTATAGGGAAGATAAGGGTGTTAGTTTAAGGGTGAGTTCTAGCCGGTTACGACGTATCTCTGTGGGGCTCCTGTTCCTAGAGGAAGGGCTGTCACGGTCTTATTGCTTGCCACGTAAACCGAGTTAGCGGCTGCGACTGCGGCTGCTTGAGCGGCTGCCTGAGCAGCTGTTAATCTTGCTGCTGGAGGAGTTATGTACTCTTCCACGTAGTCAACGATCTTTGTCAGGTGATGTGCTCCCTCAGCCACTAGGGTAAGATCGTAGGGGGGTCTTACCTGCCTGAAGTAGACCGCTGCGAGCTGTGTGCCTACTCCTGTTAGGACGTTTAGCCATGTTGAGGGTCTTAGATGCGGGACTTGTGTTGCTTTGCCCATGTACTTGTCAACTTCTACATAAACCCTCTCAAGTCCCTTGGCGACGAACTCGCCACCGTTAATTCCCAATACTTGGGGGGTTGTTGCTACCATGTTTAAACCTCGACTGGTCTATTGTAGTGTTTTCCTAATATAAAGGTTTTAGCCCTTGAAGAGGAAGTGTGAGAGCTCGGTGAGGTTGTTGAGGAGCCAGTTCCAGGCTTTCGGGTTGTATATGATGATTGTGTAGAGATCTGGTCTCTTGTGTTTCATTTCGTTTTGGACGAACCAGCGTATCCATTTCTTGTCTCTGAGGTATGGTCCTGCCTTGTTTACGAAGGGTATGGCTGTCATTATCAGGTCGAGCTGTACAAGGGCTTGTGGGTTCTCTTTCAGCCAACTTGTGATGTTGATGTCATCGTTGATGGCTTCAACTAGGTTTCCTGCTGAGAAGTGATTGATGATCCTCATCAGTATTGGTGTTGCTATTGTCTGGGCTATGATCTTGTTCTTCACATCGACGTTGTCCTCAGTCAGAGTGGACGACTCCTTATGTTAGGGATTGTTTCTTGTAGGTCTGTCCGCATTCTGGGCAGGTGATCTCGTCTGGGTCGCCTATGACGGGGATGGGTTCACCGCACTTGTCACATATCTTGATTGGTGGGCCTGTTGGAGGTGTTACGGTGGCGGGTACTGTTGGTGAGGTTCCTGGTGGTGTCATGATGTTTCTTACTTTACTCTGTGATTCCTGTACTACGACATCTATGAGTGGTGACACCTTGTCCATGGTGTTTTGGGATATTTTCTCTAGTGTTTCCCAGCGTTTCTCCTCTGATGCTTTCCTGATGCCTAGCTCCTCCAGTTTCTCTTCTCTTTTCCATTCCTGCTCGGTCTTCCACTTCTCGTGGTCAAGGGTAAGTTTTCTAAGCTCTATTACGTCTTGAACTGACATTCCCGTGTCTCTGCCTATTGCATAGCCTTGGTTCTTGAGGAAGGTTTCCGCTTCCTGTTGGTATTCCTGCTGTGCTTTTATTATGTCTTTTGGGGTTTTGATTATCATGCCTTCTTGTGTCAGTGTGGGGGATTTGGTTAGTGCCGTTTGAAGACCGTTGACCGTTTCTTGGAGGGGTTTGATCATATTTTCCACCTGCTCCAGCATCACGCGTCTGGATTCCTCCTGGTTCTTGGCTGCCAGTGTGTCCTTGACCTCCTTGAGCGTCGTGTTTATTGTAGTCTTGAGCTCTTTCACCTCGTCTTTCAGGATGTTTATCTCCTGCAGTGATTGAGGTGGCTGCCTCATCTCGGCTATGCTCCTCTTGGTGAACTCTGTGGTCAGTAGGGCTTGGTTGACGTCCTGTATTTTCCTGCTCAGATCTCCTAGTGGCGCGGGGAAGAAGTCTCCTGGTCTGGGGATGTGACTTGCCCTGTCTTGAAGCTTCCTCTGTTCTTCTCCCTCTGATTCGAGGAAGGTCAGTATCTTGGTGGCTGCCTCGTCCTCTGGGACGTTCCATCTCTTGGCGTATCTCTTGACGACATCATCCATTGTTTCTTCACTCATTTAGAAATTACCTCCTGTAGTGAGGGTAATCTGATCTCTATGGTCAACCACCTGTCAAGTAGGACCCGAAGGGCTTGTGGGTCTATGTCTGTGCTTCCGCTCATGAGGACCATGTTGTATATCATCTTCTCCAGTCTCAGCTTCGGGTCAAGTGCCTGTTCCAGCTCTTTAGATACTTGATCCATGGAGTTCTCCAGGAATATGGAGTAAGCCCTCGCCTCATCTCTTTCCTTCTCCAGCTTTGACATGGCGTCTGCCTCGTAGTACTCGAGTGCCTTGAACGCTGTCTCGGATGCTGTGGTGAGTGCGTCTTTCAGTTTGCCTTCTGCTGAGAAGATCTTGCTGAACTCCTCTATGCTGAGTCCTGACTTTGAAAGTGATGCTAGTAGGATTGTGAGTCCCAGATCGTAGAAGACCTCTGTGAGCTGTCGGCTTCTGCTCATCTGGTTCCTGACTAGTTCCTTCCACTCTGAGATGTAGCCAAGTCCCTTCCCTGGTACTCCTGCGATGATTGCTTGGATCGTTTCATCGCTTACATCCTCTTTCTTCCTGATGTACCGGAGGCTCAGTCCCTGTTCCATGATGTCCTTGGTCAGGTAGCCCTCCTCGTAGAGGGTGTTCACGATCTCCTTTTTCTCTATTCCAGCGTCTTCCAGTTCCTTGATCCTGTCCTCGATTGGTGGTAAAGCTGACATAAATTGCGTTCTCCATAGGTGGTTGATAGGCTCCTATCGATAGGAGCTATAGGTCTCCTATGATAGGTTCCGTTAGGTGTTTGAATAGGTGTTTGATAGGAGATTAAAATCTTTCCCTAGAGACCTATCATAGGACCTATCATAGGAGTGGTTCTATAGGTGAGAATGGGGAATTTTGACCCTCTCCCCCTCAATTATGCTGATCAGGGAAAAAGTAAGACTTTTAAATCTGGGTTTGAGAGTCGGTTTCAGTGATCTAAATGACAATAGCTGAGATGGCCGCTAAGGGACAGGCTAAGTTAGCCAGAAAAGCGACTGCCATGGCTTCAAGCTGGGCTGCTGCCAAGGCAAGAATGAAATCGGGTTATGGTGCTGCAGGTTTTGGTCCAACCAGAACTGCGAACTATGGCTCTGGTATTGACGCAGCCACTTATAAGGCGCCTGACCCTGCAAAGTGGGCACGTAACTGGTCAGCAAAGATGGCTGAATAAGCCCCCTCTTTTTTTATTTTTTATTCCTGCTTCTTGAGTATCTTTATTATTTTATCTACTTCCTCGCGGGTTCTTCCCTCTGTCAGCAGCCTCGCCACCTTGATCGCATCCCTCACGTCTCTGCTCCTCAGTTCTTTCAGCACTGCTTGGGCGATGTGGAGGGCTAGTGGCTCTGTGAATCCCTCGCGGTCCCTGAGTATGGTTACGACGACCTCCATGAACTCGTCTGGTGTATAGTCTCTGAATCTCAGTTTTATGAACCTGCTCATGAGCTCTTGCGGGATCTTGTCTATGCGATTGGCTGAGGCGAACACCCACGTCTTGAGCCTGAGCTGCCTGTGGCGTCTGTACTTTGTTTCGGCTATGTATCCTCTTTCCATTAGGCTGAGTAGGGCGCTCAGGTTTGAGGCGTCATCCATCTTGTCCAGCTCGTCTAGGAGCAGATACTTGGGCCTCTCGGTGAATAGTACGTCGTAGAGCCCTGCCTTTGTGAGGGCGCTTCCGAGTACGAAGTGGTTCCTGGGCAGCCTTGCGAGTTCCTCGATCATGAGGGTTTTTG
>Ga0209635_10001589_pt1 | contig 16945 bp, 11 predicted proteins | sample DeeMarSWOR230_32_FD_187463 | JGI IMG/M metagenome (GOLD analysis project Ga0209635, IMG submission 187463) | Marine sediment microbial communities from White Oak River estuary, North Carolina - WOR-2-30_32 (SPAdes) (version 2) | ecosystem: Environmental > Aquatic > Marine > Intertidal zone >... | reverse complement strand
CACCGGGAGGGTGGTCGTAATCGAGATCAATCCGAGAACATCGCGTTCATCAGCACTTGCTTCAAAAGCCACCGGCTTTCCTATAGCCTTCGTTTCTTCACTTCTCGCCGGCGGACTCACGCTCGACGAGATACCATACTGGCGGGATGGCACGCTCGAAAAATACACCCCCTCCGGCGATTATATCGTGGTCAAGTTCTCAAAGTGGGCTTTTGAAAAATTCAAAGGCGTCGAGGACAAGCTTGGCACGCAAATGCGAGCTGTCGGCGAGGTGATGAGTATCGGCAAAACTTACAAAGAAGCCTTTCAAAAGTCCATTCGCTCTCTTGAGGCCGACCGATACGGGCTTGGCTTCGCAAAAAATTTTAACAAGCTCTCTCTCGACGAGTTGCTCAACCTTTTAAGTACACCCTCAAGCGAACGACAGTTCATTATGTATGAAGCCCTCCGTAAAGGCGCTGACGTGCAAACGCTTTACGAAAAAACACACATCAAACACTACTTCATCACACAAATGGCCGAACTCGTTGCGTTCGAAGAAAAAATTCTAAAATATAAAGGAAAAATGCCACCTAATAAGCTGCTAATTCAGGCCAAAAAAGACGGCTTTGCCGACAGGTACCTCTCTAAGATACTTGGCATCCCGGAAAGTCAAATTAGGCAGCACCGTACTTCGTTAGGCGTGGTTGAGGGATGGGAACCTGTCCTTGTCAGCGGTGTCGAACCCACCCCTGCAGTTTTACCTTGTAAAAGCAAGGCAACGGAGGCAGGGCCGGACCAGAACCAGCGTTGCTGGCCCGCCTATTATTTCTCCACCTATAATGCACCAGACAAAGTTGCAGTCAGCAAGAAACGCAAGATGATGGTTTTAGGTGGGGGCCCCAACCGCATCGGCCAAGGAATCGAGTTCGATTATTGCTGCGTTCACGCCGCCTTTACCCTGCGTGATGAAGGATACGAGTCGATTATGGTCAACTGCAACCCGGAAACAGTCTCAACAGATTACGATACCTCCGACAAGCTTTATTTTGAGCCGCTCACCGTTGAAGACGTACTGAGCATCTATGAGAAGGAAAAGCCCGAAGGTGTGATCGTACAGTTCGGAGGTCAGACGCCGCTCAATATCGCCAACGAGCTGGCACAGGCCGGTGTGCGCATAATCGGAACATCTCCTGAGACAATAGATTTGGCTGAGGATCGCGACCGCTTTCGGGCAATGATGAGAAAAGTCGGCATACCTCAGCCCGAATCCGGTATGGCCAGCAGCCCCGAAGAGGCCCTTGCTATTGCCGAACGAATCGGTTATCCATTAATGGTAAGACCGTCCTATGTCCTCGGCGGACGCGCTATGGAAGTAGTCCACGACAAAGATATGCTCAAACACTATGTCGCTGCAGCCGTAGAGGTAACGCCCGAAAGGCCCATCCTTATTGACAAGTTCCTTGAAAACGCGATAGAAGCTGAGGCTGATGCTATTTCTGATGGAACTGATGCCTTTGTTCCGGCGGTTATGGAGCACATCGAGCTGGCCGGAATACACTCCGGCGACTCCGCCTGTGTCATTCCACCCGTCAGCATACCCAAAAAACACATCGACACCATCTGCGAATATACCCGAAAAATTGCAATAGAGCTGAACGTAGTAGGCCTTATGAATATTCAGTATGCCATAGCAAATGATACCGTCTATATTCTTGAAGCCAACCCTCGCGCCTCTCGCACCGTACCTTTGGTTTCAAAAGTCTGCAATGTCTCTATGGCTCCCTTGGCCGTCCAGCTTATGCTCGGCAAAAAGCTTTCCGACCTTGGTTTAAAGCATCGCTTGATTCCCCACTTTGGCGTAAAGGAGGCTGTCTTTCCATTCAATATGTTCCCCGAGGTTGACCCGCTTCTCGGACCGGAGATGCGCTCCACTGGTGAGGTGCTGGGCTTGGCCGATTCCTTCCCACTTGCCTTCTTCAAATCTCAGCAGGCCGCAAACCAGCGTCTACCTTCCGAGGGTACTGTCCTGATAACCGTAATAGACACAGAAAAACAAGCAGCATTGAAAATCGCAAAAGAATTCCAGGGCCTCGGCTTCAAAATCAAAACAACTGAGGGAACCCATCGCTTTTTCGCAGATAATGGCCTCAAAACCGAGCGTATCCTCAAAATGCACGAGGGCAGACCCAACATAGTAGACGCCATAAAGAACGACGAGATTCAACTTATCATCAATACTCCCGCAGGCAAGATAAGTAAGTACGATGATTCCTACATCCGCAAGGCTGCTGTTAAGTACAAAGTCCCTTATATTACCACAACCGCCGCAGCAGCAGCAGCAGCAAAGGGCATCGCTGCCCGCCGAAATGGCGCTGCCCCAGTAAAATCACTGCAAAGTTATCATTCTGGCATTAAGTAAATCCAGATGTCAGAAATCAAATTATCTGCCCTATGTCCTCTTTCCTCTGCATCTACCTTCATTCCCATTCAATTGTCGCTGGCGGCTTGCTTGAAATATCATAAACGACCCGATTGACCCCCCTGACTTCATTTATAATCCTGTTTGATATCATACCAAGTACTTCATGAGGAACTCGTGAGAAATCAGCAGTCATAAAATCAAAAGTCTCAACTGCCCGAACAGCGATAACGTTCTCATAGCTTCGTTCATCCCCCATTACACCGACCGTTGAGACGGGCAAGAGCACTGCTAAGGCCTGTGATACCTTTCTATACAGCCCTGCCGATTTTATTTCATCTATTAAAATCTCATCAGCAGCCCGCAAAATTTCCAATCTCTCGGGCGTAACCTCGCCGATTATCCTCACTGCCAATCCGGGTCCGGGGAAAGGATGCCGCCAGACAATATCCTCGGCCAATCCCAGGTACTCGCCGACGACCCGCACCTCGTCCTTGAACAAATCACGCAACGGCTCAATCAGCTCAAACCCCAGCTCCGCCGGCAGTCCTCCCACATTGTGATGCAGTTTTATGTTTGCCGCGGGATTACTGTTTTTGGAACCCGACTCAATAACATCAGGATAAAGCGTCCCCTGGGCAAGAAATTTCGCATTGGGAATCTTCGATGCCTCGGACTTAAAAGCCTCGATAAACTCGGAGCCGATTATCCTGCGTTTTTGCTGGGGATCAGTTACACCAGCAAGCCCCGACAAAAAATGTTTGGACCAATCAACAACCCTCAAATCAATATGAAAATGGTTCCGGAAAGTTGAGACAACATTTTCACGCTCGTTCCTTCTCAGCAGGCCATTGTCAACAAAAATACAAACGAGGTTGTTGCCTATGGCCTTATGGACCAAGGAAGCCACAACCGACGAATCGACCCCGCCGCTCAGACCGCATATTACTTTAGCGCTACCAACTCGCCGGCGAACCGCTCTTATAGTTTCACTGACAAAATCGCTCATTTTCCAGTCACCGCTGCAGCCGCAAATATCGTAGAGGAAATTCTTCAAAATCAGCGACCCTTTCGGTGTATGTGAAACTTCAGGATGGAACTGAACACCGAAAAACTTCTTTTCTTTATGTCTGACCGCGGCAAATGGGCAGGTATCTGTTGTCGCTAACTTGGCAAAGTCGTTGCTTAGTTCGGCAATCTGGTCACCATGGCTGGCCCAGGCCGTGATTGAATCCGGCAGATTTGCAAACAAATCGCTTTTTTCAAGAATAGACAGATTTATTCGCCCGTACTCGCGTCTTTGGGCAGCAGCAATTTTTGCACCTAAGATCTGACAACCTAATTGCATTCCGTAGCAAATACCCAAAATCGGCACATCCAGCTCAAATATTTTCTTATCACATCTTGGCGCATTTCTGTCTCTGACACTTGCAGGCCCACCGGACAATATTAATCCCTTGATACCTAATCGTGATAACACCTCTGCCTTTACATCTGCCTGGAAGATTTGGGAGTACACGTTCTGTTCACGAACCCGCCGTGCTATCAACTGACCGTACTGGGCACCAAAGTCCAGGATGGCGATTATTTCCCGGCTCATAAAAAACCTTCAGCATAACTTAGAATGAAAAGTTCCATTAACCCAACGTTAATCCACAAAAAGATGCAGGGATAAATTACACGACTGGTTTTGAAAAATCAAGCAGAGTAGTCCTGAACATCGAGTGCAACCACGCCCGGCAGGACTCGAACCTGCGACCTACGGATTAGAAATCCGTTGCTCTATCCAACTGAGCTACGGGCGCCTAAGCCTTTAAGTTCTTGTAATATAGCCACTTCCTACAGACATTGTCAACCTCTTTTGGAGGATAATAAACAGCGGTGAAACAAATTTGCACCAATTTCTGAGACAGCCCTTGAGCAGTTGCCTGCCGCTCACGGCCCACCAAGTCATCCATTGCTGCCAAATAAAAATCATGTCCAGCGCTAAAACTTGTGTGGCTTGCAAGGGCAATCACATCATTATCGCTAATTCCATGAAAGTACACTGCGAGTGAACAGACTGTAGACCGGACGTTGAGGTACTGCAATCGCATTTTGACACCGTATGAGACCCTGGAATCGTCCGGGTTTGGCTGGAAATAAGAGTATCAGTAATGTGTAAATTTTCTATTCAATAATAGAGCATGCAGTTTCTAATATAGAATCAAAGGATTTTAACGCAAAGTAGAAGAAAAAAGCGGATTTTACTTTTCACCACCACGGCACGCCAGGGGTCGAACGGGTCAGCTTCAAACTTAGGCCATTTCCTACCGAAGATTTACGAACGACAAAATTTTCTTTATTTCTTTGATTTGAGCGAATGGTCTTTATAAAATAAAGTATTATTTGTCTTGAAATGAGGAGGATAAATGTCAACGAAATATTCTAATAATTACCCTATTAGTCAGGTTTCAATTTTCTGCTGCATTCGCCCTGGTATTGGTATTTTTAGCTGGTGGTTAAATCATAGAAAATTAATAGTATTACTACTAATATTTGGTGCGCCCACAATGGCTATGGGAGAGGTTTCGACCAGGGTATGCCTCGCTGATAGCAACACACCCCTTGAACTGGCTGACCCCAACGTCCCCTTTGTATATAGAGATATCATGGTTGGTACCAAGCTCACAATCATTGTCGATTCAAATGTTGGCGGCGAGTCGCCTATTGGCGGCGAGTGGGGCAGTGACCTGACTATTGAAGGAGAGTTCAGGGATTATGGTCTCTTATCAGCCAGAGATTATAATGATGCCACAGGTGATTGGGAAGGCTCTCGGTTTGAAGCTGCAGGTTATGGAGCGCGTGTATGGGAGTGGTGGGAATTGGCAGAACCGGGTATTCAGGGATTCAATTTGGAGGGCCATATAAGTGCAGTAGCAGGCGACTGGTTTATTATTGAATATACTGCCACAAACGTAGGAGTCTGCAAAGTGGGATTTTACGACCGCAACGTAAGTTGGGATTACCCTGTCTATTATCATGTATTTTCTCATGTCTGGACACGAGACTTTAATAAAGATACCAAAGTTGACTTTGCCGACCTTGCATTGCTTGCCTCATACTGGAAGGTAACAGGCTGTAGCGACCCCAACTGGTGCGAAGGAACCGACCTTGACACCGACGGCGACGTTGACTTCGATGATTTAATCCTGTTTGCCGACTATTGGCTTGAAAGGACTGAATAGCAGCAGTCGCTTAATAACTCACTGACGGTTGTTCATATCCGATAGATTGCATTCTGTATCGAGCTACGGATAACGTGTATTTGCGGATAGTATTCAATTCACTCCATCACATGGAATTTTTAGAATTAAAATATTGCTCACTTCACTCATATCAAGTTTTTTTTCATATTTTTTTAAAAATTATCAAAGAAACAATCAACATTTCCTAATTCAGAACCGCCCTAAAGGTAAAGTCATATCAGTCCGAGAATATTTTAGTTGTTAAGTTGTCCCCTTCACAGGCCGAAACTTGAAGGAAAGGAGGTAATTATGAAAACGAAACATTTTGTATTGGCGATCATTCCCTTATTAGCTGTCAGTTGTGTTGCTTTTGCAGACAGACAATTGGACAGAGCTGAGATTTTGCAAATCTTTGAGAAGCAAACAAGTCAGCCAAGAAAGACCTGGATACTTACAGGAGTAATTGAGGCAACACACGAGGAATACAGAGCGCCAAAAACAACAGACCTAAATGAGGTCAACAACCAAATCAATAAAGAGATTAGAGAATATCAAAGTAGCCTAGACAAACGAGAATTGACCGAAATTCTCCAGAAAATGAGACTTGATGCCATACCATTCAATGTTCGCTACAGATTGTCCAACGAATATACAATGAGTTCGACCGTGACCGTAAAATTTGATAGAGACAGATTTTATTGGGAGATCAAAGTGGGCTCACGCACGGACTCTGTAAAGCCCGGCATAGACTTAGAAGATAATTTTATGACCGAACAGTTCGATTTAGATTGGAACGCCAGGCGTATATTCGCGTGGGATGGTGAAAAATATACTATTTACTTTCTGCCCGGCAATTATGCGGTCGTCGACTCAACTGGCAACGTTCCGCACGCTGTCAATGGTCCCCTAACCGCGGGGATCATTCCCTGGGGATATGGCTATTACACGTACCAGAACCTTTCTGCTGCCGAATCCTCTGCGGTTGAGAAGTATATCGACGGCCAGACGCAGGTACATCTGACGATTACCAATTCAGATGGCTCAGAAATGCTTTTTGTGATGGACCCGGAAAAGGATTACGCAGTAATATCCTGCTCAATAAGCGGACTGAATGATTCGGTTATCTTTATCGAATATGCCAACCACCGGCTAATTTCGGGTAACTGGGTTCCTACTACCATTTTGATTGAGCAATATGATGCTGGAGTAAATAAACTGTTAGCCAGTGACTTCTGGAACTTCACCCGGGTTAGTGGTGATGTTCCCGCACCCGGCAGTTTTAACGTTGAGTACGAAGGTGATGCATCGATAGAATATCGCTCTTTCATTACCGATAAACCCGCAACCTATCGCTACTCAAATACAGTTGACACAGGTCTACTCTTAATGGAAAGATTGGCTTTCGCCGCTTCTGAAGGAACACAGCCTCAAAACTGTGCAACGGCAGCGTTAAAATATGCCGCCTCTCAGTTAGGCAAGGATGTTTCAGACCGTCAGCTTGCTCAACTGGTAAGTGGACCGGATAAAACCACAAGTCTTTACGCAATGAAGGAATTCGTACAAGGTTTAGGCCTTTATTGCCGTGCCGTCAAAACCGACCTCCAGACGCTCAAGAGTCTGGACGGCTACGAGGTAATCCTGCATATTCCCGGGAAGAATCATTTCATTGTGCTTGGAGATATTGATCACGAATATGTGTGGACCATAGATTTGGCAAACAATAAATTCTTCTATCGCACTGATCTTAGCTTCTTCGGCATGGACTGGACCGAAGGCACAGCTCTTTTGATTTCCAATAAACCTATACAAATACAAGGCAACTTTACTGAAAATGAGGATGCCCGGCTTCACAACATAATCGGCGGTGCAGGTTATACGTGCACCCGACTCCTCCAGGAATACGACGTCGTATATTGTAGCATTGTTGGTTGTGAATGTTGGGGCTACTACCAGATCTACTTTGAAAGATGGGGTTGTGAGCCTGCCCCGAGCGGTAGCTGCAGCACTTCCCGTATGGTCAGATATATAGCATCGCCCTGTATAAACGACCCCTACAACCCTTATGCCTGTTACATAACATGCGAATGGACGTACTATTATATGCGGGCATGTGCTTAAACTAAATTCACCGAGATAAATATTCAGGCAGGTGAGGATTTGTATGCCACCTGCCTTTTTTTAATAGTTCGCCATAGATATTCTTACTATGAAGTGGGTCCAAACACAGGACGCCGAGGTCAAAACGACCAGACTTAGGCTGGAACTAATGTTTATTTCGGCCCTAAAAAAACGTTGAATTTTGGAATAGAGGAGTGTTTTTATCTATGTTGACTCATACGAAGACCGAGCGTAAAATGACAAATTATGAGGCATATTGGTTTCACACTTATCGAATTACTTGTGGTCATTGCGACAATCGTGCTTATTCTGGCCATAGTGCTGCCTTCCTTACAAAGTTCAAGAGAGCAAGCCAAAGCTATTCTATGCGGCTCAAATATTAAACATTTGGTCCTTGGTCTGGCTATGTATGAAACCGAAAACGAAAATTTCCCGCAAGCCTTCGATGACACCCTTCTGGAGCCACCTCCCGGCGGTTATCCTGGATATTTTCAATACGATAGACCAGGATGGTGGTGGTTTAATCATATCATCGATTATTCAAGAAAAGATTCCGGCAGCGATTCAGTTATCTGGTGCCCATCCAGACAGATAAATAATAGCAAACTTAAAAGTAATATACTGTGTGGAAATTATGGTGTGAACCAGTCTATATGCAAAAGCGCGCGTGGCAGGAAAAGCCACGCCGAATTTATTGGGACACCTTTGCGCAGCAGTGATATACAAAGACCTGCTGAAACTCTTCTTATAGTCGACAGTGGCTACAGTATGATAAACTGGTGGCACGCAACGGATGCCCCTCCCAGTCCTCTTGGCAGCACCATAGAAGATACTGCTTATATACCCGGCCTTTGGGTTAACAAGGAAAAGGAGTTATGGCCTGGCCAGGAATGGGACGCTATAGCTGGGCGTCATCCAAACAGAACTGTCAATGTTGGATTTTCAGATTGGCACATAGATATAGTAGAAGCCGCTAATTTGTTCGTAGAGAAAACAGGAGGCGCCTATAAGAACAAAAGCCCTCTTTGGCAGCCAAAATAAAATCCCCATCGGCGGAGAAGGTGAAGGCTTTGAACTGCCTATCTTGTCTCTATGCCGTCCGTGCAAATAACAAAGTGAAAAAATCTAAAAAGGGGAATCCTTAATAACAGCTTCTATCTCACTATCTCTTAAATATTCAACTACCATCACCAGCCTCAACGTGTATTCACTTTCGGTGTCTAACCGCTGATAGCCTTCAACTCTCTGGGGACGATTGGTTTTGGCATCTGCAAAAACCCGCCACTTGTGGAGCGTGGCAGAACCACCGTACCTTCCTTCAACCCATGTCAGATCATATACCTCAGTGTCTTTGGCAGTAGCTTTTAAGTCACTGTTGGGTACGGGCCCCCATTCGGCATCCGGCCGAATTTTGGATATATCATTAAATGGCATTAAGCCCAGAGAGCCGGTTATCATTTCTTCGGTTTTGGCTATTTGGTCATCAGGCATCTGCGTTGTCTCGACTGAATCAGTACCCAACAGTTTTGTCTTTCTAACCTTATTTGTGGGGTCCGACAAAACCAATTCTTTTCCCATCTTCGACAGATAAATATTTAGCGTCCGAGACACCCATTTTTCTTCTATCGGCTCTTCTTCGCCAGGAACAAACTTTGTGATATGGACATTTTTGACTTTCTCAATAGCTTTGTAAATCTGATAGATGGTAACTGCTTCGGCGGCTGGCGTATAGAGCAGCAAAGCAACCACTATCAATATACCTGCTGCTATAGCTGTGGATTTGACCAATAGTTTCACATTTATTTCTGAGACTTTTCTTTTCAAGACAGCAGCAAAATTGCTGGTTGAAGCTGACTGCTCGACCTTTACTTCATCTTTACGGTTTATAATCTCTACCTTAATCGGGAAGCCACTGTAAAGATCACCGGATTCTTCAGCAGCTTGAATTGTAGCAGACTCATCTATATTGTATATTGTTACAATTTCAGATTCAGCCCGTTCGGCAATTCCATATACGGTGTTGTGTAACTGCTGCATTCTGGCTAAACACTCCGGGCAACCACCCAAATGCGAAGTAAGGGGCTCCCGGAATTTGGCATACTCGTCAGTGGCTGGATCAATTCCGTAGGGAAGACAGTAGTCGAAAATGTCAGTCGTCGATATCTCTTCGCAAGGAAGTGCCTCTTGAGCCCTTTCATAATGGAGCAGGTCTGTACGAACGCTTTCACGATATTGATACAAAGTTTTGCGACAATTAGGACAGGTACACAAGTGTTTCAAAACCTCTGCATTGGTTTCGTGAAAGGCCATTAACACAACCCATGATATAGCAGCCAGAGCCTGTGAGCAGCTAATATCGTCCTCACCCGGCTTATCTGCAAAAAGCTGGCTTAAGCGGCGTAACTGTTTACGGCTGAGATTTAGCTTTCGGATTGTCTCTAAATCCTTGGCACACTGCTCACATCTATCCAGATGTGTCGTTATCGGCGTGGGTACTCTGATCTCTAAAGCCGGGTCTAACAAGCCAGGTAGAAAAGGCTTGACTGTGTTGCAAGTTACAAGCTTGCCCATGTAGGCAAAGTGAAGTTGCAGCATGACGGTAATGGCGGGGCTAAGCTGCCCCTGCTCCGAGCTCTCATGAGCTCCAGCTTGTGATAACACACCTTCAAGCCGGTTCATTTGCTCTTGGCAATATTGGCACTGCTTAACGTGGCTGATGATAAACTCTGGAATGGCTTCCCGGCTTTCGTTAAAGAGAAAGTCATAATAATACAACCGAGCCTGTTTGCATAACGAATCGCGGTCGGGTGCAATCATTGTAATTACCTCATTTTACTGTTAAATACTGGCGGATTTTCCGTAAGCCTACAGAAATATACCTGCTAACAGACGTACGGTTCACACTCATTTTCTCAGCAACCTCTTTGATGCTATAGCGATTCCTATACCGTAAATTGATTGCCTGTGATTCGCTATCTGGCAACCACCCCTTAATAAGTGCGAACATTTTATCGATTTCTTCATTATCTAAGGCGTTTCTCGGATTGGTTTTGTTGATGGAATAATTCAGCTGCTCACTATATTTTTTAATTCGAGATCGATATTTTTCTGCCCGGCGAACAGCGTCAACAATATCATTGATTATAGCTCTATAAAGATAGCTTTTGATATTCTTGACGCCTTTGGGCACAGGCTTGCAAATGAGAGAAAGAAAGAAATCCTGGTATATGTCATCTGCTTGAGCTTCATTCTTAACCTGAGAACGCACAACAGCACGAATAAAACCCCCGTATTCGGCAAAAACCGCAGATGCCAGGGCTACTCTATTTCCATTCTTATCACTATTGTTGCCCACCAGAGTTTCTAAGCCTCCACGCGAAAATTATATTCAAAAATCAAAAAAATAAAAAATAATGGTCAATTGGCAATCAATATTTATCAGCCTTGGTTCGCCTATATTATATAAGATTGTTTTGTTAGTGCAATTAAACTCGCCGAGGCCAAGCCCAGTTGAGGGCAGAGATTATATTGTACAGGTTTAGGCCAGAGAGCCAAACCAATACCCTGCAAAACACAGGGATGCAGGTTTTGACCATCCGGGCCAAGCACTGCGCTTAAACCATCCCTCCATCTCAGCCGCAAGTTCCTGGTGACGGGAACGGCATTTCGGATCGTCGACCAGGTTTTTGGTCTCGCCGGGATCTTGGTTCAGATTATAAAGATATCTTTGGCTTTCATGGTAGCGGATGAGTTTCCAGCCTTTTCCACGGATCATAAAGCCGCCTTTAGTACCCGGCAGCACTTTGCGGTAGCCCTCTGAATTTCCTCTCAACCGCTCCAAAAAGCTATATTTTCTGACTTGCTTTGTATCTTGCTCACCTGTCAGATACAGAACCAGACTCTGCCCCTGAGCCTGTTTGGGAACGGGATGTCCTGCCAGCTCCAGCAGCGTCGGCATAAAATCGGTCGAATCCACAGCCAGCCTGCTAACCTGAGCTCTAAATCGGCGCGGATAGCGTATCAAAAGCGGCACACGAACAATCTCCTCATAGAAAGCACTTGTGGATTTCCACACCATACCGTGCCCTCCCATCATATCTCCATGGTCGGCTGTAAAAACCAGAACAATGTCGTCGGTTTTGCCTGTCTCATCCAATGTTTCGAGAACCTTGCCAACCTGATCGTCTATTAAGTTCACCGTCCCATAATAGATTCTCAGAAACTCCCTTAATCCTGGTTCACCTGTGTCAACTGGTACATGGGTAACACTTTAAACCGGGAACATAGGTAACAGGTAATAAGGACTTAGGATTCTTGCTTGCTGGGATTAACCCCAGCAAGCAACGCCCGGCACTTGGCAGGCATAACCCGCCATCTCCGATGGTCAACAGTTCCCAGCTCATAGTTACAATACCACAGTCGACTCCTATCATCTTCTATCTGTTCAATACCAACATATTCTCCTCTGAGGCATTCGGTCCGGACGTGCTCATCTTCGGTATTAAGTATGTCCTTTTTCATTATACCTGAACCAGCCGCACAATTCCAGCCTGTTCTGCGAATATCCCTCATCTAAAATCAGTGTTTCTTTCCCGTCATCACCCCGATATAGAACGGCCGTTGTCAAGATTGGCCTAATAGCAATCACAATGTGCAGTTATTTAGCCTAATGGCGATTTGCCTTTTAGCGAACGAAGCACCAAGAGAGCGGTTTGGGGTGGTGCAAACGAATTGAAAATGCCACCAAACAAGATGTTGCTTTTACTACACGGATTTGGTATGTAAGTTAACCAAAGATACTTAGCATTATCGTTTAGAGTTATGAGTCGGAGTTTTCAGGTACCTTAGCCACCTTTTTCATATTGGAGAGATGCTATCAATGCAAAACCGAAAACAGTCCACGAAAACGCCGGGAAGAACAATAACTCGCCGTTCTTTTATGGCAAGTGCAGCAACAACTTCGGCTGCCTTTGCTTTTGCCCCACAACACGTGCTTGTAGGCCCGGCCGGTAGCTGCGGCGCCGGCCGAATGCATAGTTTGGGAGTTGCCGACCGGCGCCCGAATGTCGTGTTCATCCTCACCGATGATCAGCGGTGGGATGAGCTTAGCTGCGAGGGACATCCTTTCCTCAATACGCCTAATCTTGATCGGTTGGCTGCCGAGGGTGCGCGGTTCGCCAATATGTTCGTGACGACTTCGCTTTGTTCGCCGAGTCGGGCCTCGTTTCTATCAGGCTTGTATGCCCACTCGCACGGAGTTCTCAACAACTTCACCGACTATCCCAACAATTTGTCGAGCTTTCCGTGTATTTTACAAGCTGCCGGCTACGAAACTGCTTACATTGGAAAATGGCATATGGGTGAGCAAAGCGACGAGAAAAGACCGGGCTTCGACTATTGGGCAAGCCACAAGGGACAGGGAAAGTATTATGACACGCATTTCAATATCAACGGCCGGCGTGTGGTTAAAAAGGGCTACTATACCCATCGAGTGACCGACCTGGCTGTTGAGTGGCTGGAAAAAAGGCACGACAAGCCCTTCTTGCTAATTCTGGGCCACAAGGCATCGCATACACCGTTCACACCAGAGAAGAAATATCGTCATATCTATGATCACATCAAGATAGAATATCCCAAGACCGCCTTCGCACTGGAGGGCAAGCCGAAGTGGGTCAAGCAGAGGATTGATACCTGGCACGGAATCTATGGACCGCTGTATGGATTCCGTAAGAAATTTCCCGACACAAGGCCGGAAAGTGTCAAGCATTTTGCCGAGTTTGTTCGGGCCTATACCGCGACAATCAAATCGGTCGACGATAGCATTGGCCGAATCTATCGTACACTCAAGGGGACTGGCCAGCTTGATAATACCCTGTTCATCTTCGCTGGGGATAATGGGATGTTCCTTGGGGAACACGGAATGACCGACAAGCGAACGATGCACGAACCAAGCATTCGCGTGCCGCTTCTGGTTCGGTATCCGAAACTGGTCAAGCCTGGAACAGTAATCGAGCAAATGGTACTGAATATCGATGTGGCTCCAAGTATCCTGGACATTTGCTCTGCACCGCCGCTGGAGAATATTCACGGCATGTCGTTCAAACCGCTTCTGGAAGGCAAACCCGGCGGATGGCGCAAATCGTGGTATTACGAGTATAACTACGAGCGCCAGTTCCCGTACACCCCCAACGTCCGCGGCGTGCGCACCGACGAATGGAAGTATATTCATTACCCGCATGGTGATGGCGGACCTGACCGGCACAAAGCCGAATTATACAACCTCAGGAAAGACCCAGGTGAAACCAGGAACCTTATCGACGAACCCACGTACACAGCCAAGGTGGTTGGCCTGAAAGCCGAGCTCAAACGACTGATGGAAGAGACCGGCGCTCTGCCGGACAAGATGCCCATTGACGAAGGCGTCAAATCAGAACTGCCCGAGGAGTCGATCCGTTAATTACTGCCCCACTACCATATCAGTTAAGCTGAGCAACAAACAGGCAGTCTTTCTGCCATTTTCTTTACAACAGTATGGGAATAGCCATTTTGGCGGGATTTTGCTCTCGAACGGTGGTTTTTCGGAGTAATAGGAAATCCTTTGCATTAAGGAGGGGGGGAGGAAGCAGTGGCTTTGTCTAATAAGCACTATTTACTGTAAACCATTTTGTTTATGAAGCCAAGAAGACAACGGTTTTTGAAAACAGCGGTCCCATGAGAACAGGCCTCAAAACGAAACCGGCCATTCTACTGGCGTTAACGACGACAAACAGGATTCAAAGAAAATCTGTGGATTTGAGTAATGATAAAAGGGCTGCAAGCGTAACGTTCACAACCCGTTAGCTGGCAATTATAAATTTTAGCCGATGACCGCGTTTTCTCAGCAGGCCGCCTGATTTACGCAAGCTGGCTTTATTACTTGACTTTGGCGGCACAATTACGACATAATCCGTGCCCTCTATGTCCTGACCTCCATATGTTTTTCCCTGTAGCGTTACCGGGCCGGTTTCCCAGACCACGCCATCGCTTTGGGTTTCCACTTGCACCAATAGATCGAGGTCGTCATCTCCATCTACATCCTCCAGGTGAGCCATCAACTTCTCAGCTTTTCCACGAACCGCCACACTCGCCCCTGCAAGCGTAACAGTAGCTGGGTCCACATCTGCCGCATCGAAGTCATTGGTCGTTAGGATGGCGACCGGAATGAGCCCATTAGAGCGTGGATTGATTGGGTTTGTATCGCTGCCGGGCTTGATGTCAATGTCCACCTCTATAGGACCTCCGACGCCAGGAGCAGCCAGTGTAATGGTTGTGTTGTTTATGATGACCCCACCTTCACCAACTTCATAATAACAATCAATCGGCAGGTCAACCTGTGTCCCATCTTCATAAACTACCGTCAGAGGACCGCCACCAAGAGTGATAAACATCTCTTCGCCCGCATAGTGCTCGACACCGCCAAATTTGAAATACGTGCCATATACTGTCACGTTAGACCCCGGCATAACCGAAATCCAAAATTCGACCTGCCCACCGCGAATGTTTACTGTGCTGCTGTCATCCGCAGTCACAAACCAATCAACATAGGCCCCGGGAAGAAGATTTACTATAGCGTTTTTTACATGCAGGTAGTCATTGTTTATTGCGTAGTCGATATTGTGCTCTTGCCCATCGTCAAAGGTAACAGCCCAGACACATGGTGCCGCACACAGCAGAATCGCCAGAAAACCCCCAAAAATTCTCAAAGAGCCTAATCTTGAAAAACTGCTCTTTTTTTCCATAGCTCTGCTCCTTAAAAAATAAATACTCTTCATTCCCCCATTACAGTGGTGTTATCGGTCGAAGCAGAGTTTTTTCTTCAGTTTTTTGGACAACATCGAGCTGTCCATAAATAAATCGTACGAGAAAAAGGAGATTTTCCTGGCAAAGTAGCTCAGCGTAATGGTCGATATGGTGGATAGCTGTGATAGTATTGATGTTTCTTGGGCTGGGGAAATGGGAAAAAAGGCTTTTACACTTGTTGAACTTCTCATAGTCGTAACAATCCTGGGCATCCTCAGCGCGCTGCTTTTCCCCACATTTCAAGGTCATGTCGCAAAAGCCCGGGAGTCAGCCGTCAAAGACAATCTCGCGACAATACGAACTCAGATCGAACTGTATAAAGTACAGCACAACGGAGTCCCCCCAGGATACATAGATGGCTCAGCCGCCCCGACGGCACTTCTGCAGTTACAATTCACTGCGACCACCACTATAACCGGAGCAGTTTCCCCGTCCACCGTCCCTTCCGGCGTCTATGTAAACGGGCCTTATGTAAAGAAACTCCCCGAAAACCCCTTTAACAAGTTATCGAACATCGCCTATGTGGCCGAAGCCACCGACTTCTCTGCAGCAGTAGACGGTACCACAAGTGGATGGTTATACAAAAAAGAAACCGGCGAGTTTAAGGTTAACTGGACCGGCACCGACAGCGAGGGTATCGCTTTTTACGATTACTAAATGCGGGCATTCTGCCGCCACAAGACAAACGATTAGGATGGTCATCCAGAGTGTATAGACACGTGCCAACTCTTTTGTTGAACCACTCCCTCCTCTGGCAGATTTTTCAAAAAACGTAAGAGATTAATCCATTTCCTTCCCACTACCACCCCACCCGAGCCCCCTTAGAAGTCCACACGGGGTCTGACAACTTACTTCTAATGGCGCAAGCTGAGCAATGGGAGCTGTGGCTTCGGGCTATTTGCGGTCTGCAACTTTCTGCTCCACAATTCGATAACACCTGCTGGACAAACATCCCAAAATCTCGATTTTGCTTTCCCACTTGTGTGAATCAATTCCGGTGTGCAAACCCACGCTCGAGCCCCACAATTTATGCAACCATTTCTGTATGAATCGTAGTACTCTCATGTCACAAGCCTCTTGTTTTCGTGTCTGCCATGTATCCCGTCTGCATTAACTGAAACAGCCATATTGCAGAAATCTCTCTATCTGTAATAGGCAATAACTTGACGGTTGGTAACAAAAACAATGCCTCACGAACATGAGTTTCTCAATAGCTGACTCGGCAAGGGCATGCTCGGCCTTGAGTAAGGCGAAAGCACCCACGTTGCAAATCCGCCTCAGATGGCTCAAAATACAGAATTCAATATGGCAGACCTGCACTCGATCAATTAATTAAAAAAACGCCTTGTCCCGTCATTGC
>Ga0209635_10001587_pt1 | contig 16950 bp, 16 predicted proteins | sample DeeMarSWOR230_32_FD_187463 | JGI IMG/M metagenome (GOLD analysis project Ga0209635, IMG submission 187463) | Marine sediment microbial communities from White Oak River estuary, North Carolina - WOR-2-30_32 (SPAdes) (version 2) | ecosystem: Environmental > Aquatic > Marine > Intertidal zone >... | reverse complement strand
CAAAACCATTTAAATTAAGCTTAAACACAAAAGCACCTTGGAAAGTAAATTCACCGTAATCAGGACCTGGAAAGGTATCATATTTATTTTTTGTTTCTTCATTTATTTCATAAAGACTAATAGGTATTACTAGTAACTCTTTTTCTTTAGAAAATAAAAACGCTTTATGATCATATAAAGCAGGGCTATCAGTTCCTCTATCGCCAATTATTATTTTGTCAACTTCTACAGGGTTTTCAAAATCACTAACGTCAAAAAGTGCGATTTTTATTCCTTGATACCAGGCAAAATTAGGATTGCCTGATTCAATTGTGTCTTTACCTATACCGATAATATGGGTTTCATCATATGGATGTAAATAATTAGAATAACCTGGTATTTTTAAATATCCTAGGATTTCTGGATTGTAAGGATCAGACATATCTATAGTGTAAAATGGATCAGTGTTTTTAAATGTCACAAGATAAGCTTTGTCACCTAAAAATCTGGCAGAATATATCTGTTCACCAGAAGCAATATCTTCAATTGAAGATACTTGTTCAAGGTTTTCATCAAGAACAAATATGTTATTTTTAGATGGATTGTTATTATCCCATGAATAACCTGTGGTTGTAGCAATTCTGAAAAATTTATTATGTTCATCCATGGAAAACTGGTTTAAAATACGGCCTGAAACTTCACCATTATTAATATAGTTTATTTCCCCATTATTTACATTTATTTTATGAATAATTGTTTTTTCTTTATTAGTTGTAGATATATCTTCTAAAAATGTACGTGAGTTATAATCATAATTTGTGTAAACAAGATAAATATTATTTTCTGACATATACATGTTTTCTGAAATACCAATTAAAAAGCTTTTTTCATTAACACTTAGATCTTCAAGATTAATTGAAACCACATGAGTCATTGAATCAACAATATCAGGAGAATCAACATAATAAATTTGATTATAAGATATTTTTGTTGTATCATTATCAATAGTAATTTCAGGTATATTTAATGTATAATTATCCTCATAATATCTATAAATATAATATGAATACTCTGATGATACAACATATATGTAATTGCCAATCATTCTTGAGTCAAAATATGTTCCATCAATTTCTATTTCTTTTACAAGAGCAGGATCTGCTCTGTTAGATATATCATAGATATTTATAACTGAGGAGGAAACCTCCCAAGAGCTTTCCTCAACAGTTATTTCCTCACCAGTTCCTTCATCTTTTTCAATTGCTCTTCCATATAAAATAGGATAATTATATGAACTTCCAAAAACAATTAAATAATCATTATTAACAAAAAGTTCACTAACATAAACATCATTTTTTATAGATGTTTTAGACAATAATTCAGCATCCTCAGCAGTATAGGCTTTTAATATATACAGGTTCTGCTCTGCTAAAACATAAATGTAGGTTCCATCTGTTTTAACAATATCTGGTTCATCAACACCCTCAACTTGAACATTTGTTATAGAATAATCAACTGAGCCATCATCAGAAGTTTTAGCACCTGCGTTTCCAGACTCGGCTCTGGCAAATACACTATCTGTATTTTGATAATAATTATTATAGTCTTGATGATTTGTTCTTAAAAAATCTAGTAATTCTTCGTATGAAGAAAAAGTCTTAACTTGATATGAATAATTTCCATTTCCGATAATATTAATGAAATATGCTCCGGCGAATGTTGCTGCTAATAAAACAATTAAAACAATAAATGCTTTGATTTTCATATTTCTTTCTTCCATATTTACACCTTTTTAATTGATTTAGTTAATTGTTATTCTATTTAGAGTTTATATATTGTATTAAAATGTTCGGAAAATACCAAACGTAGTTGTTTTTTCAATTGATCTTCAAATATTTATAATCTTTTTTTTAAGATTATTTTAAGAAAAATATTCTTGACAATATCCCATATTGACATTCTATCGCACACATTTTTTATATTAGTATTAACAAAGTATAATATATATATATAAAAAAGGGGGATTTATAGGTTGAAAAAAATTCAAGATATTAAAAAGTATGATTCTAAATGGATAAAAGAAACCTTAGAGTGTATTTTATATATCGATGTTAATAAATTATCAGATAAGCAGATAAAAATGCTCCGTGAGTTATATTTAGAGAATATAAAAGATGGATTAAAACCAAAAGAAGCATTGGAAAAAGCTTACAAGGTTATTTCTTGTTTTAACATTTAAATCAGATTAAATTTTTTTATTTTTTTAATAAAGATATAAAAAATATATCCCCTTTTGGTAAAAATATAAATGAGCCAGTACTTGTTTTTTCTAGAAATTGTTTATAAAAAGTATTGTTTAAATTAGAGATCTTAAAATCTTTTTCTTTTAAAAATTTTTTAACAACTTCTTGTGTTTCATCTGGTGTAAAGGTACAAACTGTGTAAAATAAAAATCCTTCAGGTTTAACATATTGTACAGCTTCTTCTAATATTTTTAATTGCATTTCTGGGTATTTTCCTGATCCTTCCACATATTTTGCTTCAGGATTTCTTCTTGCTGCTCCTATTCCAGTGCAAGGTGCATCAACAAAAACTACATCAAATTTTTTTTCAGAAGGTTTTTCTAATACCGATATTTTTGCATTGTACTGCTTTGATCTTTGCTCCAATGTTAATCTTTTTCGAAGGTTTATATCATATGCAAAAATTTTTTTTCTATTTCTAGTAATAGAAGCCATTGCAAGTGATTTACCTCCATTTCCTGCACAAAAATCTAAAATATTATCACCTAAATTAACTGCAAAATAGGAAATAAGTTGACTACTTTCATCTTGTACATGTGCAAAATTTTTACTAACAGCAGATGAATAACGACCTGTAGAAGAAGTAAGTACAGCTGTTTCAAGAATTGATTTTTCTACAGGTAAACTTTCCATTTCCAAAATATTACTAACTTCTTCAGCATTGCTTTTATTGAAGTTAACACACAGAGTTGTTGGTGGTTTTTCATTTAAATATTTAATCCATTTTAATTTATTTTTAAAAAGAGAAGCTACATAGGATGAAACTGAATATTTTATTTCAAAATCATCAGTTTTATAATCATTTTGTTTACTATTTATTGCCAAATTTACATAGGCGTCAGCATTTTTAGCAAGATCATTTTCTTCAAGTATATGGCTATATAATCTTTTCCATCGAACAACATCATGTGCAATATCTGCCACATTTTGTCGTTGCTCTAAAGATAAACCACTATTTGGTAATATATCACGTAGACACATTGCCATTTTATTTTTCTTTAAATACTTGGCAATTACTTGAATGGCTACAGCTTTAGAATCCATTTTTACACCTATTATATAAAAAGGTAAATTAATTATCCTATCAAAAATATTTCCAAATCAAAAAGATTATTTTTTTAAAAAAATATCTTAAATTATTGAGAAAAATATTAAAATGATTTAAGAATATGCCCAAAACCATGGCAGCAATCGTTGATAAAGAAAAATGTACAGGTTGTGGAACATGTGTTGATACATGCCCAGTTGAAGCAATAACTGTTGAAGATAAAGCAGTTATTGATAAAGAAAATTGTATAGAATGTGGTGTATGTGTTGAGGGATGTCCAGAAGAAGCTATTTCATTATAACGCAATAAAATTAATATATATAATTAATTTAATTTTTTTTTAGTTTTTAGAAGTTTTAAATATACCTATGCAACAGTTATTTCATCACAAAGGTAAACGTCTTGAATGGTATTTAGAAGTTTAATTCCTTCTTCCATAGATCTTTGGAATGCTTTTCTACCAGATATCAAGCCCGTACCACCTGATCGCTTATTAATTACTGCAGTTCTTACTGCTTGGGAAAAGTCATTCTCACCTGATGGTCCACCAGAATTTATTAATCCGACTCTCCCCATATAACAATTAACAACCTGATATCTTGTTAAATCAACAGGATGATCTGAACAAAGTTCATTATAAGCTTTTTCACTTATTTTGCCATACTTTACACCATTACGATTAAGTGCAATAAATCCGCCGTTTATTGTTGGTAATTTCTGCTTCACAATATCTGCTTCTATTGTAACACCAAGATGATTTGCTTGTCCAGTTAAATCTGCAGAAGTATGATAATCATTATCGTTTATTATAAATGCTGGGTTTCTTAAATAACACCATAAAACTGTTGCAAGACCAAGTTCATGAGCATATTTAAAGGCCTTGCTAACCTCTTGAATCTGACGAGAAGATTCATCAGAACCAAAATAAACCGTGCAACCAATTGCTGCAGCACCCATGTCCCAGGCTTGCTCAACAGAAGCAAACATTATCTGATCAAATTTATTAGGATATGTTAGAAGTTCGTTATGATTTATCTTAACAATAAACGGAATTTTATGAGCATATTTCCTTGAAACAGCACCAAGTACACCAAGAGTTGATGCAACTGCATTACAACCACCTTTAATTGCCAATTTAATAATGTTTTCAGGATCAAAATAAATTGGATTAGGTGCAAATGATGCTGCAGCTGAATGCTCAACTCCTTGATCAACAGGAAGTATTGATAAATAACCTGTACCAGCCAATCGACCATGATTAAAAATCAAACTAAGATTTTTTAGAACATTATTAGATCTATCTGAATCAATAAAAATTCTATCTACAAAATCTTTACCAGGTAAATGAAGAAAATCTTTTTTAATTTTTGGTTCAGAAAAATTTAACAAATAATCAGCTTCATCACTAAGGTATTGTCTTATTTGATCAATCTTATTATACATTTTTTATTTATCTCCTCACGTTCTTGTTCAAAGACTACCAATTTATTTTAATGAAATATAAATCTACACAAAAATGTTTTGATATAAACTTACATTTTTCATCCAAAAGATATTTATCATTATAAAATATATACATAAATTAGAAGGAAAATCATTAGGAGAGATATTTATGGATTGGAAAAATAGATCTGCATATGTTTTTATAAAAACAAAAAGAGGAAAAGCAACAGATGTTTGGGAAAAAATTCAAAGCTGGGATAATATAATAGGAACATGGATAGTGGATGGAGAATGGGATGTAATTGCATGGTTTGATGCAGAAAACTGGGATGTAGTTCATAGCTGTGTAGATACAATAAAAGATTGGGATGAAGTGGATCACACTAGTTCACATATGATTTATAATGGTTTTAAAAATGGAACTTGGTGGTGGGAAAAACCAGCTGGTGCATGGGTTTTATTAAGAGAAGATAAACTCAATGAGGCATTTAATATATTTAAAGCTTGGAATTGGACCATAAGTGGGGCAAGTATCCCGGGAGATTGGGACTATATGGCCTGGATAGGCGGTAAAAACTGGGATGAAATTTTATCTCATTTAATGGAAATTAAAGATCAAAAATGGCAAACAAAAACTTTTATTCCAATAAAATCTTGGTGGAATGAAAATTGGAAAAACAAATGGTGGTAAAATAAACCCATCATTTTATTTTTTATATTTAATAATTTTATAATTTTCCTTCTTTATATCTTTTAGTTAATTTATCTATCATATCTTTTGTCATTGATGATAAATTGTAAGAGGCTTTCCAGCCCCATTCTTTTTTTGCAGCAGTATCATTAATAGAGCGTGGCCATGAATCAGCAATTTCCTGTCTAAAATCAGGTTTGTAATCGCATTTAAATCCTGGGATATATTTTTTTATTTCATCAGCAAGCTTCCCTGCTGAAAAACTCATTGAAGCAAGATTAAAATCACAATGATGTTTAAGGCTAGAAATATCTGCTTCCATTAAATCAATTGTTGCTTTTATACAATCAGGCATATACATCATAGGAAGAACAGTATCTTTTTTCAAAAAACAAGTATATTTTTTATTTTTAATTGCTTCATAAAATATCTCAACTGCATAATCAGTTGTTCCCCCACCAGGTAATGTTTCACTACTGATAATACCTGGATACCTAATACCTCTAACATCTAGGCCAAATTTCTTGAAATAATAATCGCCTAATAATTCGCCAGTAACTTTTGTAATTCCATACATTGTTTTTGGTTTAAGAATTGTCTCTTCAGGAGTATTTATTCTAGGTGTTTCAGGACCAAAAACAGCAATTGAGCTGGGAACAAAAACACGAGCTATTTCATGTTTTCGTGCAGTTTCAAGGATATTATAAAGACCGTTTATATTTACATTCCAACAAATAAGCGGATTTTGCTCACCTGCTGCAGAAAGTATTGCAGCCATGTTATAAATTGTATCAATTTCGTATTTTTTAACTACCTTTTCTATACTTTCTTTAACTGTTATATCGATGAATTCAAAAGGACCTGAATCAAGTAATTTCTGACTTGGTTTAGTTTTTCTTCCACAAGCAACAACATTATCATTACCATATTTTTCTCTTAAAGCCATAGTTAATTCTGAACCAATTTGACCTACTGAACCAGTAACCATTATTTTTTTCATGGAAATTTTTATCATAAATAGTCTCCCGCACATTTTTAATTAAAGGTAAAATCGGTATGAAAATTGTATATACATACTTTACTATAATAATAAAAATAATAAATAATCATATAGAGATTGTTTATCTAAATAGAACACTTTTTTTTCTATCTATTGTTTCACTTTTTAGCTGAATCCAAAATATTTTAAGTTCTAGGTAACAAACCAGATTCTTTCACTAAATATGGAATTATATTCTCCCAAAATAAAGCAGTAATATGAAGACCATGAACTCCTTTAATTTTTTTTACTTCATTTATTAATTCTAATGAAATATCAAATCCTTCATTTAGAGGATTAATTGTTTTTTTCATCCTTTCATAAATATTATCAGGAATATCAACACCAGGTACATGAAACTTCATACGCTCAGTCATCTTAATAGATTTAAGTGGTGTTATACCAGCAAGAATATGTATCTTCCTATCAAGACCTCTAGATATAATCTCATCCATCCATAGATTAAATTTATCTAAATTAAAAATACTCTGAGTTTGAATAAAATCTGTACCAGCATTAATTTTTTTCTCAAGGCGATCAATTGTTAAATCAAAAGGTTCAGAAAAAGGATTGGTTGCAGCTCCTATGAAAACTTCAGGTTTACCTGCAATAATTTTTTCTCCATTTTGGAAAATACCTTTATTCCTCATATCATTTATAACCTGAACTAATTGTATAGAATCTAGATCATAAACACCTTTAGCACTAGGATGGTTGCCAAAGGATTGATGATCTCCAGTAATAAATAAAATATTTCTAATACCATTTGCAGTTGCACCCAAAACATCGCTTTGGAGAGCTATTCTGTTTCTATCTCTACAAGTAATCTGCATAACTGGTTCTAAGCCCATTTTTAGAAGAATAAAACAACCACCCCAACTAGATAATCTCACAACAGCGGTCTGATTATCAGTAACATTAAAAGCATCTGCATATCCTTTTAAAATATCTGCTTTATCTTTTATCTTATTTTGATCAGAACCTTTAGGGGGACCTATTTCAGCGGTAATAGCGAATTTATTTTCAGACAGAATCTTTTCCAGATTACTCCTATAACTCATGCTATATAGTCCTCCTCATTTCAATAGATTTAGACCAATCCTTAGGTTTATTAATCTCCTTAAATTTGGAAAGTTGGCCTTTTTTCTTTAAATCTTTATAGATTATATCCCAGATACAATCGATATCACTACTGATTTCGCATTTGCCATTTTTTACTCCACCACAAGGACCATTTAACATACTTTTTGGGCAACGAGCAACCGGGCAAAAACTATCAAATAAATCCTGGATGCATTCCCCACATAAAGTGCATGTTTTTACAAAATCATTTGCATGCTTAATTTCACCTAAAAATAACGTATCACAACCTGGTATAATATCAATGTCTTTTATAATTTCAGCAACAGTCTGTACGCCATTACCACAAGCCAATACAAGTATTTTTTTTGCATTCTTGATAGTATTCATATGATTTTTTAAAAGAAGTTTATCTTTTTGAAGATTACATGCTGGTTCTAAAATAACCCAGCCAGTGATGTCGATGTCTTTTTTTTCTAGTGCTTTTTTCATTGATAGAACTTCTTCTTCGCCACCTGTATGACAAACTGTTGCGCATTCGCTACAACCAATAATAAAAACAGGACCTTTTGCAATACATTTAATCAAATCATTAAATTCTTTTTGTTTAGTTATAATCATATTGAATTAGATAAAGGTTTTACATTTAAGTATTTGCATTAAAAAGAAAATATCTTTATAGTTATCTACTTTTACAAGATTACTCATTATAGGTAGGAAATTTGGTAGAATAATTATGCTGGATAATTTAAAAAAAATATCAGAAATAGATAAATCTAATATGCTTGGTATAATTGAGAGATTTCCTGAACAAATAAAAACTTCATATGATGTTGAAAATTCTTCAATACTTGGGTCATACTTAAAGATAAATAATATCATAATAAGTGGTATGGGGGCCTCTTCAATTACTGGAGATATTGTTCAAAGTCTCTTTTTAGATAGAGTAGATATTCCTATTTTTGTTAACAGACAATATTATCTACCAAAATGGGCAAATAAAAATACACTTCTTATTTCCCAGAGCTACTCAGGTAATACAGAAGAAACATTAAGTACCTTTAAAAATGGATATCAAAAAAGATGCAAAATAATCGGCATTTCTTCTGGTGGAAAACTACTAGAATTATGTGAAAAATCAGAAATTCCTTTTATAAAAATCCCCGCAGGAATTCCACCAAGAACAGCTACTGGTTATATGTTGTTTTCATCAATATTTGCGATTAAAAAAATTGGAATTTTAAAAAAAGATATAGACTCAGATATAGAAGAAACAATCTCTATAATTAATGATTTAAAAAATCACATTAAAGCGGAAATTCCTGAAAACCAGAACATATCAAAGCAGTTAGCAAAAAAAATTTTTAACACAATACCACAGATATATGGATTTGAATTTTATACATCTATAGCAAAAAGATGGTGCACACAATTTAATGAAAACAGTAAAATCATATGTAGATATGATGAAGTACCAGAATGTAATCATAATGATATAATAGGATGGTCTATGAATCCAGAAGTTTCAAAAAAATTTACATGTATCCTATTTAGGGATAGTGATAATGAATCAGTTTATATTTCTAAGCGTCTTAATTTCATGAAAAAACTTTTTGAAGAAGTTTCAGGAAATGTTATAGAAATACAGGCTAAGGGTAAAAAAAGACTAGCTAAAATGATTTATGCTATGTACCTAGGTGATTTTACAAGTTTTTACCTTGCTGTTCTAAGGGAAATTGATCCTTCTCCTGTTGACGCAATAACTGAGCTTAAAAGCGAACTTGCAAAGTTATAAATCTATTTATTTTTTACACTAAAGTAAATTTAAATATCAACAATGTATTCAATTAATACTGCATAGTATAACCGGGATGCAAATAATGTGATGTCTTATGATAGTATATCCTGAAAATAAAGATTTAAAAACAACGAAAAAAGACATTAATTATCAAATGAAAGATGGCAGATATCAAACTTTATTTCAACAAGTTAATGCTGCAGCATTTTTATCAACCTTTGAAGGAAAAATTTTAGAAGCTAACTTAAAATCTTGCGACTTGTTAGGTTATACTTGGGATGATATACTTAGATTATCTCTAAAAGATATATTTTCCAAATCTATGGATTGGCCACAATTTATTGATGAACTTTCTGGTAAAGGTGGTTTACATTTTGAAACAGAGAATAAAAGAAAAGATGGTTCTTATTTTCCTGTTGAAATAAGTTCTTCACTTTTTATATTGAATGGACAACCAGTAATATTAACATTAATCTGGGACATAACAGAAAGAAAATTAGCAGAGCAAAAATTACGTGATTCCGAAGAAAAATATCAGGGTTTGTTTGAAAGTACAACTGATGGAATGATTGTTTTAGATGCACGTGGTGAAATTCTTGATATAAACAGTAAAGCCTTGGAATTATTTGGCCTTGAATATAAAGAAATGATCAGAAAAAATCTACTAAGTATGGGTATTCTAACCCCAAAAGCTTTATCAATTGTTGTTAAACAGTTTCAAGAATTATTATCAAATAAAAAATCAACAAGTTCAGAAACAGAGATAATTATTAAAAATAATAAAAATCTATATGTGGAATTAACCTCATTTTTCTTAATAAAAAAAGATAATGAGGTTGATAATTTTGTACTAGTTATAAGAGATATAAGTGACAGAAAACAAGCTGAGATTAAACTCGCAAGAGAGCATGAACTTCTTCAGACTTTAATGGACAGTATTCCTGATTCAATTTATTTCAAGGATGAAGAAAATCGTTTTGTAATGGTTAATAAAGCAAAAGCTCATCATTCGAATGTCACTTCAGAAGAAATGATAGGAAAAACAGATTTTGATTTCTTACCACCTGATGAAGCTCAAAAAGCTTTTGAAGATGATGAAGATGTAATAAAAACAGGAAAATTCTTAATAAACAAAATTGAAAAAATCACAAACAAAGACGGTACACAAAAATGGGTTTCTGTTACAAAAATTCCACGTTTTGATACAGAAGGTAATATTATTGGTACGATGGGGATTTCGAGAGATATTACTGAATTAAAAAGACTAGAAGAATTATATAAAAAAGAAATTTCCAGTTAGAATTAATTAAATTTTTTTCTTATTTTTTTTAATTAAAATTAAACTTTAATTTATTCTAAAAACATTTCTTTACTCTGTACTAAGATATAATAAAATACTTAATCCGATAATTTCGAATATTGATACCATAACAAGAATTCCACCAAGTCCTCCTAATCCAAAACCAATACTCTCTCTTATATGCATATATGGAATTGCTGGGGATACAAATAAAGATCGTAAGGTATTTACTGATAAAATTGATTGAATAAAAAAAGGAATTAAAAAAAACAGCAAACCAATAATATATTTTGAATTTGTTTTTAAAAAGATTTTTATATAAACTATAATAAGGCCGATTAACAAATACGCGCTAATACAAATTATTATAACTCCTATTGAAGGTAATATAATATCTGAAATTGTTAAAGGCTGTGGATTAAAATCTGCTTCAGGCGGAAAAAACACATCTCTTTCTTCAATATTTTCAATTCTTTGATTTGCCTCATCAATAAAAACATATGACAGTATTAATCCTGTAATAATTCCTAATAGTGTTAACAATAATATTATTTTTATTGCTTTTTTATTGTAAATAAAATTTTTTTCTTCATTTATTGGTATTTGATTCATATTTTCACCTATTTATGTTTTTTCTATTTTATTTTGTTTTTTCCCAATTTCATCCCAAATTTCATTATAGTATTGTTTATTTTGATTTAGTTCTTCAGATGGAAAATAGGTTTTTCCATAACCTCCACCAACTGATGTAATAAGTTTGTTTTCTTCAAGTACTTTTAAATGATAACGAACTGTTTTATATTCTAATTTAAGATTATTTGAAAGCTCATTTGCATTTTGAGGTTTATTAAAAAGTTCTTCTAGTATTCTTCCACGGTTTGCACCACCGAGAGAATTGGCGATAAGCCAATAGAGAATGTTTTTAATAGAACTCATTTCAAAACCTTTCGGAAGAGAAATAAAAAACCCACTTTAATAAGTTTTTTTAATATTTGGGAATAATTTGGGAATGATTTGGAATAAAATTGTAAAAAATTGATTTAAATTATTCTAATATAAACTATATTTGAAAAAAAGCTGAGGAACAAAAAATGAAAACAACAAATAAAAAATTTGTTGGGGGACTTATGGTTATTATGGTAATTGCAACCATTGGAGTTATAATCGTTAATGCACGAACCAATGAAACAAATAGCGATAATATATACCCAAAACTATTTGAGGGTAGACGACAAATGTGCATACCAGGACCTTTTTTATCCAACGAAACTAGAATTGGACCTTTTTCCTATAATTTTTCTGATGAACAACAAACTGAACTAGAAGAACTAATACAAAGTCTTAAAGACTCAGGAGCAAACTCTTCGGAAATCAGAAACGCAATACAAGAGAAACTTGATGAATATGGTGTATTTGATAATCAGCTAAATAACACAATTCAAGAAACAGAAAAGAAATTGGAGATCTTAAATAGAGAAAAAGAACTCAGAGACCAAGGTTATAGTTGGGACGAGATTAACCAAAAAATACTGGATGAGTTTGGCCTCAATGCACCAATTATAGAAGGTCATGGTATGATGTTCAGACATGGTGGTCATGGCTTTGAAGAAGGTAAAGATTTTTGCGGATGTATTAAAAATAAATAATATTAGCAATAAGTAATTCTATTCTCCCACAAATACAATAAAAGAAGGGATTTTTTCTCTTCTTCCTCTACTTTTTTTAAAAAATAAAAATATGAGGGATAACATATGGATGAATACAGAACTAAAAAAGAAATAAATCTAGGCAAATACATGTTTATATCCGTTTTTATAGTAGCAATGTTCATAGTAGGATTTTTATTTGGCGGCTCACTAATCTATGGATTAAACAATTCAAAATTTGATAATTTACAAAATCAAATTTTTTCTCTACAAAACAAAGAAAGTAACACAGAAATTCAAAATATTACATTTTTTTACAATGAAACCTCTTTATCAGATCTATATGAAAATGTAAAAGATTCTATTGTAGTGATATCAGGAGAGATTGTATATCAAAGTTTTTTTGGAATTCAGTATTCAGAAGTGCAAGGCTCAGGTTTTATTTATGAGTTTGAGGATGATATGTATGTTATTACAAATTATCATGTTGTATCTGGTGCATCTGATATTGTTGTGACATTTTCAAATGGTGATAGTTATTCTGGTGATGTTATAGGTTCTGATGCTTATTCAGATTTAGCTGTATTAACTGTATATGCGCCATCTGAAGAGTTTATCCCTATAACAGTTGTTAGTTCTTCTAATCTTGAAGTTGGTGATCCTGTAATTGCAATTGGTAGTCCTTTTGGTTTAGGAGGAACAATGACAACTGGTATTATTAGTCAGCTAAGAAGAACAATTCAAGACTCTGTTGCAGGAAGTTTTCCAATTGCAAATATTCTACAAACAAGTGCTCCAATCAATCCAGGAAATTCAGGTGGACCATTGTTTAATTATCAAGGGGATGTAATTGGAATAACAACAGCAATTATAGAGGACTCAAATAGTCTTGGTTTTGCCATACCATCAAATACCATAATAAGAGAAATAGAATCCCTAATTAAAACTGGTTCTTATAATCAGCATTCTTGGTTGGGGATATCAGGGACTGATATGGGTTACTCAATAGCGCAAGAAATGAATGTTAATATTACCTATGGATGGCTTATTACACAAATAACAGATGGTGGTGCAGCTGATAAAGCAGGATTAAAAGGCGGTGACCAACAAGTGAGAATAGATAATGAATGGGCAATTATAGGTGGAGATATAATAATAGCAGTTGATGGAACTCGTATAATAAATGGCGATTCACTTATGTCATATTTAGAAGAAAAAACAACTCCAAATCAGATAATAACAGTTTCAATTGTGAGAGATAACAAACAAATAGACATTCCTGTTGAACTTGGAATGCGACCAGCTTTAAGTTAAAACAAGAAAATAAATTGTGCTAAAGTGTATAATTTTCTATCCTATCCTCCTCTATCTTCTCTTTAGCACAATTTCTATTTTCCCTTTTAAATAGTCAATAAAATTAAAATAAAATTTCTAGGAAAAATCATAGTCTTATATTTTAAAGTAGGAATAAATTTGGGAATAATTTGGGAAGAAAAAATATAAACTCACAAATAAGTCACAAATATGATAAAAAAGTTATGAGATAAAATAGTCTCTAATTTGAGGAATTAAAAAAAGGTGATGTTATGAATAATGCAATAATTGAACTACAAGATGTGAAAAAAATCTATAAAATGGATGGCGTAGAAACCCATGCACTACGAGGAGTAAATCTAAAGATCAAAAAAAAGTAATTTTTTCATTAAAAATCCAAGTGGAGAGCGGGTACCCCATAATATAATAATTGGTTAATTCTTTTATTTGATGGAGGTTTTGTGTTTTATATCACTTTGATATAGTCTACTCCTTCAAACTCTTCTCCATCAACTAGAGTTCCTAAAACTTTTACCTAAACATTATTACCATAGGGTAAAATCTGGGCAACCGTTGATTTACTAAACTTTACCATAAGATCAGGAGTAGTATCATTATTATAGTCACTAATGTTTAAAAGTTGAGTCGGGGATAGTCAAAGTTAATGGGTTATTCTTTGATTGAGTAATGATAAAAGAATCCTCCTAAAAATAACACTTGGTTTTAATGGATATTTATGAAATTGGTTTTCAGATGAAGATGCAGATTGAGAAATTGCTGCTGCGTTAAAACGACCGATAACAAAATTAAATGTTTCTCCAAATAAACTAACGTTTTCAAAGATTTTACCATTTTCATAATCATTTTTAACTGCCATTAATTCGTATGAATGATAAAATGCAAAATAAGGAGGGTTGCTACTTAATAAGAGAACAGCAACTGCGTTGAAATATGTGAAGTTATCTGTCTCTTGAATATTTTCTATTACTCCTAATAAACAAGCAAAAGGCATTTTTATTTCAATTTGAAGAGGTTCTGACCAATTACCCTCAAGACCATAGTCATCCTTTGATTTCACTTTAATTTCATATGATCCCTCAGTATTCCATATATGACTAGCTATTATCACTTGCTCTGATTCATAGGGGCCTAACCAATTACTATTTGTGCCGTCACCCCAATCGAACAAATAGTAGATATTATTATCATTTGAATCAGAAGCATTGGCAGTATAACTGTATTTTATTCCAGGCGAACCGTTTTTTTCACCAACAACAATATTTATTTCAGGTGGAAGGTTGTCTTCAAAAATTGAAGGAGTAATTATCCGCGTTGATTGGTCAGGATCTTTGATATTGATTGTATAATTATAAATTGATTCATTTGCATAAAAATATGCAATTGAATCTTCATACATTGAAACATTTAAGTATTTTACCTCACTCCATTGTCCACCAATTAAAGATGTCGATAATGTGATATTCATGGATTCATTGGACAATCCTTCGATAATAAAAGAATAATTTTTATTTTCATTTTTTGGAAGTAGGAACATGGTATTAGTTGCATTGATTCCTAGACTGTCATTTTCTAATCTCCAGTTTGAATAATATGATAGTGGTATTTGAACCTCAATATTACCTGTTGAATTATTAATACCATTATGATTTCCCATCTCATCATATATATTTATATTTGTATTACAATTTATATTTCCACCTAGAACCGAAGAAAAACTTTCCATATTTCCTATTGAATATGTTCCCAAATTAGGATCAACAGTTATTTTTCGAAAATTGTTTGAATATATTATTGCATTTGTTATAATCTGCTTTGTTGGTTGAGTACCAAAGTTTGTAATACCACCCAAATTATGAATATGACCACAGAATAACATATCTATCGAATATTGATTACATGCTTGTAAGAATTCAGGTCTTCCATACCAAAAAACACCATCGTTTTCACCTCCTGTAGTATAAGGATGATGTGTTAATATAATTCTTACATTGTAATTATCTTCTAAATCCGAGAGATCATTTTGAAGATTTGTTATTTCGTTTCCATACATATCTCGCAATCCTTCTCCTTCTGGGATCCATATGTCTCCTATTGGGCCTCCTGGTGGAAACGGCCAAATATCCCAACCACTATTTAATGAAAAAATAGCACAATTCTTATGGAAGAAAGTTCGATAATCAGGTTGTATGTAATTATAATAATTCTCGAAAGAATATGGCGGAATACATTGACCAACGTATCTTGCATCATGGTTACCAGGACAAAAAAATATAGGAATAAAATGATTTGAATCAATATAAAATATTCCATTTAATTTATAAAGGTCATCTGTTAGTTCATTCCATGCATCCTCAGAATCCCCGCCATTTCCAAAATCGACAAGATCTCCCGTGCATATTACAAAATCTGGTTGGGGATTCATCAAAATGATTTTTTGAAGATCATCTTGCCAAATGTCATTAACTCCTGGGTACAATTTTTCAACATGTGGATCAGTAATATGGATAAAATAAAATGGTTAATTTCCAGTTGTAAATTCTAAGGTACCACCCCAGACCTCCCCAGCAGAGTTTTTAGCACCTGCCTGGAATTCATAAGTAGTACTTGGTGATAAACCGCTAATGTCTTCATAAAAGGTTTGCCCACTGTTATACGAACCATGCCAACTAGATGGATAGGTCCAGGTACTACTACCTTTAACTCGATACCTAAACCGAATTTGGCATGCTTCACCACCATCATTTATGATTTTTCCATTTAAACGTGCAGAAGTAGTTCCAACATTTGTCGCAGCATTTGTTTGAACAGTAGGAGGAACAATTCCTGATGTAGTTGTGAAATCCCATATAGGTCCTGTTTTTGTTTCACCGTGATTATCCTCAGCGACAATCTTCCAATAATAATGAGTATTAGGATTCAACGTTGGAAGACTATACGTTATACTTGTTTGAGAACCAGGATATGATGGAGTTGTACCATAATAAGGTGGATTAGAACTGGTACCAAAATAAACGTCATATGTTACAGTATCTCCACTGTCAGGGTCACCGCCATTCCAACCTAAATCTGCATTTATACTAACTCCAGTTGCTCCATCAGCGGGTGAAGGATTACTTGGAGTATATGGTGGATTATTTGGTGCTTCCTGAGTTGTAAAATCCCAAATAGGCCCTGTAGTACTTGCACCATGATTATCCCAAGCAACAATCTTCCAATAATACTTTGTATTATAATTCATTAAACCTGGAGGATCATAAGAAGTACTAGATTGATTACTAACAACCTTTG
>Ga0209635_10001586_pt1 | contig 16959 bp, 25 predicted proteins | sample DeeMarSWOR230_32_FD_187463 | JGI IMG/M metagenome (GOLD analysis project Ga0209635, IMG submission 187463) | Marine sediment microbial communities from White Oak River estuary, North Carolina - WOR-2-30_32 (SPAdes) (version 2) | ecosystem: Environmental > Aquatic > Marine > Intertidal zone >... | reverse complement strand
GAAATATTGTACCTCATAACTACTTACTCTCTCTATAATTGGGAGAAGGGTATTCTCGACATCACATCTACATTCCACAACCGAAACATTTATATATACCTAAAGTTAAGTTAACTTTAAGTTAGGTTAATCAAGGTGATATAATGGAATGGGATATATTCGACGAGATGCAGAGAATACAAGAAGAAATGGAAAGAATGTTCAATGCATCTTCTTCATGTACCTCTTGTCAGGGACCGGGTAGTATACCACAGGAACCTAGACCAGGGAGTATACCACAGAACCCAAGACCAGGAAGCATTCCACGAAACCCTCAAACCATACCGGGAAGGATGGAACCTTTTGTAGATCTTCAACAGAGAGATACCAGTGTCATTGTGACAGTCGAGGTGCCGGGTATGGAAAAAGAAGATATTGACCTCAATGTGACATCTGAGAAAGTTGAGATAGAGGCTAAGATGAACAATGCCCAAGGATTACAACGAGGAAGAGGATTCCACATAGTTGTACCACTTCCTGTGCCTGTGAAGTCTCAAGGTGCTACAGCTACGTGCAAGAATGGTGTTCTGGAAATTACTCTGCCCAAGGATGAAGAGGTAACGAAATCACAGAATATCAAAATCAAGTAATCTTTTTTTCTTTTTTTTTATGTTTTTAGAAATCAACTTTAATGATTTCTTGTATATCGCCCTATGTGATGTAAATTTCCTCATAGATCTCATTTGAGATGTGTTCTGTCTAATAAGCTCTTTTTCTTTGTGTTATGGATGATACAAATATACTGGATTTCTTGAAGTCTACTGAATAAATTATCCGATAATTCATAATTCTGATCATATAGGTGCTTTTAACACCTTTTAATTTCTTTATGTCATATTTTTTCGGGAAATATGTATATGCAAAATCATCAAGAGCAGTTTCAATTCTTCCCTTTACTTTTACATCCAGCGACTTCAATGCCTTTTCGGCTCTATGTGTTAAGAATATTTCAAACATGGAGCTCCTTTTTGATTTCTTTCCATGGTCTGTACTTTCTTTCTGCTATTTCCTTTTTTCCCAGTTCAATCTCGCGCAATTCTTCTTCTGTGGGTTCGTCTTCTGGGATGAGTACAATTCTGATTTCATTTAGCTCTTCTTTGATAGTTTTAATATCCTCATACATTTTCATGAGCAGCTCTTCAGTAGTCATAGTACCACTGAATATCACAGTGATCTATACTATTTAAGGATTTCCTGAGAACATTGATTACGATCCTCATATTTGTGTAAGGCTTGAAGATGCTGTTGAAGGAGGTCTTATGGGATTCAAATTTCAATTCGAATTGTTTGATTCATCAATAGAAGACAGTTTTTGAATATACCAAAATAAAGTAGAAATAGCCTTATTTTTCCTTTTGAATGTTCCTAACGGAATAATGTTATACAGTTATACAGTTGATGATCAGTCTCAAAGAAAACCTTATACTGACAGTCTTTCATATATCGTCATGACAAAGAGTATCACACTGACACTGGAAGTCCCTGAGTGGGTTGACGAAATCAAGCTGAGAGAAAGAGTATATGATTTTGTGAGAGAATTATCAGACAGAGATTGCAAGATTAAAAGATTGAAAGAGCTCATATCCAAGCTTAATCTTGATGAAAGAGATCTAGAAAAGTTTGAAAAAGTGAGAGAAGAAGTATGGAAAGAGAGAAAGAAAGAATACGGATTGTAGTAGATTCAAATATGGAAGTGATACTATGAGAAAAGAAAAATTAGATGAAGCTAGGATCAGAGAAATACTGAAAGAAGCAGAGAATTTCCCCGATGAAGAAATTTCTGGAGAAACAAGAGCCAAAATAGCTATAGAAGCGACAAAGAAGATGTTGAAGGCAATCGAAAAAACCCCACTAGAAAAAACTGTTAAGCACTGGGGCCCCATATATGGTCACAATAAGATAGAAGTCACCATAAATGAAAAACAGTGTGGACCTCGCGTCGAGAATGATCAAGATAGCACAATGGATGTACACGCTTCAATTGTTAGAGATGATGGTGAACAGACAGTAGAAGTGCTATCTCCTGGGGAAACTCTCTCTGTCCCGGTTACTACCCATAGATATATGTGGGCTGCCATTGCAGGATTGGGTGGAAACTCTCAGTATGCATTTGGAAAAGTTGATTATTAATAGATAAATTGCACAATACAATGATCCTTTCTTTTTCTATATTTTTTTTTAAAATTTTAACAAAATTAGTATTGAAAGAATGTATGCGTACCATACAATACAGGATTTGATTCCAATTCATTATATTGCGACGAAAGTTATAAATCTTAGAAGAGAAATAAACTTATGACTGCGAAAAGCTTTCCTGCGAGGCTTTCTTAAACATACTTTTGAAAAAATCTATGGATAGAGCAATAAACAAGGTCTTGTTTATTTCTTTTAGCTGGTCTGAATTTTCTTTGATCTAGTAGAAGCTACTCAATTTCAGATACTGCATCACAAACTACCATCGTCGGAATGTGGTTAGATTCACAGGTTATTTTGAAATCCCTCACTTGTTTTTCTCTCCTTTTTTCCGAACGCTCGAGCAGTATCCCGTGTCATCTATAACTATGCTATCTAAATCACAATTTCCATCTTTATACCAAAGACACTCATCACATCTGCAGGACTCTACTGTGGTCATCCATGATCACCTCTCTCAATTATTAGCCTTGAAAATATTTATAAGCTTTTTGTTCAATCGGGACTGTCAAGTGGGTTCTTTTATATATAGAGTCTATAGTCTATGTTGGGCAGCTAGGGCATTCATCTGTGAGACAGGAAATTGAAGCGTGTTATAGATAGTAGGCTGGCAATCTCCTCTATTATGTATTTTCTTTTCTTATAATTTTGTAATTTTTTTCGATTCTTAAGGAAATAATAATATAATTAGTCCTATTTATTTCGGATAAGATTAATTACATGTCATACTATTGTAGTACAACAGTAGTCATACATATTTTTTTATTGCTTTTCTTCAAAATAAGTGAAATGAGTGTTTTCTTCATAATTATGTAATTCTACAAAATTTCCCTTTTCACTAAAGGGAGCAAAACCTTTATATGTAAGTCATACAATTGTAGTACTACAACAGTAAACAAACAGGAGGATAAAAAAATGAAGCTAAGAAAAACGCTGCGCAAGTCTTTAACTGCCTTTGCCTTTTGCATTACCGCTGTAGTAGTGCTTACACTCCCTGTCTTAGGATCTGAACAAACTGAAGCCACTGCTGAGACCATCGTTATCAACGCAGGTGCAATCGGAGCTGTTGTCGGAGTATTTGGCCGCGTCTATATCAAGTGGAAAGAAAAAGAGATCCAACTTAAGCGAGAAGGAAAGCTACCTCAGAATGAATACCTGGAGTTTAATTGGCGATATGGGCGTATAGCAATCCTCACCATGGCAATCGAATTAGTTCCTACCGTGCTCCTACCTGCCATGGCTTTGGGATCTGTATTTACATCTGGCGACCCTATCATCGATTTCTTCAACGGTCTATTCAGAGGAGCGATAGCTGCATCATTGATTACAGTGGCCATGAAGCACGTGAGACCCATGAATCTTCCAGAGGAGGGTTAGCTATGTCTGGAATTATGATACATTCAAAGGCTGACTATCAGAAGCTCAAGGAAACGCTCAACCAGTATTTCTTAGTCCTGAAGGACGGTATCTTCCAGGTGGCCACTTACGACGTCACGCTGCAGAAGCAGAACGAGGACGACACCTGCATGATTCAGACCACCATCAATCCACTGGACTCTGGTGACCTGAGATTTAAGAAATTTGCAGAGCAGAATCACAAACTAGCTGTGGAGGTCTTCGCCCACAAGGCTATGGTTGCAGATCCAGAACTTTCAAGAGCTGACGCATTGGCCGAGGCAGAGAAGGAATACGCTTCAGTTGTCTCTTAGGAGGGATATTATGAGAACGAAGAAACTAGGGGTACTTTTGGCTATTACAGTGCTCATAACTGCACTTGTGGGAGCACAGGACGCTCCCCCTCTCTCATTTTTTGTGGAAGAGGGACAGATCAGATCTGTGATCGTTGTGGGATCTCAAGCAGCAGCCCAGGACGTGGCCTCAGCCACCACCCTGGCCGTATTTTTGGGATCCCAGACCTACACTGAAACCTCTGTCCAGGTTAATCCCGAGATCTGCATCTCTGAGCATGAGGACGTCCCCACGGGAACTACAATCTATGATGATCCTTTGACCCTGAAGTCACTGTGGTACCAGGACACGCTCCCATGGGGAGATCTCGACGGGGACTTCGATCCTTGGGAAACTCATGAAGAAATCAGGATCACCCCCTCTGATATTACTGAACTGAACAATGGTGCGCTAACACCCGATGGCATTCTGGAGATTCTTGGAATGGAACAAACGCTGGGCCTCCCAGGGGTGTTGTATGCTGCTGATAACGTGAGGATCCCGCCAAAAACCTGGGTGAAAAGTACTAAACCAGTGCTGGGCTATAATCACTCTGTGGATCTGGACTACTTCGGTACAATCATATATCCACTGCCCCACCCTGCTGTTGACCCCCCTGCCTTCATGCTGTTGGGGGAGCTGTATCACGTAATTGATGCTGGCTTCCTGCGTGACTACATTGTGGACCGTCAAATGGAAAATCCTGAGTACAGAATCCCTATTGCCTACGTCCTGGTGGGTGAACCATTGTACTATTGGGAACAGTATATCGAGGTTGGAGAGAAACGAGAGTACAAAGGAAAGACTCTGGAGCTGGTGGATGTAGACGTGGACCACAATAAGGCATATATTAGAATCTACGATGCCAACCTGGGTGAAATCTTCGCTGGTCTTATGGCGTTAGATCCTGAACATGGGTTCTCTCCCAAGCTGCAGGAGGTAGGAGTAACTGGCGGGAATGCCATTGCAGTAGGACGCTCTCAGCATGATGTGGCTGTCATATCAGAGACTGCATACTACTGGGACAATCAGGGACTTTTCCACTTTCAGTATAGCTGGCCTATCTTTGCAGTAGACGGGATCTCAGTCTTTACTGGAGCTGCAGGGAAAAGCTACGGCTTACAATGTAATGTTTACCTGCTGGACCGTTTCTTCTTATTCAAAGACCGGTACTGCTGCGTCCCCTTTTCAGACGATCCCTATCCATTTAGTCTGCAGATTTACTTCAGTACTACCAAGAATCCTGAAACAATCTATGACAATGCGTACTATGAGGCATGGCCTCCAGGATACAGGGATATGGAACCCGAAGACTACCTGGGCTATGATATGTACCAACTGAACGCATGCGATTTCCAGTTTGAGGCTGTTCTGGGATTGTGCGAGACTGTACATATCCCAGATTGTGAAGAGGAGTTTATCTTCGAGGGGCCACGGAATTACTATCTGGACACTGTCGAGATTCCGCTGGAGAAACCATATTTCACAATCCACTTCACAGACGTGATCACTGACGGCTTTTTTGATTTCTACATTGAACAAGGAAAACCCGGACAGACTGTCGCAACCCTGCAGCCCGTGGAGGTAGATCCTGCTTCGGTTGTGCATGTGGACACTGACTTTGACTTTGATGGCTGGAAGGCTACTGGTGAATGCAACCTCATTCTAATCGGCGGACCTGTTGCCAATCTGATAGTGCGTCAGCTAGTGGACGATGGAGTATCTTGGGTAGACTGGACTTTATCGCCAGGTGAATGGGAATACTTACCCAGCCCATACGGAGGATACGGAATTCTGATCGTAGCAGGGCAGGACAGAGAGGCGACCAAAGAGGCAGCTATGAATCTGATCAATACGGTGAGGGCTTTGGCGTAAGGCGTAAGGAGAGGGTGTCCTTTGATATTCTTTCCTCCACCCCCCCGCTAGAGAGGCCCAATCCTTTTTCATTTTTTTTCCTCACGGTGATTATTATGGAACAGAAAGAAAATCAAGGCCCTCCAAAGGGAGGGAACGGATTTAACTGCTGCCTTCAGATTGTAGTAGGCGGTTATGACACGATAAACGGAAAAAGTACGACCCTTTATGCTGGTGGCAGAGATCCTGAAGAGGTTAAAGATCTGATAAAATTTGGCATCGAAGAGCTCCAATCCCTGGCGGGGGAGGGTAACCATGGATGTTGTTAATCAATAACGCTTAACGCTTAAGGGTGGTGTTGATATATTTGTGGTGTGCGGGGAAGGTTTCGAACTGGCGAGATGCCCTTGCAAGTATAAATCTGAATGTGACTTCTATCATGGGATCTGGGGCTGGACCTGCCAGTGTGGTGGGAGATCCTTCAAGGCTCATGGATCTTATGTCATTTGTGAAGGCTGTGGCCAGTGGCATAGGCCCACAGGGTTTGGCATTGAGGAGGTATCTCGGTGAGCTTGGATTCCCCCCACGCGTCATTTTGTTCTGCCCCAGTAACCAGGACATGCAGAAGATGTGGGAGGAAGCACAAGAAGGGACAGATCCGCTGTGAGAACTGCGGGAGGAAACTCCCACTGGTGAAATATTGCTCGAACCCTGCAGGGAAAGGTACGGATCATAAGGGATCTGGGCGGTGTTACCTTCATGGGGGATGCGGAGGGGCTGAGAAAACACCTGCAGGGATTGTGAAATGTGCTCAAGTCAACCTTACTCACGGGAGATATTCGAAAGTATTCAGAAACTATCTATTGAGCCGAAAGGGGGAGGATGCCGAAAAGATCCTCGAGCTGCTCCAGAGCGAGGAGGGGCTCGATGCTATCATTGATACTACTATCTCGTCTTTGCTTATTGACTACTTCACTACGGGGAACGTAAGAGCTGCAGATTTGGCTCTCAAATACCTCAAGGAGGCTCTGAAAACCAAACGGTCCCGAGCTGAGACGGGGATAGAAGAGGGAGAGGACCCTGCAGAAAGAATAGTTAGAAAATTGGAATTAAAGGTCGAGGTGCGGGAACGTGTTCCAGATAAGTCAACAGAATCTTAAAAAGATCTATAACCTGCGTGATACCTTTGTCGACGAGCACTTCGGCCTCGATATGTACAATTATCAGCGGGGGCCCTCAAACCATGTTATTAAGTCTGTCCTCCAGAATGACGGTGACGAGATCCCGATGGAGTTCAGTCGCCAATCCGGGAAGACCACGGCAGTGGTCGCCACTATCACTTTTCTGAGTATCTACATTTTTGCTCTTCTCAAGGACATGGGGCTGCCAGTAAGAAAGGATGCAAGCGGGAAAAGAGAATGGGCGTCTATTATCTTTGCCCCCACACAAGAGCAGGGCAAAACTGATTTTGACCGTTTTAAGGATAATTTGGCAGTAGTGCAAAAACCATACAAATTGAAATACTCTGAATACAACAGGACTACATTAAAACTTTCGAATGGCGTCAAAATTTACTGTTTTCCTCTCACACTCAATTCAAAACCAGAGAGCAAAACAGCGGATCTAATTGTCCTGGAGGAAGCTCAAGACATTCCAGATCTCATGATATCCAAGGCTGCTGAACCCATGGGGGCAGCGACAAACGCCACCGTCCTATGGGTCGGAACTGCAGGTTATAAGAAATGCAGATTTCATAATGTAATTCAAAGGAGAGATAAAGAAGGACTCCCAATCTACATTTACGATAAAGATTCTATTATTGCAGAGAAAAGGGCACGATATCTATTAACTAAGAATCCATTTCATTTAAATTATGAGCTCTTTGTCGAAAAGAGAGTCAAAGATCTTGGCGAGGACTCTGATCATATTAGGACTCAATATCTATTAATCTGGGTCCTTGAACACGGTCAGTATATCACCGATGAAAATTTGATGAATCTAATGGGGACGTATGACGAGATTTTCTATACTACTACAAAGACGTGGGCATTCATAGACTGGGCCAAGCAGAGAGATAGAACAGTAGTAACAGTATTGGATCGAAGGCTGCGGATCCTCTCATGGCTGGAGATGAGAGGGCATAACTATGTCGACCAGTGGGAGGAAGCCAAGGACTTTCTCAAGGGTTTTCCTAATCTCCAAAGGTTAGGGATGGATGTCACCAGCACCCAGGACATGCAAAAGGACTGGGTTGAGAACGACATGGCAAAAGAAAAGAACACAGGTGAATGGGTGGCACCCACTGAAGTGGTGGGGATCAATTTCACAGATGTTCAACAGGATGCTATGTACCGCCTCTTATGGCGTCTGATGCATGATGTGACTAAGAAGGGAAAGGTCCTCCGGAGCTCGAGGATCCGCTTTCCCAAGACTGAGAGTCCAGAACGGGAACGATTTCTCTGGGAGTTCTCCAATCTGCAGAAGGATATTATTAAGAAAAAGCTCTGGCGAGTGGAAGCTCCCAAAGGCAACCAATACGGGGACGATTATCCTGACTCTCTCGCGGGGGCTGCATGGATCAGTTTAAACCCGGATCCCCAGAAGAAAAGATCCAGGGGAGGGATGGTATGAGAGTCTTTGAGGTCCCCGGAGGTCACATCATAGAATTTGAAGAGGTCTGGATCGAGGGGGAATACTACCTAATCATACCTCGGGATCTAGCAGAAAAAGAAAAACAATCAATGAGGGGGCTCATAGGTTATTTGTACAAATGGGGAAAGCTAGAGGACGCAGGGGATCTGGGACGTATGAAACTCTACCGAGTACCTGGTGAGAAAGCACCACCAAGAGGATGAAAAGGAAGCATATAAAGAATTTGCTTATTTTTTAGTATTAAATGTATTCAAAAAGAAGAGTAATTATGCGTTAATTACTTCGGATAAGCTCGATTATCCGCTTAATCAATATTACTAATCATTATCAGTAACGGTGACAGTGTCATGGTCGGATATTTATAAGCGGTGCAACCCAAAAGAGTAATGGCAAGTGTCGCAGGGATCTTCACCGCAGGAAATAGAATCCTAAACTGGTTACACCTGGCTGGGCCAGAAGGAGTGGAGAAACCGGGGATTCCCTTTGATGAGCTATGGGACATCTATACACAGAATGTATGGCTGAGATCTGTCATAGATTCTCTCGACAAGGATGCAGCAAGAATTCCATGGGATATCGTGCCAAATGATCCCACCGACAAGTCCAGGGTAATAAAGGACCAAATAGATACCCTTAAAACTTTTTTTAAGACACCTAATTGGGCTGGTGAATCATTCGGGAAATTAATATCCATGTCAGTAAAGGACATCCTGGTTATGGATGCCAACGGCATTGAAATCGTCACGACCCGAGGTGGTGAACCAGTGGAGCTGTACAGCGTTTCAGGATCTACATTAAAACCTGACTACTCCCCTGAAAAGAGGAGAGTGATCGGCCACTACCATGCAATCGATGAACAGGGTGTGTACGTTTATTTTCCTAGATGGAAAGATCCAGATCCTAAAGTGGGACGATCTGTTTTTGCCTCGCGTACAGGACGAAAATACGATCTTTCACACAACCACTTCACTTACCTCGTGGCGAATCCGATGTCACACACACCTTATGGATTATCACCTGTTGAATCTGTCACTCTGGAACTCGCGACAAATATCATGATCGGTAAGAAAAACTGCTGGCATTTTCTAAATGGCCAGCCAGATGGACAGATTACAGGAGCAGAAAATGAAACAGAAGCCCGCAGAGCATCTGAGTACTGGGAAGCTAACTACAAAGGTCCTCAAAATTGGGGAAAAACACCTGTAATGTACGCAGGAATGGAATACAAACCCTTTCCTGAAATGAAAGCAGAAACATACGTCGAATTACAGAGATTTCTCGTTAAAGCGATGTGTGCAATCTACGGAACCAACGATGCAGAGGTGGCCGGTGAAAAGACAGAGAACAGGAGTACAGCAGAGCAACGACATGAAATCTATAAGAATAGAGCACTGGGGTATATTTTGAGTTTGTGGGAATATGAAATGAACACGAGTGTTGTCCCTCTCTTTTTTGAAAAGCCACTGGTAAGATTCAAATTTGGGAGTGTAGACTACAAGGACCTGGAGATTTTGTCCAACATTTATGGGACTCTTCTCGATAGGTCTGTCGTCACGATTAATGAGACCAGGGCAAGACTCAATCTGGGTGACCCAGTGGGCTGGGGTGACGCTCCTTTCGACCTGAAGACCATGTTAATGATCGGGTATTATAGTCCTCCCGATATGAGCGAAGAGGAGGAAAAGGCTTTAGGTGGCGGAGAGTGGATTTTTAAGACACTCCTTCAAAAAGATGAGGCTCAGATAACCCTCGATGAGATTGAAGAACTTTCTAAGATGTCCCTTAAGCAAGTTATAAAAGAAAATGAATCAGAACTCGCAGAGCAGTACAATCTTATGAGAACGTTAATCATGACAGAGGTGGCCAGGGAACTGAGGAAACTGTCCAGAAAGGGACTCACAAAACAACCCGAGGAAATTGCTCTGCTAGTAACGGGAATAATGCGAGGGGTATATTTGAGATTTAAGACAATTTTGGGCCCTCAAGCTGCGAGAGCATACGCAGTGGGATTCTTTGCCAAGGGCTATGGGTACGGGCTCCCTGGCGTTGATTTTTCTCTGGTTCATCGATCCGCTATTAATTTTCTGAGGAGTTACACCTCCCCGTACATGCTGAGATTTTGTTCAGAAATGAAAAGAAACGTCCTGGACACCGTCATGCACGGAATAGATCAGGGATTATCCACTGATCAGATCGCCTACAACTTGAAGGCGGTCATAGACGGAAAACAGTGGTATTATAAGACAGTAGCCCGCTCTGAAGCACTCAGGGCCAATAATTACGGAGCTTTGGACCGTTATGAAAGATATACGCAGTTAGTGGACGTACTAGATGGCGATGGCTGTGAAGCGTGTCAGGATGCTGATGGCCAGACTTGGACCATCCAGTACGCAAGGGACCACATAAGCGAGCACCCCAATTGTGTGAGGAGGTTCGCCCCTCACTTCGAACCTGGGGAAAAGGAGGCTTTAGCATGAAAATCGTTAAATTTTATGTACCAGTCACAAAATCAGAAGAAAAAAATGGGAAGGTCTTAATTCAAGGAGAAGCTAGCGACACGGGGGAAGACTATGATGAACAGCGGTGCAGCGAGAAATTCATCCATCAAATGGTCGATACTGTAAATAGTTCACAAGGGGGAATAGGCTGCTATCCTGATCATGATTTCAGGGCATCAAACTTGGCAGCCAGACACTATGAAGCTGAAGTCATAGACAAAAAAGGAGACAAAGGCTTTTTAATCCGTTCTGAGCTGAATCCTGCTCATTCTAATTTTGAGTATTGGAAATACGTCTTTCTGAATAAATATCCGATCCAATACTCAATAACTGTAATTAATCCCGTAATAACAGAGGAAAAGAGCGGAAACGAGATAATCGATGGTGGAGACCTAAAAACTGTCGATTTTGTGGCGATTGGTGCAAACCCCCGGACCTGGATATCTCTCCAGAAAGGGGGTTTTGAAGTTATTGAGGAAGAGCTCGGGAAAATGTATCCTGAGATCTACTCAGAGGAGGACGAGAACATGGCAGAAAAAAAAGAAGAAAAGACAGTGAACGATACCGCAAACGAGGTACTCGAAGCTGTCCAGAAACTGGCTGAATTGTCAGCCGAAGAAATCGAAAAAGAAGGAAGAACACTGAACGCGGCAAACAAACAGAAACTGGAGCAAGCTGTGAAGCTGATTAAAGCTGTACTTGGTGATACAGAGTCTTCAGAGGAAAAGAGCGCAGAAGAGAAAGTGGAAGCTATGGCCAAGAAGATCCTGGAAATGTCTAAGAAAATCGCAGACTTGGAAAAGGAATCTAATGGCCGAAGCTCTGGGATGCCAGAAGATCCTTTACAAAAGGAATTCCAAGAACTCGACAAAGAAACTAAAGAGAACGCTGAATGGGGAGCTGCTATTTTCGCAGATATCATTAGAGCCAAAGGAGGAGGAGGCTAATGACTCTCTCAGGGTATCAGATGCTGAAAGCTGCTATGTCCACAGCATTGGGATCCGGCGGTGAATTTCTGAGTGAATCTAAAGCTACTGAATTTATCGGATTGATCAGAGAAAGAACATTTGTCCGCCAGCTTTTCCCTTCATTCAGAATGAGAGCTTCAAAGGTTACGATTCCGAAGATCACTTCGGGAACGACGCTGTATTACACACCGCCAGGACAAACACCGACGCCTTCTGGAGTAGGAACTGACCAGATCACCTTTGAGTCAAAAAAACTCATGGGATATGTCTACTGGGACGCAGAAATCAGTGAGGATAGTATCATAGATGTCGCTCAACTTCTGAAGAAAGATCTTGCACAGGCCGCAGCAGAAGCCGAAGAGCTCGCTGCAATGCAAGGTGATCCAGAACACACTGCAACCAAAGACGATCCAAAAAAAGCAACTGAGAATAACTGGTTCGAGCGGGATCCGCGACTGATGTGCAACGGTGTGGTTAAGCTGTCAAAATCTGAAGATGCTGTAGATCCAGTAAACCTGTCTGGGTCTGCTCTGAGTCCTGCAGACATTCTCATGGGTAAATTCAACCTGGGAAAGTATGGACGCAACAACAACAATTTGGTCTACTTAGTCAACAGCTACACAGCGATGAAAATGATTCTCTGGGAGGAACTGTTGACTATTGACAAATATGGACCAAATGCAACCATTGTAACCGGAGAAGTAGGAAAAATAATGAATATCTCAGTCGTTGATACTCCATGGATGTCCTACGGTGAATCAGTACTGACCTTGAAAGGGAACGGTGCTATCGGTGATCGGAGGAAAATCAAGTTTGCCAGTGAGTATATTCCACGCAGTGATCAATACGCTATTTACCCATCAGAACGCATTGATTTCAAGATCCCACGAGTTGACGCTCTATGCAATATCTACGGACTATCAAAACCACCTTCATAGAGGTGATTCAATGAATACAGTACCACAGCTATTGGCCTATGGTCTGAAGGGATTGGATCCTGGTGTGGGTGAGATGCTGTACAACACCATTCATTACTTGAGATTTCACGTCGTGGGGGATGGCCTCAAGGTAACACCCGATACAGACACTACCAAGTGGGATCTTTCAGCCGGAGACGCCGTGGTGAACGGAGTCTATCTCGAGGTTGACGCTCTGGACGCCCAGACTGGCCCTGGCAATTCCAAGAAAGGTGTAATTCAGCTAGACGATCAGGGAACAGTGGAATTTTACGAAAGTGACACCTATGAACCTGAAGAGGGAAAGCTGAAGCTCGCTCAGATCGATACTGATGCATCAGGGAATATCACTGCAGACAACACAAAAAGGCCGGTGTGTCCATCTTATTAGGTGATTTCAGTGAGAATCAAAAATACAGGGAGACGCAGCACGGTGAAAATCGCTGGAAAATTCATAGTATGGCAAAACGGAGAAATCAAAGAGGTCGAGGAAAAGGAGGTCGAAGGCCTCCTAAAATCCTCTCCTCAATTTGTGCAATGGGAGGGTGTGGCTGAACTAGATCCCGGAGATCCGGAGGGCTTTCTTCTTGGAAATGCAGACCAGGTCAGGAGCAGGATCCGCAGCATGGAGAACCCAGATCCTGAAGAACTTACTGAACTCATTGCAGAAGAGCGGGCCGGTGACGACAGAAAAACAGTGATCAGAGAACTTCAGAAGAAACTCGAAGAGGTAGCTGAGGACCAGGAGAACGGAGAATGAGCTATACTACTGAGGCTTTGGTGGTCCTGGACTCTCACGTCACAGCCCAGGACCTCAATTTTACTGCGGAAGATTTCACGACCTTGGTAAACAGTCTCATCAGCCAAGCTGAGGACCTGATAAATGCCTACTGTCGCCGAGTGTTTAGTTCTCAAGAGGTCACGGAGAAACTTAACGGTACTGGAGGACATAAGCTCTTTCTGAAAAATCCCATTATTTCAGTCACTCACGTGAAAATAGACGATGTGGACGTCACTGCTGACTGCATCATACGGGAGGATGTCGGAATCATTGAGTATTGGGAAAGTGTTTTCTCAAAGGGACACTGGAATATCGAGGTTGTTTACACATACGGATATGAATCCGTGCCCGTGGCAGTGAAAAATGCTGCGACCAGGATGGTTTCTCGTGCTCTGCAGCATTCAAAGGCAAAGCTACAGGGAGCAGGTTTCGAGTCTGAAAAACTTGGGGACTATTCAGGAAAAATAGACGCAGATCTGAAGAACTTCTTCACAGAGGAGATAAAAGAATCTCTGAAACCCTATAAAATGGGAGGGATCGTCTGAATGAGCTTCGATAGACTTCTGAATCGGAAAGTGACAGTAAAACGCCGGGGAGATCCTACACTGAATGGCCTACGTGAACCCGTGTACGGAGATCCAGTGGTCGTGAACTCTGACGTACCCTGCAGAATAAAGATCGCTACCGCTATGAGCCAGCAGATCTGGGGGGAGGAGATCACCGTCACTCACGAGGGTTACTTCAGACCTTTTGAGGATCTCCAAGAGGGGGACATTATCGAGGACACAGATCTAGGGACCATGACAGTCAAAAAAATCATGATTGACTCGTCAGGGCAGTACAAAAAGGTGGGGTTGGAAGCATGACCGAAAATGGAAGATGGGAATTTTTAAAATTAAAGACAAATGAACAGGATGATCGGATAAAAGAGCTAGAGGAAAGCAGATTAAAGCAAGCGGAAGCAATTGCACACCTTGAGGGGCAGGTGAGTTTACTAATCAAGTTAAATTTTGGAGTATGGATAACTGTGGTCGCAAACATTGTTTTAATACTCATAAGAGGAGGTTGAAAAATGAGTTTCGAAGGCTGCAGGATTGAGGGACTTCAAAGAACAATACAAAACCTCCAGCGCATACACCCAGCCATAAAAAAACACATGGGTCCTGCACTGGAGAAATGCTGTCTAATTGTAATAAGCGATGCTAAACCAGGGTGTCCCGTCAAAACAGGACTTCTTTCAAGCAGCCTAACGTTTGAGGTCGATTCTGAACTCCTCGTAGGAGTAGTTGGCACAAACGTATTCTATGCTCCGTATGTCGAGCTGGGAACGTGGAAAATGGCAGCACAGCCTTTCCTCGGGCCAGCTTACGATAATAACTACCATGTCATTACTGACGTGTTAGCAGGGGCATACACAGAGGCATGCCGATCTATAACCGTGGGAGGTGGATACTGGTGAAACCTGACGCCCAGGTCTTTGTGGAAGCTTTGTACGCCGATCAGGATCTTAAGAATGTAGTAGGTGAAGAAATATACTTCGCTCAGCCACAGATTCCAGCACAACACCCGAGAGTTATAGTGAAAGGCATAACGGGGTTATCTTCGGAACCCCTCTCTCATAGGAGAAAAAAAGTCCGAAAAGTGATTCAGATCGATATATATGCAGAATCTGGAAAGGAAACGGCTGAAATTGGCTTATTAATCCAATCCTGTATTGAGGGAGACAATGCAATCCTGGTAGATAATGGGATTAAACTCGTCTCCTTCGCTGGTGAGGTCGATCTGACGCCACCTGACGAAAAGCATCAGAAAAGTCTCAAGGTGGCATACTGGAAAATAGAATCAATAGGAGGCTAAAAAATGACCGTAAATGCTGAGAATATAGATTCCGGTAACGAAGTATCTTGGTTTCTTTGCTCAGAGGTAACAGGAGAGGACGTGGGGACTGGAGATGCTGTCGAAGAAACCTTCGACCTGAATAACTACGCAGCCGAATACACAGAGACTGTTTACCTAGATGGCGTAGCCCAAGAGCGAGGGACTGACTACACAATCACATACAGACCCTCTACCAAGACAGTGACTGAGATCGTGTTTTCAACACCCCCAGGGAGTGGGGTCGCCATTACTGCTGATTATGCTTCATGTCCTGACTCAGAAGACGACGCATTGCTCAGTCAGGACGTGTCTGTAAGTCCGACCACTACTACCATTGAGGCTGATATCCATGGACGTGACGCTAAGCTCAAAAAGGTCGTAGGGCATGATCTAACCCTCACTCTGAACCATCTCTATGTAGACTGTGAAAGAATTGCCATGTTCTGCGGTGACGTGGAGGACAACACTCCAGCAACTGGGAAACGTAAGTGGACCTTTGGAACTGCTAATAAAGTATATTTGCTTTTTGGCCGTCTAACACGAAAAGGGACTCTCAAAAAGCTCTATTATCTCTGGGGCGTTAGTGGTCTACCATCTATAACCATGCCAGCCAAGGACTTCGTACACACTGATAGCGGGGATCTGGCAGTGGATCTGTATGAGATTGTCGAGGACATGCCGTCGTAGGTGATCTTATGAGCAGACTCAAGGAATTTAAAGAGCAGGTCCAGCAACAGCAGCAGCAGGAAGCCCGTGTATGGGAGGATGAGATCGAGTTGCTGGAGCGAAGGACCACGGAGTGGACCGAGGTAACCTTAGACGAAGAAAGAAAGCAGAAGCTCAAAATCATTAAGAGGTTACCTGCAGATATTGCCGACGAGTTCCAGGAGTTCATGACGTCTTGGAAACAGACCGGAATCGAAAAACTCCTTTTGGATCTTGAAGAGAAAAAAGGAACACTCACAGAGAAGGAATACGAAGAGGAAAAAGAGATACTGAAAGAAAAATTGAAAGAGAAGCAGAGAGAGCTCGAAGAAGAGCTCTGCGAGTGGCTGTCTGTTATCTGTGTGAATCCTCATTTAACAAAAGAGTGGTTCATACAGAATAAGGACAAATACTCAGCCGAGGACGTCCTCATTATCATCTTTGGATGGTACGAAGGGCTCGCCAGCAGGGTCGGACAGAGGGTCCAGGAGATTGAGGAAAGGGCCAAGATCCGAAAATTTCGTGAGGAGTCCACAAGGTAAATTCTACGGAGCTTTTCTGTTGTGGCTATCGGAGAGGGATCCCCGTTTTTTGGATCCCCGCGAGCTGGGAAAGATACCTCAGGACATACGGATTTTCTGGGAAGAACTGTTCATTCTCTGGACTGAAGAAATCGAGGCGATGAAGTGATCGATCTGGGAACTGTT
>Ga0209635_10001585_pt1 | contig 16964 bp, 17 predicted proteins | sample DeeMarSWOR230_32_FD_187463 | JGI IMG/M metagenome (GOLD analysis project Ga0209635, IMG submission 187463) | Marine sediment microbial communities from White Oak River estuary, North Carolina - WOR-2-30_32 (SPAdes) (version 2) | ecosystem: Environmental > Aquatic > Marine > Intertidal zone >... | reverse complement strand
CCTCTTCCCGGCCTATCAATCAAGACTATTGTTCTTCAGATGCTGGTAGGATCCAGTGTCAACCAGTCAGGTACTAGTAGACTTCTCGTGGTGAATGTGTCAAACGGTCGGGAAGTGACCCGCCATGACCTTCAACGACCAACTCAAAGCCAGCGCCAATTCGACCCCTCTTGGCAGTCTGGAAACCAGACTTCTGGATGGACCGGGCGTTGCGCTCTGCAGCTCGTCGCTCAATCATACTGACCCCGCCTGGGACGACAAGGATCAGTTTCTTCTGCGATTCATCAACCTTCAACGTTATCTCCGTAGTAGGCGTTCCCGTGCACTCGTGGAACTGGCTGTTTCTGTACTCTAGGAAAGTCATTGTACCCTACCATTCCATCTTTTCTGGTCAGAGGGAGTCTAGGTTGCATATTAGCATTTGGCGGATGGAACTCGTTGCACGTTACGCCTGCGTATCGTGGAGGTTGGGGAAATTGGCACATGAAGAGTACAAAGAGAGGCTGACAATCCATTACATGAACTACTCAAAGGAGTCTTTGAGGGAAGAATCTTGGGTAGCCACAAGCATCAGATGTGTTCCCATGTAATCCCATCCATGAGATCCTTTGGGTTTCTGATTCCTCCGCCAGCAGCATAGCAACAGAATGCAATCAGAAATGCAATCATTGTACTGAGGATAATAGGTCCTGCAAGAGGCCGATAGACTCTTCCCCAAGGATCGATGTATAGGTATGTTGTGTCAAAATAGGATAGCGCAAAGACCACCACCCAGACAATTATGAAGACTGTCAGGAACGATACCCACGTATACTGCCCTTCGCTAGGAGTAAGATACATCACACTCATTCTATCGTGGCAGATTATAAGGTTAAGGTCCGTACTAGGATTTGCGGGATGGAGGTCTACGCAAGGCATACATGACGTAATGTCAAGGTCTGAGTGTAGGTTGTATATTAGCATCTGGCGGACATAGCTATGGGGAGAATCGATTGAAAAGAAAGAAAGAACAGAAACAGGGGTATGGACCACAAGACGGCCCATAATCCCCGCTTTGGAAGCTGTAGGAGCCTGATTAGTCTGGAGGTGGTGGAGGTGGTGGAGTGTCTTCTACTCGAGTGTCCACCTTGGCCAGTACTGAATCACGCTTCTTCCGAGTGAAATAGAATCCGGCAATTATGAAGATGAAACCAATGACCGCAATACCTGCACCGACTAAGACTGTATAGCCAGGAATGAAGTCATAGGCAGCATCAATGCTCGGGAGGAGTGCAAGAACAGCACCGGCAATCAACAGGATTGCTCCCAGGCAAACGGGTCCCGAACGCACATAATCTCGATATGTAAGATAAGCCAATTGAGTTAACTCCTAATCGAGACTCATACCACGCAGTCTCGTCTGTTGCTACATGTGGCGGGACTCACGATTTAAGGGTGTCGCCGATAGTCTATCCGAGATCTAGCGACATCTGAATTCTGCATCCTGTCGAAGACGTGTTGACTTCAATATTCGCTCCGGTGAGCTTACTCACCTTCCTAGCAATCATCTCATGAAATGCACATGGGTAGCCTGCGGGGATTCGATCACCTTTTGGATCGATTTGATTAGCAAGGGCCAGAAGCTCACAACGGCCAGTTTCTATCGTAAGGTTGTGGACTCCATTGGCAGGTAGTTGCCCCTCTTTCGTGCAGCTCAAAATCATATTGCCAAAGTGGCCAAGCACATCAGCTCCCTCTCCTGATGCGGCCCAGGTTGTTATCAGCTGGTCTGCTACCTTCTCGAACATCATATTCAGATGGCCCTTTGGTAGGCTCTCTCCGTAAATGGCCATCTCCGACACCATGAATGCTAGGGATTCCATCGTGCCATGCCAGATTTCTTCACCTATGAGGGGCTCGAGCTTCGGAAGTGCACCGACGCCACTGACCGAGAGCTCAGCCATCGTATCGGGAGCAGGCACCTCTCCTGCTGCAGTTGAGTCGCTAACAGGAGATGTCCCGTCGTCATAGACTAGATCTGGAACCTCATAGTCCGGGCAGACCCCAGAAGTCTGATAGGTTCGTGAGAACTGCATGAGCCTTCCGGCACACTGAGCCACAGCGTGTCTGCTTAGACCTTCTAGCCTGATGTGGCCATAGATCACGCCCACGAATGCTTCAAGATCGAGTTGATGCAATGCCTTCTCTATGATTATCTTCTTACCTCGAACAACTCGACATGACCACTTGTCGCCCATTACTCCAGCCTGGGCGGCATAGCTCGTGTTAGTGATTCCGACGAGAGGTGAGATTGGATAGAAGTCGCTCAAGAATAGTCCTCACAATCATCTATCAGAGAGCAGGTCATTTCAACCGTTCAAAAGCCTATCTTGAATGTACACTACTCTCCTTATACTCTCAGTTTGACCCTGAGAGTGACGATCGAATGTGCGTCCACAGCGATTGTGACAACCGAACCTTTGAAGCTAAGCTCTCCAATTGATCTTTCACACAGGTCAATGAGTTCTACTCTCTCGAGCTCCCGGAAGAAGTCCAACTCTGCATTTCCGGGCTTGCCCGAAATATCGTATGCGCGCACTATCAGCTCATCAGCCGAGTTTCCGATTCTATAGCAGGATAGCATCAGATCCATGCCGTCTATCTTTAAGTAGGATTCCTCAGTCTTCAGCCCATCAACTGCGCCACCTCTCTTGTTGCCGAGGGGATAGCCAATGAGAGGTAGACGATGCTCAGCTGCAAAGCGCCATACCTTGGCGTCATTCCATGAGCCTTTGTGGGGTCTGAGTGAAAGCCTGTAGCTGTGGGGCCCAGTTTCCCGTGCGGTCTTTGATTCCAGTACATCATCGTCTTTGCCGTAAGAGAGATGCTCAACACTCCTCAACAGTGTTGCTTTGAGTGATCCGTCCTTGAATTCGAACTCGTGGAGACCGGAAGCGGAGAGACAGAGTCCGTACTCAGGGCCGGCACAGTCGACCCAGTCCAGAGCTGAGAAGAGACCTCTGCTATCGTCAAGCCATCCCTTTGGTTCGGAGTCCGCTGTACTACGAGATTCGGTCCCGAACTGCGCACCGACGGTGGCGCTTGATGCGTAGACGCTCAGAGGGAAGTTGACTCTGACCCGCTTGTTTCGTCCTTTGAAATCAAGGTCTGTTTCCAGGTCGATTCTATGGACTCCCTCATAGACGATTACTCGCTGGTGACGCCTGGATCCTTTCATCTCACCCTCAATATCAACGACCACTCTGATGGGTCCTCCTTCCCTAAGCGACATCTCGCTAGAGAATCGAAGACTGGAAAGCTCAGACGTTTCATCCGAGAGTTCAGACTCCGAATGTCGGTAGATATCTCCGATTTCGCTCTCCATTGTGATGTAGTTCCCCGGACTTCTGAGGACCTCCGCCTGTTCCCGCTTGTCAAAGAACCTCGTAAGTGAACCGTTGAACTCGTCGAATTCCAATACGAAGTCATTTGATTCGACCCAGGTGTCGCCGGTTCGTAACGAGGATTCAAACTCGGGAGCTTTCTCTGCCGGAACAACCGAGTAGACTCTATGACCAAGACTGGGCATATCTCGTGCCACAAATGCGATATCGATCGGACCTTTGCCTGTACCGTTGTCATTTCTCTGGAAAGGTACACTTCTGCCGCGGGGGTCATGAATCTCAAAGAAAGGACTTTCGATGCTTGAAACATCGACAGGGATGTTCACTATGTCTGTGCGGGTCCAGGGGAGGGGATTGAACACTACAAAGGAGAAGTGGTCTGATGTCGCAATCGGTGCTGCGGCAGCCGCTCCTAATGATGTTTCCAGCAGCGCCTCTGCTTGCTCGATGGCCTGAGCATACCTTCGCTCTGTCAGCAGATATGCCTCATCGCTCAGAGCGCCGCGGATTATGTTGTGGTCCTGATTGAACAAGAGAATCCTCCAGAGATTCTCAAGGTCTAGGTTTCGACCTGGGTTGCCTGTGATTGCAACGTAGAGCTCGCACAAGTAGAGGAGGGTCTCGAGAGATCTGTTCATCTGTTTGAGTTTGACTCTCGCGCTCAGTCCACCCGATCTTACTCCCGAGAAGCGCCCGGAGCTAAGCTCCCCAGAGATTGTCGGCATGGCTGCCTGAATTGCCTTGATTTTATCAGTGAACTCTCGGGGAGTTACGATTGTCATTCTCATGTCAGGGAATACGTCATTCCATTGATTCACAATGTCAATCAGATGGGGAAGAGGCGGTACTAGTTCCCCGCCCACAGGGACGAAGACGTTCTTTGAGGAGGCTTTCTCGCCGGTTTCCTCTACTATATGAAAGAGACTGGAGAATGCCTCACGTAGGTTCTCTGATAACCAAGCAGCACTGTCATACCCCCTTGACAGCCAGACTGCGTTGACTCGACTGCCATCAGGGCCCTTCCATATGAATTCGGTTGGGGAGTCAAATGGCATGCCACGCCAGAAGTAGTATGAATCAATCCCACATTGTCTCAGAATCTGCGGCATTTGGGCACAATGTCCAGATGAGTCAACAGCCCAGCCAGTCTTGATGTCAACCCCGAGCTGCTCTCTAAAGAAACGGGTGCCATACAGGAACTGCCGAACAATAGACTCTCCGTCAGGAATTACCAAATCGGGCATGACGTAGGTGCCGCCCACAATTTCGATTCTGCCTTCGAGGACCCTTTGATGGAGTGCGTCCCAATAGTTGGGAAAGAGGCGCTTGAACCCGTCCAACAGAGTCACTTGATCCAGACAGAACTTATGCTGAGGATGAGTTTCGAGATAGTCAAGGATGCTCTTGACATTCCAAGATACAATACTGATATTGTGCTCGTAAGTCTGGGTTCTAGAGTTATCGAAATGCAAGAAAGGGCACAGATTGACTATCCAGCGCTGCTCCATAGCAAGCCAACATCCCTATGACGAATACGGGTTGACAAATGGATGGTGCAGTATGGTCCTTAAAGAGATTCCTTGTGCTCGGGAGAGGATATAGAGAGCCCCCCATCTGAAGACGAATGCAGATGGCCTCTTGATGCCTAAGCTAGACGTAGAGATCAGGCCGAGTCTTCCTTTCCGGTTCGATTTGACGACCTTCAAGTGCCGCAGAGAGCTTCTCATAGTATTCCAGCACTTTGGGTGTTAGAGTTGGCCGGACTTCTTTGAGTGCCTCATCAAAGTGCTTCATCTCAACCTTCCTTGCTTTCATCACAATCTTCTCGGGGGTTGAGCCTTCCGTGATGGCATTCATGACCGCAGTCCTCACTAGCCCTTCAATATCAGCGCCTGAGAAGTTCTCGGTCTTGGCTGCCAGCGTATCTAGGTCAAGGTCCTCAGACCCAGGGATGCCCTTTGCTGTAGTGTGAACCGCAAGTATCTCCTTCCTCGCGTCCAAGTCCGGTGCCGGCACATTAAGCAGAATGTCAAACCTACCTGGCCGCAGCATTGCAGGATCCATTATGTCTGGACGATTCGTAGCCCCAATCACTAGCACATTCTGCAATGTCTGGAGCCCATCAACCTCGGCCAGGAACTGGTTCACAATCCTCTGCGTCACTCCGGTCTCATCTTGTTGGCCCCGAACACTCAATAATGCGTCAATCTCATCAAAGAAGATGACACAAGGAGCTACTTGGCGTGCCTTCTTGAAAATCTCTCTCACTGCCCTCTCCGATTCTCCAACATACTTGTTGAACATCTCGGGTCCTTTGATGGAGATGAAGTTCGCTTCGCTGGTTGTGGCAATGGCCTTTGCAAGCAGAGTCTTCCCGGTACCTGGAGGACCATAGAGGAGTATCCCTTTCGGCGTCCTGATTTTCATTTCTTCGAATACATCAGGATGGCGGAGCGGTCCCTCGACCGACTCCCACAACGCTCTCTTGGCCTTCTGAAGACCTCCGATGTCGTCCCATTGCACATTGGGTCTCTCCACCAATACCTCTCTCAGCGCCGATGGCGATATCCCGGACAGCGCAGTTTCGAAGTCATTCTGGGTGACAAAGAGGTCTTGGAGAACGTCAGGAGGAATGTCGCCGGTGTCCGGATCTACATGCGGCAATGCTCTTCTGAGCGCTTCCATTGCAGCCTCTCTCGCAAGAGCTGCAAGGTCAGCACCAACAAATCCATGTGTTACTGCAGCCAGTTTTTCAATGTCCATACCTTCTTCCAAAGGCATAGATCGGGTATGGATTTGGAGTATTTCCAGTCGGCCTTGCCGGTCAGGCACGCCAATCTCGATTTCTCTGTCAAATCTACCGGGTCTTCTTAGTGCTTCGTCGACATCGTCAACGCGATTGGTGGCGCCGATGACTATTACTTGGCCTCTACCTGCAAGCCCATCCATCAATGCCAATAGCTGAGCAACTACTCTTCGTTCCACCTCACCAGTCACATCAGCACGTTTTGGAGCAATGCTGTCCAACTCATCGATGAAGATGATGCTCGGCGCGTTCTTCTCAGCTTCTTCAAATGCCTCTCTCAGCTTCTGTTCCGACTCTCCATAGAACTTGGACATGATTTCGGGGCCGTTGATGGTCTTGAAATTGGCCCCAGACTCATTTGCTACTGCCTTTGCTATGAGTGTCTTTCCTGTCCCGGGAGGTCCGTGGAGCAGCACTCCTTTTGGAGGTGTAATCCCTAGCCTCCTGAAGAGCTCAGGCGATTTCATCGGGAGCTCTACCATCTCTCTAATCTTCTGGATTTCCTTGCCCAGCCCACCGATATCTTCGTAGGTAATCTGTGGAACTGTAACTTCTTCTGGCTTAGCTGGCCTGGTCAGTACTTCCAGCTTCGTTTCTGATGTGATTTTCACGTGCTTGCCGGGTCCTACTGAAGTGGCAGTGAATTGAAGGCCCTGCCCAATGGAAGCTATTAGTATAATATCACCACGCGTCACTGGCCGATTCATTATCTGCTGTTTGATATAGTCCTCAAAACCTGGCTGAAATCTAACAGGTTGGCTGGGAGCAAGTACAACTCTCGTTGCTTCAGGTACGTTGACGGTTGCGACTTCCACCATTTCTCCCAGTTTGACTCCTGCATTGGATCTGATGAAACCATCCATCCTGACCATGTCAAGGATCTCGTCCTCTTTTAGGCTGGGCCAGCAGACAGCCACTGTTTCTTTTGCGCCTCTGAGCAACACATAATCCCCGGATCTCACGCCCAAGTGGTTTCGGACGTCTGTGTTCAATCTGACAATCCCGCGACCCTGATCCTTAGGCATGGCCGCTGCAACTTTCAGACGTATGGAAGTGTCCGCTTCTGACATTTTCTCTTCACCAACTCACTCGTTCCTCAATACTCTCTCTTCGTTCGTTATAGAGCTTCTCTCATCTGCCTTCACAAGCTTGACTTCAGCAACTCCATTTCGGCAGGAAACCACTGATTCATCCGGATCGATTTGGAAGTGGGTTTCATGCTCAGTCGTGCTTGAGCCAAGGTTGAGAGTTGCTTTGCTACCGGACACTTTGACTGTGATGTCGTCGTTTGCGCATCCACCTATGACGAGGATTACTAGGTCATCCAAGTCAATCCTCTCAATGTGGGGGCCCTCATATGTAAGGTCCATCTCCGATTCGTGAAGGTCTTCTGCTTGATTTTCCCAGAATCCCCCAATCCTGTTGCCGCCGTCTGGCATTCCAAATGTTCCAAAGAATTGCTCCATCATCTTGCGGAATATCTTCTGAAACTCATCATCATCAATCATTCAGTATGATTCCTCCCGCTTACATGCCCCCAGATAATGGTCATGCCCACAATGTTGCTGACCTACATGACAGTCTCTATCTGGGTACCAAGCGTTTCTGGAACAATTCCCGTTTTTCGATATATTAACCTTTGTTAATCTGCAGACGCTCGGTGGCTCTTCTACATGCTTGCTACCTTACGAATATCCTTAAGAAAGACAAAAGGGGCATGAAACACCATAGTGAAGGGGCGAAACAGATGGGTAACTGTTCTCTATGCGGTCAGGAAGACCTTACGTTTACCTGCCCATATTGCATGGGAGTATTTTGCACGGAACATCGTCTTCCAGAGAGTCATGGTTGCGCAGGTATGCAAAGAGCAAAAGACGAGGCCCGGAGGAAAATAGCCGATTCGTTTGCTGGGCAATACGAGGCTGACGACGAGGAATATGACAGTGACATCATCGGAAGGCGGAGGCTCCCAAAGAAGCGAGAAGTCACCAAGCGAAGATTCACGAGGTCGGAAGTGAGAGACCTCGGAATCGCCACAGTCATAATAATGTTGGTAGCGTTCTCTATGCTTGGAGGTATAGGAAGGGGGATTATCTTCGCTATCGCTGCTTTGCCAGGCTGGATCTTCTCACCTTTCTGGTGGTTCCTGCCAGCAATACTTGTCGTCTTCTGGTGTTCATTCATGGTCCACGAAATGGCTCACAAGTTTGTGTCTCAAAGATACGGAATGACTTCAGAGTTCAGAATGACCCCACAGGGTTACTATCTATCAGCGGTAGCGATTCTCTTTGGTATCCCCATCTTCGGCACTGGAACAATGATGACAGGTGGCGTTCGTAGCATGGACGACTTCGCAAAGTCAAGCCTGGCAGGTCCAGTCAGCAACTTGGTCATTGCGGGATTTCTTGTAGCAATTGCGGAGATCATTATTGCTACTGGCGGTTCTCTAATTGGACCGCTTGGTTTTCTGCTATCTTACGGGACAATCTTGAACGCCCTCCTTGGTCTGTTCAATATGATTCCCTTCAGAGGTTTTGATGGCGGTACAGTATACAGATGGGATAAGCGAGTTTGGGTAGTTGTAACAGCTTCTCTTTTCGTTCTACTCCTGATTGGGTATTTTGGCTTCCCCCTCCTTTGAGTAGCCATACCTGCGGAGTCTAAACACGTGAAAGTGATATAAGACTGCACATCACAGGACATCTAGGTGGAGCGTTCATGTCTGTGGATAAGGAGAAGACACTAGAACAGATTGATAGTCTCAAACAGACAGTAGCTGAAATCCTTGACGAGATTGATAGACTGTCTGGAGAAATCGATAGTCAGTCCAGCGAGGCTGAGCAGCTTCGCGCCGAAAAGCGTGAAGCAGAAGAGAAGATTTGGGCTGCCGAGGAGAAAGCTCAGAAAGCAGAGAGTGAACTGGAATCTCTCGGTGAACAGATGAAGACTGCAGAGGCAGAGATTGAAGCGTTGAAGAGTGACACTGCCAAGGATGAGCAGATTGAAACCCTTAGAAGGGAACGAGATGAGCTTCAAGCTGAGATGGACGAGATAACAGGGAAGCTAGAACGAGTGTCGGAGCTGTACAGGGAAACAGCGGCAGAGAAGGAGAAACTCGAAGAGAAGGTCGATGTAAGTGACCTGCTGGCAATATACATAGTCCTGATTGAGAATATATTCGGAGGAAAGCCACATGCCCGTGTCCTGTATACCCTGCACAACACAAAGACAGCAATCACTAGGAAGAATATTGAGTCAAGTACCGGGATAATGCCAACGGCTGTAATCAAAGCGATACACGACCTCCGAAATGCAGACCTTGTTTCTTACGATGAAGAGAGCCAAGAAGTCAAGCTGATAAAGGAGATAATGTGAGATCAGCCAACCCCTTAGTTCCCGGGACATACGAGCGAGCGTGAACCTTTGGCGAGAGTCAGATACCCCCCAAGCCTCAGGAAGCATGTTAGAAGATACAATCTACATGAGAAGCTCAGTTCGATTCTAGGACTGCTTGGAAAGGATGCTCAGAATGTACTGGACTGGGCTCAGAAAGAGGCTCGTAGAGAGTCTGATGACACTGACATCGGCAAGACCATCTTCCGTTTAATAGGATATACAGCTGCGATACAATTGGTTCAGAACAACCATGCTAGAGGAAGGCTCACTACGAAGAGTGAGGTCCGGTCCAAGACAGGCCAGAACGTGGAAATGCCCGTGCTATACCAAGAAGCAGGATTGCGTCATCCCCAAGAGGCACGGAACCTCAGGCACAATATCTTCCATGAGGCATTCTTGGCGCTAATACTGCATTACTTTCCGGACGTTGAAACAAGCGTTCCATCGACCGGGTCTGGGCTGACACCAGACCTGATGGTCGCTCACACGAAACCAGACTGGACCATCTCGGTTGAGTACAAAGGTTACAGATACATCACACTTCTCAGCGAGTCTGAGATCCTGAAGGCGATGCGATACCAAGATGCCTATGGCACAGCTTGGCTTGTGACAACCACGACGAAGAGTGCCCAGTACCTATACGGCACAACCCTGACTTCTGACGAGCTGATTGAGAAAGGTGTCGAACGTCTGCGAAGAATTGCGAGAAGGAGTGTCTACACTGAGGAGCAGAAGGAGAACAGAGGTATTGCTAGAAAAGGCATTGCTCATCTCCAGAAGCAGAAGGATCTGAAGTTGCGGTGCAAAGTGATCTCAGTCCAAGAATTGCTGAAGTCCTGCCATGCTGGGAAGCCACTGAAGGGTCTTGCCATAACTACAGGGCTGGAGTTCGTTGGACTTCTAAAGGACGCAGGGTTTCCGAAGCTTGCAGACGATGTTCTGGGAGTGATGAAGACACCTGCTCGTTCAATTCATAGTGACACGGTCACTTCAGTGAGGTTGATTCGCTAATCTAGCTCACGCCACGGAGGATAGGGTACCAACCTTTATTTGGCGCGGGCATCAAGTCCTACGTGTCCGCTAGGGAGAGGAAACTCAGGACCACCCTTTGTGAGGGAATGAAATTGGATCAACCTAACCCCGGTAATGTCCCTGGCATGCTCAAGGAGATGCTTAAGAAGCTCTCCAGCAATTCTCCAATCCTAGGGGCAGCCATCTTCTCCATCGAAGGTCTCCCTTTGGTCAGTTACTTCCATGGAAGCACGGAGGAGGTCGCAGTTGCAGCGATGGTGGCTGGGATTTACTCTGCAGGTGAGGCAACTGTCAAAGAGCTTCGTCAAGGGGACCTCAGGTCAATAATCGTGGAGGGCGAGAGGGGTATGACCGTGATTATTGCCATGCACGGTGGCTACTTGCTTGCCGTCACAGCCCCTGAGAATGCACGACTTGGTTTGGTCTACAATGATTCAAAGCGCTTGGCTAGAGATGCCGCAAGGGTTCTTCAAGATCTATGAAGTGTGAACACCTGATGGCTGAGGCGTACCCGTTCAATCATCATCCATGTTGGACCGATAACAGACAGGAGGCATGGGAAAGAATCCATCTTCCCATAGCGCCCAGGTGCAATGTGAAATGCGCATTCTGTGACCACAACGCCACCTCAAGCTGCCATGTTCCACGTCCAGGATATTCCAGCCGTCTGATGAAACCTCGCGAGGCATTTGAGCGAACAATGGCACTTCTGTCTGACAGACCAAATCTGCGAATAGTCGCAGTGGCTGGACCCGGTGAGCCATTTGCGAACAATGAAACCCTTCAGACGATGTCCATGATAAGATCTGAGCGCTCTGATCTTAAGTTCTGCTTGAGCACAAACGGAGTTCTCTTGGCGGACAAAATCGATGACATAGTCGAAATCGGGCTTGAAACAGTCACCGTTAGTGTAAGCACCGTGAGACCCAAGACTGCCGCAGTCATCTACGAGTGGGCTGAGATTGACGGAACCGTGATGCGTGGAATCTCCATGGGGGAGAGAATCATCCAAAGACAGCTCAAGGGTATCTCAGAGGCTGCAGAAGCTGGAATCCATGTCAAGTGTAACACAATAATGATCCCGTCACTTAACGCCACAGAGATGAAGGAGATCTCGCAGCATCTCTCTGAAGCAGGAGCTTCGATACAGAATATCGTCCCATTGGTGCCCTATGCAGGGATGAGCCACTTGCGTCGACCGACGAGGCATGAGATTGCTTTGGCTCGGCAAGAAGCCTCGGAGTACTGCAGGCAATTCACTCATTGTCGTCAGTGTAGAAGCGATGTTGTTGGAATCCCCGGGAATGATACTGTGCTCTAGGTTTCATCTGGCATGCCGAGGCACCCAACCTCGACAAGCTTCCTAATCAAGAACCACAGAGCATTTCGATCCAGCGGAAGTGACTCCAGAATCTCTGAAATTGGTTTATGACCGTCAAAACTCAAGACCAGCTCATCAATCGGATTCCCATACTGTGCTTTCAGTCTTTCCAAGTACACGCCTTCGCACTCCCGACGGACGAGAACGTCATTCTCTGTCAAACGTCGTCTGAAATCTAACCACCCATACTTCGAGAGCGTAGTTATCGCCGCAATCACCTCATCCTCGGGAAGACCAATGAGGTCCAGAATCTCTGCAACAGTGCGCTTTCCGTTTATGAAGGCCTCCACTTGCTCCAGCTTCTTGTCAACATCGCCAACGCGGAACCCAATCCTATGACCGTCCTTTCTCCGGACCGGCACAAGGGCAAGGTCGATTAGACGGAAGGGGAACTCTTTGATGATGTTTAGGGCAAAGTCCCTGAACACTCTTACGTCGCCTTCGAAGTGGCGAAGTTTCGTCCCGTGCTTTGACTCCACTTGGGATAGAATCTTCTTGAGCTTCTGCCGGTAAGGAACCTCATCAGGCACGGGATCGACAACCAAGAGAACAAGAACTGTTTCGCCGACTTCAATGAGAATGTCATAGGCCGCCTTTCGAATTGTCCGGATGGGAGTGTTGGCGAATATGATAACGGCGGTCACGAAACCTGCGATAAGATCTGGGTCCACCGTCAGTTCGGCATAAGGGATGTTCAGCACCGACTCGCCGCCTTCCATTCTGATGAGAGAGATGTACCGAACCTTGTTCACGTCTATAGACACGGTCAATCACACCTCCCTCTTAGGAGCCTCCAACATCAGCAAATCCTAGTACACCTGCATCGATTAACTTCTTGGCTACGGTCCTTACTGCCTCCATGTCATAAGGAAGTCCGTCACAGATCGCCTGCAGTGTCCTAACACCATCACACAACTCTACCAGTTTCGTCAGCTGGTCACCGTATACTCCGGTAAGAAGCTTTGGAGGTTCCATCACTTTGACTAGTATGCTTGTATCAGAAAGTCGTCTTCCAAGCGAGATCCAATTGTAGCGCTCAAGCATGGAGAGCAAAGCCATGACTTCGGTATCAGGAATTCCCGATTGCTCCAGGATCTCAGAAATGGTTCTCTTGCCATTGATGAACCCTAGAATCGCATGGAGCTTCACGTCCGTCTGACCCACGCTCCACGGAATAGGCGTCTGATGATCAGGTGCAGCCTCAGACTCTGGTAACAGTTTCGGTACAAAGTCTGGATTAAGGCGCCTGTATGGATAGGACTCAAGAATCCGAAGAGCAAATTCCCGGAAGGGGCGGATGTCACCCTTCCAGCTCTGCAACTGGCTCTCATACACTGACTCGAAGTCTTCTATGAGCCTGACCAGCACCTCGCGGTAAGGATTCTCATCTTCCACCTTGTCGATTATGAGAAGACCAACTACGTGATCTCCCTCTTCAATCACTACATCATACCCCTCTTTGGTGAATCTCTTGAGGTCCCTATTTTCGAAGATGATTATGGCAAGAACGAAACTAGCGACCAAGTCCGGGTCAACAGTCATCTCTCTGTATGGAATCCCTATTATTGGCTCTCCACCCTCTCTTCTTACTAGAGAGAGATACCTTACCTTCTCATCATGGTCAGCCGCTTCACTCATTGTCTTGAGTTGCTGGATAAAAGAGCAGATATAACTTGTCTGAACATCATGGGAAGTCCAGTATCCCGGTCTGAGATATCACACTAACCCTCGCATCTTCGTCGATTGTGTAACCCTGTAGAAGCCCAAGGTTTAGTACCGAGAAGGACTCATCAATCCGGGTAACCAGGAGGGAGCCTTTCATGCCCACGACTTCTCCGAGTATTTGAAGGCCGTCAAGTTTCGTACCCGTGGGATTCCATCGATGAGGCTCTGCGTGCAGCTCGCTCAGATTATAGTAGCCTGCCAGATTCACTAAGTCCGTTGTAGATTCTACTCTAGGAGTATCGACAGAGTCGAGAAAGCTCTGAACAATCGATTGAGCCTTCTCCTGTTCGAAACTACTAAGAAGAAGAGATTCTTTTCGTGTACCGCGCACCTGGCGAGTGACGTGTGGGCTACGGCTTAATTGATATTCGAGTTGCCTAGCCTTTTTTCCACCCCTTACTCTGGCAATCACACCTCCAAAGTCAGCACCCTGTTCAACCCAGCGAGTGACAAGACGTGCCTCCTTGGAAACCCCAACCTTCAATGTGTAGTCATTGAACACTGCCAGATACACAGCATAGTCTGCCCTATTGCAGCTTTCTAAGCGCTTCTCCGTGGCTCTGCAGTCCCTTCCATCACAACGGATGCAAGGATCCATGATGTCCATCGACGAACACGTTACACATCTGCGACTACCAGGGCTGACAACAGCCATCTCTGGACACTTGCGACGCTTGCCCTCAGAATCGATACTGCCTACACATCTCCGCGGCCCATGGATAGTCCAGCTGATTTCCTTCTTGGGATCAACCGAGGCGAAATGTGGGACATCATCATTTTCAGCCCAGAAGAGGAATCCAGGCTCATATGTTTGCGGACCATGCAACCTCCAGTGAACTTCCAGCACTTGCATTGGTGACGTCCTCATAGGAATGAGATTCTTGGAGTCCCCCTGCCCATCCATTTCACTCCCTGGATGTTGAGGTCTTCATCGCATTTGGGGCATCTGCCCTTCTCGTTGAGACTGTTTTTCTTTAGATAGACTGAGAAACGATCAACAGCCTTAGTTCCACACTTGGGGCAGTAGGTATCCTCATAGTCATGCCCAGCTACGTTTCCAGAATAGACAAACTCCAAGCCTTCGGCCTTGGCGATTCTGATGTGCCTCTCCAGAGTAGATGCGGGGGTCCGTGGTATGTGTGTAATCTTGAAAGTTGGTGAGAACGCGATTATGTGAAGTGGCGTTCTCGAACCAAGGTTCTCCACAACCCATTCAGCAAGATACTTTGTATCTTCCTCATGATCTCCGATTTCTGGAATGATCAGGTTCGTGATTTCGATGAAGATGTCTCTATCTTTCATTCGAAGGAGGGATTTGTAGATTGGTTCTACCTTGGGGACGTCCATATACTTCCTGCAGAATTCCTTGTTCGCGCTCCCTTTGAGGTTCACAGAAGCCGCGTCCAGGAATGGAGCTATATAGTCAACAGCCTCAGGAGTCATGTAGCCGTTTGTGACAAATGTGTTGAACATCCCTCGTTCACTGGCAATCTCTGCAGTATCGTGGGCGAGCTCCATGAAGATTGTAGGTTCAGTGTAAGTATAGGTCATTCCCTCGCAATCATACTGCTTGGCAAGATTGACCAACTCCTCAGGGAGGATCCTCTGGCCTACCGGCTTCTCACGATGCGATGAGTGATGATTACAGCAAAACTGACAGCGAAAGTTGCAGGATGAAGTGCTTATGGAGAACGTTCGCGACCCGGGAGCAAAGTGGAAGAGAGGCTTCTTCTCGATTGGGTCGGCGGCCATTCCATCAATGAGACCGTATACTGTGCTGTAGAGTTTGCCTTCTGATACGGTGCGAACCCTACAATATCCAACCTCGCCTTCATGGATCACACAGCGGCGAGCACAGAGGTCACAACGAACGCCCTCTTTCAGAGACGAGTAAAGAACTGCTTCCTTCATCATTCTAAAGAATTGCTGGATATCTCTTATGCCTCTTATGGTGGGTTCGAAGTTCGTTGGCCAGCGAAGAATATAGGCAGAGGCCGGGAAAGTCAGACGGTTTCTCCAATGTCCACACCTGAAGAACTGTAACGCCTTGGAGGCTTGTTCGATTGCATCACAGAGAGTTCCAGTCTGTTCCTCGAAAGGTGTTCTGAAATGAAGTACTTAGCGGTCACTGATTACGGCCGAGCAACAGATGAATACATAGCTCTGGCAACTCAGACACTCGCGGCCTCGATGAGGATACTGAAGTCAAGTCGCTCGTGCGAACGAGAGCTGAGTGCAGTGAGAAATGCCCTTCACTCAGGCCAATTGAGGGTCGAGTTTGTTACTGCCTTGGAATGTCTTGGCCGCACATATCTGAACGAAGTTCTGAGGCCTGCAGTCAGGCAGTGCTTGAGTAGTAAGGAAACACTGGAGGAGGCTCGACCCCCATGAGAATTCACCAGGAATAGAAAGACTCCTAAAAGTCGTTCAATTCCTTGAGAGAGTAGACAAGGGGCAATGCGAATCCGTGGCTACTCACAGCTCTAGCTTCTCTCTTGCGAGTACAACGGTCTGACCATCATCCTTGACGGTGACAAGGTCTAGGCGAAGAAAGTCCTCTATCCACTTGCTGACAGTGGCAGGAGAAACTCCGAGAGATCTGCCAATTTCCCTGACAGACATCTCTCTATTGTCTTCGACCATTAGGAATGCTTTGGTTTTCTCCGTTATGTCCATTAGATCGAGGTAGCTCTCCAGTTTTTGCTCCGTGAAGACGAGTTTGGATTTCGTAAGATTCTGGTCATTCGTGAGTCTTTCGAGCGAAGCAGATGCGCGCTCCAGCTCACTCTTGACACGATCCAGCTCTCGAGCCATGTCTCCAGACTCATAGGACCTTAGCCTCGCTCTCAGGTCATCAACTTCGAGCAGCTGTTCGCGGTTCTTCTGAATCTCTGCTTCAAGATGACTGACCTGTGTCTTTAGGTCACCAATCTCAATGTCCCTCTTGGCTACGAGGTCCTTTTGCTCTGAAGTCTTTGCTTCGGCCTCTTCCGCCAATCGCTCTGCATCGTTTGCTTTCTGGGCCAACACATCCTTAGCGGCTTCGAGCGATTTCACGTTCTGTCGGAGCTCAGCTAGGACTGTCGTATCTACCTGAGGTGCTGCCTTCAGGCTGGCAACCGTTTCCTCCAGGCTATCTTCACGGGCCCTGGCTTCCTTGAGATCCTCCTGGATCTCTGCTATCCGCTCCTCACGGTTCTGAAGTTTCTCTTCTGCAAGTTTGAGGTCGCGTTCAAGCTCT
>Ga0209635_10001582_pt1 | contig 16976 bp, 16 predicted proteins | sample DeeMarSWOR230_32_FD_187463 | JGI IMG/M metagenome (GOLD analysis project Ga0209635, IMG submission 187463) | Marine sediment microbial communities from White Oak River estuary, North Carolina - WOR-2-30_32 (SPAdes) (version 2) | ecosystem: Environmental > Aquatic > Marine > Intertidal zone >... | reverse complement strand
ACTGGAGAGACATGGCGGAATTGTCCTTAATGTACGATTGTCCTCTTGCAGTTTTCGCTCCTAACAATCCCAAGCTCTTACGGTCACTTGCCAAAACCTTGGTCAATTACGGTGTGGAAGACCTTGTTCTAGACCCAGGAACCTTCCCACCTGAAGGACTAACAGATACATTGGTCAACTTCACAATGGTTCGTCGCATGGCATGCAAAAAGGGAGACGATCTCCTTGGCTTTCCAATTATCGGCACTCCAATTGTGGCGTGGACACAGAAAGCGGAGGTCCCTGAGGTCAACATGTGGAACGAGGCTTACATGGCTTCTATGCTGATCACTCGCTACGCTGACATCTTGATTCTGCACAGCACTGAGGGGTGGGTGCTTCTGCCGAACGTTTTCCTGAGGGAGAATATATACACCGACCCGCGAAAACCTGTGGCAGTTGAGCCGGGACTACGGGAATTCGGCAGGCCGGACCCAACCTCGCCCGTATTGATGACCACAAACTTCGCTCTTACCTATTACACCGTAGCCTCTGACATCGAATCCAACGGATTAAACTGCTACGTCATCGTTGTAGACACCGAAGGACACGCTGTTGACACCTCTGTTGCAGGCAGAAAGCTCACGGCTGAAAACACAGCTGACGCAGTAAAAGCGACTCGGATAGACGAAAAAGTGAAACATAAAAAGCTGATCATACCCGGCAAGGCAGCACGGCTAAGCGGAGAGATTCAGGAACTCAGCGGTTGGCAAGTTCTAGTTGGACCCAGAGACTCCTCTGAAATCCCCAAATTCCTGTCAGAAAAATGGCAAAAATAACAAGCATGCACATAACGGGGAAAGCAGTCTAAGGCTGATTTTCACTGAAAACCAATCACTTCACTACACGTGCTAAAGAGACGTTGGTTGCTCAACATGGAGGCTGAAAGCGCTAAGCACTTAGAAATTCGAACTCTAACGATTGAAGATTACCACGCTATAACCAAGCTCTGGAAGCGTGCAGGTTTACCTTTCAAACCTGGAGGCAGAGATAGCAAGCGTGGAATGGGTAAGCAGATGAGAGCCTTCCCAGAGTTTTTCATCGGCGCTTTTCACGAAAACACACTTGTGGGGGTTGTGATCGGCAGCTACGATGGCAGAATGAAAGGGTGGATAAATCGTTTGGCAGTAGATCCCACCTACAGACACCGAGGGATAGCACAACAGCTGATTGGTCACGCTGAAGAAGCCCTAGAAAAACGTGGAGCAACCATCTTCGCCGCATTAGTTGAAACGCCAAACAAAGAATCGCTTAGACTTTTCCAGAAGATGGGATACGTAGCCCACAGAGAAATTCTATACATTTCCAAGCGAGAAAGCCAAGCAGCATAAGGTTTTCTTGACGCACCCAATGCACGCATTTCGATTTGAGACAGTATTATCGTAGAAAGAATGGGAATATAGAGCCTGTAGCAGTCTCAAGACCGCAGTGAAAGAGAGTCAGCGTAGCTTAAGTATTCTTGTTGCGCGCGAACCAAGAAATGCGCATACGCTTTCCATAGACTACTGTGTAATGTAACCGTATATTTGCAGGGTGAAAAGTATGGTCCATATCTTTAATAAACTCAATGTAGTTGTTTCCTAGAATACTCAATTAGCACAAAGTGGAGCAGCGAGAGGAGGAGTTGCATGAAAAAGATTATCTCTATGGGTAGAGGAGGCAGCGGTAAAACGAGTTTTGTGGCCCTTATGGCCAAATATTTCATTGAAAATGGCGATACCCCTCTACTTCTGGTAGATGTAGATCCTGATCAAAATCTGGGTGAAATGGTTGGGATAGACCTCAAAGAAGAGGGGAAAAAGACCGTATCCGAGTTGTTGATCGAAACCTTTCTAGAGGAAGGAGGCACCACCGTCGGTGTACCTCCATCAGAAAGGATAGAAAGTAGAATCTGGGAAAGGGGGTTATACGAAGGAGTTTCCTTCGATCTGATTGCTGTTGGCACAAAATTTGTAGAGGGTTGTTACTGTCTGCCAGACGCCGCGTTGAAAAAGGCCCTAGAAGGTTTAACGAAAACGTACAGATATGTTCTCGTCGATTCTCCAGCTGGACTAGAGCATTTGAACAGAAGAATAACTTCTCGAGTAGAGGACATATTTGATATAATAGATCCTTCCCAAAAATCCCTTCATCATGTGGAGAGGGCACATAGAGTCGCCAAAGAGGTTGGGATAAACTTCGAAAATTTCTACGTTGTCGCAGGCTACCGAGTTTCAGAGGAACTGGAAGCAGAAGTTGAAAAGAGAATAAAACTGAAATATTTAGGAAAGATAGCGTACGACAAGGAAGTTGAAAACTACGCTTTCTCGGGAAAACCTCTACTTAAAATACCTTCCTCGTCCCCTGCATACAGTTCAGTGAAAGAACTCATGAAAAAAGCAGGCTATTAAACCATACCGGGCGCGCAGACCTTTCAATAGTGCTTCGAGAAATTGACAGCTTCTGCGTGAAAAATGATTTGAATAATGAACATTATTATTGGCAAATCTGGTAATACGTTGTGGAAAGAGGATTGGAGGTGTTTTGGATGCAAGGACCAGCTCCCGGCGGTGGAAGAGGTAGGAAGAGTGGATTTGGTTTAGGACCAAATGGAGTGTGCGTATGCACAAATCCAAATTGTGGGCAAACGGTTCCGCACCAAAGAGGAACACCGTGCTATCAGATGAAATGCCCAAAATGTGGTAGCCCCATGACAAGAGGACGCTAAGAACTTGCAGAAACTCGAATCTAGATGAAGGTTATGAGAATAAATGAAAGAATCGATAGGTTAAAACAAGGAGAAAAAACGGCAGGCGACAATTGTTCTGAAATGGGAATCTTTACCGCCAAAGATTCGATGCGCACGCAAACCTCCTTTTTTCTGCCTCTTGTGCAGTTCTAAAGCCTTTTCGGCATAGTTTGTTCATGGATTTTGATTGCTGTAACTAGAAACCCCAATGCGAACGCCACAAGCATCACAAGATCTAGCTCAACCGTATAGAAGCTCTTGCCTTGCATGGAATACCTTGTAAGGTCAGTGAAGTATGTCAACGGGGAAATCGAGGAGAGAGTTTTCCCCCAAGCTGGAAGGTCTTCGACAGGGATGAAAATGCCACTGATAAACACCAACGGGAACTTGATCAAAGATGAAATCATCATCACTCCGGCTGGAGTGTCTGTCGGTGGATATGATGACAAAAGTATGCTTAAGGATGCAAAACAGAAAGTCGCTAGAACAACACCTGAAGCAAGGACAAGCAAGTTAACGATTTCAACCCCGAGGAACAAGCCTACGATGATGGGGAAAATAGACACAAAGGTTCCAAAGAGGAAAGAAGATAAGACGTCGCCGAGGAAAATTGCCCATAGAGAAACTGGAGATGAAACAAGTCGCTCCAGAGTTTTCGCTCTTGCTTCCCACGGAACAATCGCTGGTCCGACCGAAGTCGCCGTGAAGAAGGCAGTCATTCCCAGTAATCCGGGAATAAAGGCTTCAGCAGGCAGGTTCCTTCCAACATAAAATGATAGAAACAGGAAGAATGGAACCAAAAGACCAAAGATGATGACTGGTCCTTTAGAATAGTAGATCCTGACATTTTTCTTGACAATCGCGAAAGATCTTTTGAACTGATCCCAATAGTAACTAGTCATAAGAACCGCTTTCTTCCTTTTCTCTCACAAGTCTAAGGAATACGTCTTCCAACGTAGGTGCAAGAGTATTCAGAGAAATTATCTTCACTTTTCTTGATTTGGTGAACTCGACAAGCCCATCTATCACCATGCTTGTATCATCTGTATATAGCCTCCATTTGTCGCCTAGCTTTTTCACATCATTGACTCCATGAATTCTAATCAAATCACTATTACCTGCTTTCTTGCTGAAGCTAACCTCGATTGACTGCAGTCCGCTGCTCCGTGACTTGAGCTTTTCCGGACTATCAATTGCCGCGATTCTGCCACGATTGATTATGGCTACATTGTCGCACAGCTGATTAGCTTCCTCCATGTTGTGTGTCGTCAGAAAGACCGTTGTTCCCTTTTCATTCAGTTCGCGAATCATGTCCCTAATAAGCCTCTGGCTCTCCACGTCCAACCCAGACGTGGGTTCATCCAAAAAGAGAATCCGCGGCTCATTAATCAATGCCAAACAGAATAGCAGCTTCTGTTTCATTCCTCTCGAGAACCCTTTGACAAGGTAGTCTTTTCGTTGGTAGAGTCCAACCTCCTTCAGGAGCTTTTCTCCTCGTGCCTGCCTATCTCGTTTAGGAATCCCATACAACTCTCCAGTCAGCATAATGTTGTTCCAAGCCGAAAGATCAACGTAAGCATTTGCCATCTCAGGAACAAATCCCATTAATTGTCTGGATTTCAGTCCTTCGCTTAGGACATCATAACCGAAAATGTGCGCCTTTCCTTCATCTGGCTTGATCACGCCAGCTAGCATTCGGATTGTGGTAGTCTTGCCTGCAGCATTTGGGCCTAGAAAGCCAAATAGCTCCCCTCTCTTGACATCAAATGTGATGTGGTCGACTGCAATGAGTTCTCCAAAGTGTTTGGTTAGATTTGAGACTTCTATAGCGTTTCCGCTGCTCGTAGCTTGTCACCTTGAATCAAATACATCATTGCTTTGAAATCGCGCGCGCAGAAATTTCTTGATTAACTCTTCGTCCACTTCATGTCCCTTATTCCCTCTTAGGTCCTTTGAAGATGGCGGGCTATCTTTGGTTCTAGCATCTGTCTGGGCATCGCGCCGACGATCCTTTCCACGAGTTTCGCATTCTTGAACACTAACAGCGTGGGGATGCTCATTATTTGGTACTGCGCAGCAACTTCCCGGTTCTCATCCACATCCAGTTTTCCAAACAGGATTCTTCCAGCATAGTCTTTGGCCATTGCCTCCATGATGGGGGCAACCATTTGGCAAGGACCACACCACGCCGCCCAGCAATCAACCACCACTAGGGAATGGTTCTGAATTGTATCTTTGAACGTTGCGCCCGTGACCTCTACTGGTTTACTCATAGGCAGCTTCTGTTTCTTCTCGCCAACGCTTCTCTGCATTTCCTGCAGTTTTGCTCGTTTGATCTTCTCTAGTTCCTCGTCCTCCTTGTTCTCCATATGGATACCTCACAATAGTCTGACGTTTTCTGTAAATATGGAATCAGTGAAGTATATTTTGCTTGCGGGTAATGTTTTCGTCTCTTCCTTCCCTCTAGGTAATACAATCACACAAGATAAGGAAAAGCATCGCGCGCACATTACTTTCTTATTACTTGACGGCTATCCACATGTGGGGCAAGAACTGCTTGAGCCTGAGCTGCCCCCCACAAATTTATTTTCGCCATAGAGTTTCTCCCAACACTCTGAGCACACCTCAATGTACCCAAACTTTCTGTGGTTAGCGCTCAATAAGGATAAATCCTTCCCCTTCTTATCGCAAATATCACATTTCGCCATCTTACTTCCACTCCGACCAAAAACGAAGAAACGCAGCTCTTAAATCTTTCTTTTGACTCTGCGGTTGCAGACATTACCTTCTGCTAGAGGATTGAACAAGATATGGCAATCAGGTTTAGAGTAAGAGTCGACCCTGACAAGTGCGTTGGATGCAGGGATTGTGTATAATCTTGTGCCTATGGTGTTTTGGAAATCATGATGATATAGCCTATCCAGTCAAGCCTGAAAACTGCAAAGGATGCAAAGACTGCTCACAGGAATGCGAAGTGGAGGCAATAAGTATCGTTCATATATGAAGTCCTAATCAAAACAATGTCCTTTGCCATCCAAACTCATTACTTCTCTTTGAAAGAATAACTTTTCTCGCCAGCTCTAATCGGTACTTTTAGCCAATTTTCTGGAGGAATGAAAGGGCATGTGTATGCTTCACTGTAGGCACACCATGGATTATATGCCTTGTTTAGGTCAAGAATCCATTTTCCTTCGGCGGTATGGTGTCTCTTTGGTTCTAAGTCAAGATACCGACCCGCATCATACGTTTCTTTGCCTGAAGTTTTATCTCTGAAAGGAACCCAAAGTCTTTCCTCTTCAAAGCCACTCTTATACGCCTGAAGTACACATTGATTTCCGTTAATTTCAAACCTAAATTCTCCCCAACGGATAAATTCTCGTTCTCCATCTTTTGAAGTTGCTACAATCATCTTCTTCTTTTTCCTATGCTCGTAAAGCGCCAACTCAAAGCGCAAATCTGGATCTGGAGGAAAATAGCTAAGACCCTTACCAACCAGATTGCTACGCTCTTCAAGAGGTATTGGTGACCGCGGATCTAATACAAAGAACCTGTTTTTCTCCTCACGTTCCCTTTCCAGATTAGCTTTCCACTCAGAAATATCCAAAGAAAATTCACCTCATTCATTCACGATTCTAACATCCACGAATGTATGAAAATTGCCGTATTATCTACACGGATATATACTTTCTCAAGAGAGGATGAACGCGCGCGAAACTTTCCTCTATTCTTCTTTTTCAAATCGGAAGGAACGTCCGCCATATCGTTTCAGGTAGGTTTCTTCGTCTGGAAACAGCATCTTCAGTGCCTTAACTCGGTTTCGAGTGTTAGTGCGGCCGAGAAGGACGAAGACGTCTCGAGGATTGCTGAAAGTTTCAGTTCCTCCGTTTGGCCGTCTTCTTCTCACTTCTATGCAGTCGTCGACCATGCAGTTGAGAACACAGGATGTGCAGTAGACGCATAGTTCTTCGGTGACGCCAACCTCGCCAGCTTTCCAAAAAAGAGCATTAGTGGGACACACTTCGATGCAAAACTTGCACTCCACACCCTTGCACGTGTGCATGTCAATCTTTATGCTTCCATCTTCAAAGAACTCCTTCACACCAACAGATTGGAGAAGTTCAACCCTTTTTTCCCTTCTTTTCCTCTCGGAAGCCTTTTGAAGGAGCCCGTAAATGCCCATGGACTCACTATTAAGGCCTTTTTCAGGCACTTCCCACGATCTCCTATGTCTTTCCGTTTCTCATGAGAAACTGGAGCATCCTCGACCTTCTCATCTTTCAAGAAATATGATTCGCAACAAATATAATATCGTTTGCTGATTTGAAACCAGCGTCCTGCACCAATAACCTAACAACGGAGAAATCGCCACGAATCCAGAATGAAATTCGACTGCTTTATCTCAGTGTCTCACCGTTTATGACTTTGATCACTGTACTATCAAGCAGTACGACTCTGATGTTGAAATCAAGATAGTCTAGAAGCTCTTCGAACTGATCGTGCTCAAAATCCGCTGGCAATTCATAATCTTCCTCAAACCGTTCATCGTCTTCGCCCTTGGTCTCGATTGTTATTTCATTTGTGTTCTTATTAATTCCAATTAGCTTCCCAGAAACGACACGTGCAGTCTCCCAAAACGGTCTCCGCCCTCCCTCGTGTTCTTCCACGCTGTTTCACCTATTCCTCTTGTCTGTCAATAGACTCAAAGTTAACACCAGGCCTCTGGTTCCACAGACTTATGTTGCAGATTCCACGTTTTCGAAATATATCTTATGAAGAGGCAATACTAATCTCAGATAAACGCCCTATCTAAGGAAGACGTAAGTGATGAAAGCAGCCTGCAAATACAAGAAGATCGCGATTGCCACTCCGTACTGGAAGCCCGGTGCAGACTTTCTTCGCATGATAGTTTCCTCGGTTAGAGGAGAGATAGACGACGGCGACTTCGTAACGATTTCAGAGAAAGCAATCTCAACCGCCAGGCGCAACATTTTGGACGAAAGCATGACCCGCCCAAGCATGCTTGCTCGTTTCTTGGCCAAATACTGGATGCGTCTTATCTGGGGCTATGTTCTCGGTCCGCTCTGCCACCTTCGAAAGAAAACGGTTGAGCGGTTTCGAACCTATCCGATCCGTGAAGGAGGCGTTCATAAACAGGTTGCGCTTCAATACGCCGGGTTTCTGCAAGCGTTACTGCATGGCTCTGAAGGAGCAATTGACGGAAGCAACCTGCCATACTCTTACGTCGGCTTCCCATTGAAAAACGCTCAAGCCATAGCGGAACAGGTAAAGGAGTGCATCAAATCAGAACTAGGCAAAGAAGTTACAGTGATGATCATTGACACCGACAAGACATACTCGCTGAGAAACTTCCACTTCACTCCACGTCCAAAACCAATCAGAGGGATTCATTCCCATGGGGGAGCGCTGGCTTACGTAATTGGGAGATTCTTCAAACTGAAACTTCACTCTACACCCGTTGCAGTAGCCGGTTCTGACCTCAGCACAAAGAAAGCTCTCACAATTGCAGAGATAGCAAACAGAAAGAGAGGATCCGGTTCCGGAAGAACTGTCTGGGACATGGCGGAAACTTTCGACGTTACTCTAACAGGCGTGTCTTGGGAGATGCTGAGCAGCATTAAACACAAACCCATAGTCATTTTGGGGCGAAGGCAAACCTAGGCGAATTAATAGACTATGAGAGGAAGATTTCTCACAAGAACCGTCTTTTAGTGCTCTACATCTTTTGGAAGTATGTGTGATATGAAGAAGGCTATTGAGCTTCGGCACAGATGTAGTTTTTCTGAAGTTCCAGTGGGCATCCGCCTCCACAGATCTGCAGTTGTGGGCAATCCTTGCATTTTGGCTCCACGTATTCTCTCTTTCTTATTTGTATCGCAAGTGGGTGGTTCCAGATCTCTTGCCAATCGTCTTGAAGGATGTTACCTAAGCTCTCAAAGTAGCTTTGGCACGGAAAAACGTCGCCGTTTGGCCCGACGCACATGTTGATCATCGCTGCGGTACAGGATTTGACGCCCAAGCCAAGTTTCACAGGGTCAAAGCGGCAATATTGAGTTGGTGTGTACCATAGAAACTTCAATCCGAGCCGACTTGCCTTATCATGGATCTTAGGCAAGAGTTCTTTCAATGCTTCGAGTGGCAAGGCGAATTCTTCGCTTATTGCGTCGGCCCTTCCCGAGTAGATCAGGCTGTTGCATCCAAAAGCAGCGATATCCAGTTTCTTAAGGAAGTCTAAGGTTTCCAAGAAATCCGAGGCATTGTGTTTGCTTAGAGTGGTGTTTGTGGTCGCATAGATCTGTGTAGGAATGACGTTTTTGATTCCCGCTACAGTTTCCCTCCAGCTCCCCTTAGTTGCTGTTATTACATCATGGATCTCAGGCTTGTGTGACTCAAGGGTCACTTGAACGAAGTCTAGCCCAGTTTTTTCAAGGTTCTCCACGAATTCTTTGTCTTTCAATTCTCTTCCGTTGGTGATTAGCCCGGTGACTATGCCTTTGTTTTGCGCGTAGAGCAGCAGTTCCGGCAAGTCCTTACGAAGCGTCGGTTCGCCTCCTGTGAAGGTGAAGATGAACACGCCAATCTGATGTAGGCGGTCAATCACTTCTTTCCATTGCTCCGTCGAAAGCTCAGAAGTCTCATGGGGTCCGTCAGCATAGCAGTGAACACAGTTATTCTGACACCTGAAAGTAAGCGCCAAATCCACCCGTAAAGGTGCTGAAAGCTCTCGGGAGAAAGGTTTCACGCTCTTAACGTCGAGAAAGGATATGGGACAGATCTCTTCGGTCTGCGCCAAGGTGCTTATAGCATAAATCAGTCGCTCATAGTCATCCTTTGCTGTTTTCACGTTCACCCGATACATGCGTCGAATTCTCTTGACCGCTTCATCCGTCGTCATCCCTTGCATGAAGAAGAAGGCATGCGCTGCAGCTGTCTCGTTCAGATACAGAACCGTGTTGGCGTTGATGACCAGTAACCCCTGACCATCTGGCTCCACCCGAAGTTGAAGAGCCAAACCCATGAAATCGCCTTTTCCTCGATAAGTGTAGCGACCTTGAGGCACCTTCGACGCACGAAACACTTCACGCACAAAGCTCATATCTCTATATCCCCCATCTAGCCGACTCCTCCACTTGCGCAGGCACAGGCACACGATACGCAAGCGCATACACAAGCGCAGGCCGCACAAGCGCAGACGCAACTAGATCTGTGATGAGCTGGCTGAGTGGAAGATTTCGCAGCTGGTATAGGAACTATCGCGCTGGCAAATTTTTCGACGCTGGCAACAATATTGTTTGAGGTGTTCTCCACAGCCGTTGCAATGTTGTTCGCGAAATCAGTGCCGGGGATTGTAGGTGGCTTTGCCGCTTTGGTTGGTGCCTCAATGTTTGGTCTGTAAGTTGGTTTGGTGTGGTAGTGGCGATAGCCGTACCAATACCATAGCCAGAATGGGCTCGGCTCGAAGGCTTTGTCGCGGAAAGCTGTTTGTGTCCGTGACTGATAGTCAGGGTCTAGGAACAGCCACAGCAGTTGTTCGTCGTAAGCTTTGGAGGCTAACTCGGGCGTGCCCGCTGCTTCCACCTGTTGCCAAGCCTTTGTCACAATCTTTCTGTAGTAGTCGACTGTGTCGCGTCTGCAGTGTCCATGCAGTTTTTCTTCGACAGTGTCTCTGAGAAACATCACTGTTTGCGCTAGCTTCTGTTCGTCGAGGGCTCCGTCTTCTTTGATTGCGTCGAGGAAGTCGATTTCATAGTATCGGAGAGGTGTTTGTGGTGTCTCTGTCTTATTTTGAAATGGTTGCATGATTTTCAACTTGAGCGCAGGAGTCGTGGACTCGACCCATATGGCTCTTTTCTGTAAAAGGCTGTAGAGAATTTCAGTCACTATCTTCGTTGGCTTCACGTCGAGCAGGTAAGAAGCCTCGACAGCTGTTAGTCCATGCCTTATCCCAAGGGTTTCCATGCTAATCGTAGGCGTCAGATATGGTCTCCTACGAACCACATAGACGAAACCACAAAACACACCTGCCGAAATGCCAAATATCAAGAGCGCAGGTCCATATTGCTGCAGAAAGGCAACTATACCAGTCGGCTGCACCTCGTAACTCTGCACATACTCTTTGGGAAAGGAAACGCCGAAAGTGTAACTCTGATTCGGTGAAAGATCTCCTCGTTGCCAGAAAACTGATAGCCTTTCATCCTCATGGTATGTGCCGTTCCAAAGCTCGGTTGTTGTTGTTACGTTCTCTGAGGTGACCCCGGGCGGCAAAACGATCTGCACTTGAAGGTCAGCCACTCTTGCTTCTTCCCACCAAGTCGGTTTGAACTCCATGCCGACATTGGTTTGTGTGTCTTCATATACCATACTAGCAACGTTTGTGGTGAGGTTGAACCTCACAGTTTGCCCTGCTATCAACGGCTCGTAAAGGTTAACACGAACCTTGTAATCGCTTCCAGAACTTGCGTCGGTAGCTATAAGGTTACGACCGTCTTGATCTATAGCTGGGCCAATTGTGAAGCCGCGTTTGGGTTGACCAACATATATGAAGTTTATGCTGGGACCGGAATCGAGTGTTATGCTTACGTCGTAGAGTAGGTCGATGCTACCGTTTTCTGGATTGATCCATACTTTTGCCCATTCGTGATCCAGATGATACTGCCGCTGTGCCGCTGCAGTGCCTGCAAACGTCATTAGAATAAACATTGTGGATAATGTGACCAACAAAGGATGCGTTTTCACCATTTCGGTTCCTCAGCTATCTCAAATGTCTGTCCACAATAAGGACATGTCGCGTACGGCACGCCAGATACGACTTTGATTTGATCTGCGTCTACAGAAGCCGAGCAATTGGGACACTTGATAGCAACTGCCTTCATTTCTCCAGACACTTCCAATCTTTGAACTATCGTTTTTGGTTTCTTGGTAATGTAGTAAGCGATTCCGAAGGCGACTACAAAAAACATAGTGGCAACGATCAGTCTCGTGGGCGCGTAAATCGAGGCCAAAGCAAACACTATGCCGAAGAAGAGAAGTACGGCGATGACAACTGTGCCTAGCACCGTTTTGAGGTTCACAGAGGCATCTGATATGACTTCTGATAATTTAACCTTACCACACTGGGAAGAAGAGCTCCGTGAACAGAAATAGCGCTTACAATAGGCTCAAAATGCCTTTCGATAGACGTATATTGTGTGAGATGGATAGCCAAGTCTCGGGTTTTCGCAGAAATTGTCGATCTTGGACGGTTTCCAGCCCAAGATTTCGTAGTCGTGGGATACAACTCGTGCTCCCAGCTGCAGTTCTGACTCCATTTTTGGTTTCACTTTGTCGTTTGCGCTTGTGGTCAAGTAGAGCGTAACCACATCTGCTTGGGCCAGGTCGATCTTGAACATATCGTTATGAACAATCTTCACTTTTCCGTCTAACCTGAGCTCAGTAATCTTGCCTAACGCTTGCTTCACAAGGTCTTCTCGCATTTCCACTCCGACGGCTCTGGCGCCAAACTCTCGTGCTGCCATAATGACGACTCTGCCGTCCCCACAACCTAGGTCGTAGACGATTTCACCGGGTCTTATCTCGGCTAGTGTTAGCATACGGCGGACAACTGGAAGCGGTGTGGCAACAAACGGCGCGATGAACAAAAGGTGTTTCCCCAAGCAGTTTTGCGGTGCTGTAATGTTTTACTGGATGCTTATTTCTTTTTCGAATACTAAAACAGCAAAATCCTGAAGATTCTGACGGTTAGCCAAAATGGAGTGTTCGTCAGGCAACGTACTGCGTCTTCTTCTTAGGTTGTTGAGGTCTCCTCGCTTCCCCGCATTTCAAGCAGCTTTGCTCGCACATTTCAAGGTATGTCTCCTCGCTGCTTAAGACCGCTTCTGATGCCTTTCGGCAAAGGTCGCTTGGATCTTTGCAGCCAGCCTCTGAGCACAGTCGGGAAATGAACGCGCAACAATCATGAGCATCTTTCAGGTTGAACGCGACACGGTTCGTGCGTACCAGCAGACATAACTCTCTGGCTAAAACGCATGTTTTCATGTATTTGAAACGGCTTAGGACCTGCTCTCGATGTTTTTGGCGGCTCAACTCCAGGCTGATTTCACGTAACCCCCTTCAGAGAAGGACTACTCACAGCCCGCTCATTTATAGTTTTAGAATCTTCCATAACGACTACTAATTCATTTCGAATACATTCACTGCCAACAGCTTCGCGCCATCCATCTTGGTCAGCCTCATCTGTCAAACGCGCACACTCATCTCAAAACTATGTAAGGTATTATTCACATTCTAGAATCTTCTTTTCAACGCGTTTCTTTCCGCCTCAAGGACCAACTCGAAAAACTGATCCGTCGACCCCTTCACGCGCCGCAATATCGCTTCCACCTCTGAAACTCGAACCCTTCGCCCTGCTAAGGCGACCGCTGCGGACTTTCCATAGCTTGCCAAGAGCTCTGCAGTTCTCAGGGCTTGCTGCCGCCATTTCTGCTCATCTCTTGTCAGTTTCTCATCCTTCTTCTCGATGAGCACACGCATTTGCTCTTCCCCTCTGCGGAGCACACCTAGGCTCGTAGAATTGCAGCTGGGGCACATTGGCTTGTCCGGCAAATCTTTCATGCGAATCCTTTCGAGGTAGTCCCAACAGTTGGTACATATGAAGACGCGAAATTCGTTTAGCAACCGAACCTTGGCTGATTCAATTAGAATTCGTTGCATTCTTTCAGGGGGAATGAGATCGGTCTTCATGCTGACACGTTCGATGCCAACACGAGCAACTGGGGTGGCAACATTTTCGGTTTCCAGCCTTACAACTTCGATTTCGTCCTTTCGAAGCTGATTGAGAACGTGCAATAGATGTTGAAGGTCTAAGTCTTTCCTGAAAACTTCTTTGAGCGCTTCATCATAAATGGCTGTGCCTTCAAAACTTTTCATCAGACTTGTTAGGCTAACAGTGCTGAAGTCAACCCACTTTTTAAGCGCTCCAAACCTTCTAGCGACATGAATCATCCTTCGCTTGAACAAGCCTGTTCTCACAGCTGCCCGTGTCAGTGTGTCCTGAATCGTTATCGGGGGCATCTCTTTGAGTTCATTAAACAAGCCAATGACACTTTCGGCGTTAGCAGCACCCATAGTCTGAATGAAAATGCGATAGGGATCATGCTGAACAGCCACCGTATAACCAGTCTTCTCTGTCAATAAGTGACCCAACAACTGAGCGAGAGCGCGATTAGTTAATGACCCAAAATGGGCATGAATGATCACAAAGTCTTCCCACTCTTCAAGCACCACACGCGCGTCGGTAGGAACCACGAAACCTTGCTTGATGTGTTCAAGAATTTCCTGCAATGCTCGCGCAATGGTGTGTTCATCTGCGGGATACCTCTTGGACAATCGTTCAGCTATCTGCTCAGGCTTCATTTTCCGTCGAAGCTGTTTCTCAACAAAGCCCCGTATGGCTCCAACTTCCTGCGCTACCTTGAACGGAACTGGAATCTCTTCGCCTATCCAACTCGGTATAGCCCCCGTGGGATCGTCTATGGCATTCACATAAACCTTGTCGGCATAAACATTGACAATCTTCCAGGGACTACCACGAATTATGAATTTAGTCCCTGGTTTTCCGTGTTCAGCCATAAAGGCTTCGTCTAGCACGCCAATTGCCCCATCCGAAGACTGGTCAACGACTAAGTATTGTTTCTCGTCTGGAATCATGGAGAGGTTTCCAAAGTAGTACTCATACAGTGCTTTGGTGCGCCGGGGTTTTATGGCGATCATGTCTTCGAAGGAGACCCATGCCAAGCGGGGAAACCGAGAGTGCATGTAAGTCAAGATTTTTTGCACATCTTCGAGAGTGAGGCTCATGTAGGGATACGCTTTTCTGAACAGGTCGTGGATATCATTGAAATACCACCGCTTTTTCCTGATGAGCAAGCCGATTATTTGGTGAGCCAAAGCATCATAAGGCTTGTCAGGAATCGCAACTGGCTCCAACTCTTCTTTGTAGGCTCTGCGGGCAATCGCCATAGCTTCAAGCGTGTCATCTGAATCCATTGTGATTATCAGCCCCTGTGCCATTCGGCCAATCCTGTGTCCGCTTCTGCCGACACGTTGAATGAGCCGTGTCACCTGCCTAGGGCTCATGTACTGGACAACCGTGTCGATTCGTCCAATATCAATGCCCAACTCTAACGAACTCGTGCAGATAAGCCCCTTCAGCTCGCCTTCTTTCAATCCTTTTTCAGCAGCGATTCGCGAAGGCTTCGCCAAGGAGCCATGATGTATGGAAACTGGGAAGTCTATATCCCAAACTTTAATCCGGCTGGCAAGGACTTCTGAAAGGGCTCGCGTGTTGGTGAAGAGGAGGACAGATCTGTGCTTCTCGATGTACTGACGAATAACGCGAAGCCTTGCAGCCACTTCTGGATGGGTAAACAGGGCGGAGGCAAGTTCTGTGTCTTCAGGTGTAGGCTGGGGAAATAGAATGTGAAGCTTCATCAGCCGAGCAACTGGAACCCTTACAATCTCGACTGGACGTCCATTGCCTGCCAAAAACTGTGCAACTCGCTCCGGGCTGCCAATGGTTGCGGACAAGCCGATAGTTTGAAACTCTTTCCCAGCTACCCATCTCAGTCTTTCTAGTGCAAGTGAGAGTTGACTGCCCCTTTTGCTGTCAGCCATCTCGTGAACCTCATCCACAATGACCCATCTCACCTGAGCTAGGTGTTGCCGCATTATCCAGCCGGGCAGAATGGCTTGCAAGGTCTCAGGCGTGGTGATAAGCATGTCGGGCGGACTGCGGGCTTGTCTGGTCCGTTCCCTGGTTTCGGTGTCGCCATGTCTCACAGATAGTTTGATGTCTAGGTTGTTGCACCACCATTGCAGACGTTCCAGTATGTCTCTGTTTAAAGCTCGAAGCGGCGTGATGTAGAGAACCTTTATTCCAGGGGGACGCTCCGGCGTCAAGAGAAGCGCGTTAAGAACGGGTAGCACAGCAGCCTCAGTTTTCCCGGTTGCAGTAGGCGAAATGAGAAGGACGTTTTTTCCATCCAGAATCTTTGATATGGTTTTTTCCTGAGGCTCTGTTGGCGAAGAGAATCCTTTCTGCTCAATCAACCTCCGAATAGGCTTGACGAGCAAGCTGAAAGCATTTTTCGAATTCTCTTTCATTATCTGTCAACAGTGAAGGCAGAGAATACAGCAGAGCCCTTTAGTAAAAGCCTTTTTGTTTTCGAGGAATGGTCTGTTTCTCATGCAGAAATGGCCTAAGTCGTCAAAGGGAGAAACTGAAAATATAGCTTACTTGCGAGAAAAGGAGAAAATTGAGAATGAACTTCACTCGTAATATATCAGTTCTTCCTTTTCAAGTCTTTCATGGAGCTTTTCAACCGCTATGTAAACGTCGCCTTCTCGTTTTGCGCCCGTACACACGAGTTTTCCGCTTGCAAACAAGAGAATCACAACCTTTGGTTCTGCCATACGATAGATGAGCCCGGGAAACTGCTCTGGTTCATACATGGTTTTTCCAAGTGCATACGCTGATTTCTCAAGATCTATCATGCCGCCAAGGCTGGCCGAAGCAACGATGTTTTGTATCTTCAATTCTGGCTTGCTAACAATGATTATCCCGCTTTTCTTGAGCTCCTTGATGACTCGCATCACAGCCCTTCTAGCTTCCTTCTCTGATTTCGCACCAGTGCAGACCATCTTGCCCGAGTTAAATATCAGCGTAGCGGTCTTTGGTCGCTTCAACCTGAACACTAAGCCAGGAAACTGCTCTGGACGATATTCTACACCTGGATAGCCCTTCACCACAGCATTCAGGTCTACCCTTTGGTTCAGCGTTGCAGAGGCAACAACGTTTTCAATTCGGATTGAAGCCTTAACCTTTGGCACGCAAACACTCCTCTGTAAAGCTTGACGCTACGAATCAATATTGAAGGCTATTTATAAGGCTTAGCTTAAGCTTCGGACCACTTTTCAGACAGAAATTAACGTCTCAAAACGTTAATTTGCTTCTGCACGTGTTCTGCCTCTAGTCGTCTTCTCCTTTCTTTCTTAACGGGAGTACAAAATCTACAACGATTAACACCGCAAACAAAAGCACAATAATGAATGTTGCGAAAAAGGGATTCTCATGCATAAACAATGGAATGTTGCCAATCCACGGCACCTTGCCAATCACCTTGCCAACGACATA
>Ga0209635_10001577_pt1 | contig 17018 bp, 15 predicted proteins | sample DeeMarSWOR230_32_FD_187463 | JGI IMG/M metagenome (GOLD analysis project Ga0209635, IMG submission 187463) | Marine sediment microbial communities from White Oak River estuary, North Carolina - WOR-2-30_32 (SPAdes) (version 2) | ecosystem: Environmental > Aquatic > Marine > Intertidal zone >... | reverse complement strand
TCAATTTAGCAATACGTGATTATTTTGTTCCTTATAAAAAGTCATATTTCCCTGTAATTCAGAATGATGAGATAGTAGGAATAATACATTTTAATGATATTAGTAAAATACCCCTTTGGGAGAGAGCAAAATATAATGTGGGTTACTTTATGAGAAAACTTACTGAATTTCAATTTATTGATGATAACTTATCTGGAAAAGAAGTATTAAAAAAATTAAATAAATTGACACAAGGTCCCCTGCTTTTAATTGTAGAAGAAAAAGATAGTAAAGAAATAATTGGATTTGTAGGAAAGAGCGATCTAATCTCTTCACTGGAATTCTGGAACCCGAATATTGAAAATAAACAATCTTAATCTATTTTTTTAAGAAAAAGTATTTTAAAAATAGAAGTTAAGTTCTTCGATGCAGATGTCTCTTAACTCATCATTTTCAAGAAAATTTATTTCTATTTTTTTAATTTTATTTCCTAATAATATTTTAAATGCTGTTTCGAAATAACCTTTATTTATTCTACAAAAAGCTTTACCAAATTTCAATTTTTCCCTATGTTTAATTGGTTCCCTTAAAAAACAGTAATTTTCAATAATCATTCTTATCCTTTCTGGGTATTGCTGAATCTCTCGAATTTGTAATGAATAATAGTCCTTCAATTCATTCATTAGGATTTCAATAAGTTCAAGAATTTCAAATTCTTCCTTGTTATATCGCTGTTTTATTCTTTCAGCTATTATTTCACCAGGACCAGAACCTATTTGATATAATATTGAGAGAAGACTATTTTTCCCGAAAACATCAAGTATTTTATAAACCATTGCTTCAGAAATGATTTCAAAACCCTTTAATGATTTTATATTTGAGATATCATTTTGAATTCTTTTATTAAACTGGTTTATTTCCAAACTAATATCCTCTAATTCTATTTAAATAAAATTAATAATAAAAGCATATAATTTTTTAAAAAGATATTTTAAAAAAAAAAAGTATGTTCTTAAAGAACATAAATTATAGAATTGCTGTTTTTCGTTGAAACAGAAGAATACCAAGAAAAATTAGACCTACTCCCCATATAGTAATTAATATTAAATTTAATCCAACTGGATCAAATGCCATACTGCCATGAATCATTACAGCTCCCATTGCTTCGGCTGCTAGAGATGTAGGTATAAAATCTACAAGTGGAACTGTAAGTAATCCTCCTAAAAATTGGAGTGGTAAAATGATAAACCATGCTAAACCTCCCGCTGAGCTAGCAGTTCTCACAACAGATGCTAGTATTAATCCAAATCCAAGAGAAGTAAATGCAACTATAAATGGAATAAAGAATAATAGGAATACATTAGCATTAGGACTGATTGATACTCCAAATACTAAAATCAGAAGAAGCATAACTACAATCTGTATTGCTGCTACTATTAATTGTGAAAACAACCCTGATAATAATACTGTTGAACGTGAGACAGGAGTAGTTATTAGGCGCTGCAGTGTCCCTGACTCCTTCTCCTCAGCAAAATGTCCTGCTAATTGGGATATTAATACAATTGGAGCTAATATTACAACACCTGGTGCAAATATGTCAAAAACTTCTAACCCATATCCAAATCTAAATAAGAGGATAAAGACTAAGGGGTATCCAAAAATCCAGACTAATTGACTTACCTCTCGGATCATCGATTTGAAGTTTTTTATAGTTAAATACCATAACTGTGAAGTAAATTTTGGTTCTAGTTTTTGTTCCATTAATCTCTCAACCTCCTACCAGTTAAATCAATAAATACATCCTCTAGAGTATTCTTACGAACAGAAATATCTTCCATTTTTACTTTTACGACATCCATAATTTCTGAAACCCTTCTTAATCCATCAAGGGCATTAAGAACAATTCTATGTTTCCCTACTGGTTTTCCCCATCTTACAAAATCTAATGTTTTTGCTCGCTCAATGATTTCATCTCTTTGTTCTAATTCTTTAACCTTGAATTCTAAAATATCTCCTTCTCCTAATTTTCCTTTCAATTCATCGGGAGTACCTTGAGAAATAATTTTTCCATGATCAATTATAACAAGCTCATCTGAAAGATCATCTGCTTCTTCCATAGAATGTGTTGTTAAGATGATTGTACTTTCTTTTTCTTGAAAGTCGCGGATAAAATCCCAAACTACACGTCGGGATTGAGGATCAAGACCTGCTGTAGGTTCATCAAAAAATAATAACTCTGGCTCATGAATGACTGCCATTAATACATTTATTCGACGTTTCATTCCCCCTGAATATCCTTTAACTAAGGAATTAGCACGATCCAGTAAATTCATCTTTCCTAGTAGCTCATCAGTCCTTTCTTTATAATCTTTTTTTACCATTCCATGCATTTGTGCAATAAGATAAATATTTTCTCTTGCTGATAAACGTGGATACAAAACTAGTTCTTGAGGACAAACACCTATACGTTTCTTAATCTCACGAGCATCTTTTTTTACATCAAATCCTAATACTGAAACATCACCACTAGTAGGGTGTAAAATTGTAGACAGCATTCTTATTGTTGTCGTTTTTCCGGCACCATTAGGTCCAAGAACTCCAAATAGAGATCCTTTTGGGATCTCTAAATTTATTCCATCAACAGCATGAATATCCCCAAAATATTTTTTTAAGTTATTAGTTTCTATCGCTAAATCCAAAACAATCACTTTTTTATATTAAAATGGGATTAAGCTAATTTTCAACTTAATAGAATATAAATTTTCCTATAGATTAAAATTTTAAAAAAGAAAATAGAAAGAAATAATGATAATTGAGCCAGATGTTTGATCCATTAAAAATATCAACTAGTGAAATATATTTATATTTTAGGTTTATGAAAAAGAAGCTAGATTAATAATTCCAAATTATTTCTCTGAGAAGTTATTAATTTGAATTATTTTTCTAATTGCTTTTTCTATATTTTCATCAATAATTCTAAGAACTTTCTTATAATTGTCAATTGTAGTGTAGTAAGGATCAATAATATCTATGTTTTGAGTTTCTCCATTAAATTCCTTTAATGTATAGGTTTTTTTCTCAATGTTATTTATATTGTTGAAGTTTTTTACAATATCGCGTGAATGAATATATTCCATAGTGAGTATTAAGTCTTGTTTTTCCAATAATTTACGGTTAATGATTTTTGGAGTAAAATCTGAATGACTTATTCCTTTGGAATCCAAATACCTTCGAGACTCTGGTTGCATATAACTAAAGGCGTTGAAAAAACCACATGAATCAAAATCTAAATCTACATTAAGTTTTTTAGTATAATAACGAGCTAGATATTCTGCAGCTGGAGATCTTGCTGTATTTCCTAAGCATACAAAGAGAACGTTCTTAATTTTACTCACATTTAATCAAATATTAAAAAATTATTATTTCAAATAAAATTTATGAGAATTTATTTACCATAAATTAAATAAAAAATTAAATAGAAGATTGAACTAATGATTATTACAGAAAAGAATATCATACTTTTAAAAGAGAGAAATGAAAGAGGAAGAAAAGAAAGAAGTAATGAAAAAAGCCGTCTTAAAAAATTGGTTTAGCAAGGTATTTACTAGAGACATAAATTTATCAAAAAACACCTTACTATATTTGTTTTTCTCATTACTTTCAATTACAATTGTGGCTGAAGCTTTTTTATTTAAGTATGCTGCTATAACCAGTGGTGTTTTATTCGTAGATGCTGAGATTTATATCTTGTTATCTATATTAGCAGTTAGTTTTCTTATATCCGGGATAATTATTGATTTCATAAGGAACAGAACAAGATATTTCAATATAACACTATTCATTTGTATTATTGGACTACTTATAAGTGCAACTCCAGTGATATTATTGTATTATTTAGGTTTATTGATTGTTCTATTCACAGTTCCTCAATTAGTCATATTATGGTTTACCATATTAATACATGAAACTAATATTTTAAATAGGGGTAGATTAACAGCCTATCTACTGATTTTTTGTTTTTCTTTGGGATTTATTTCTGTACTTTTCATTATTTTTGAATTCTTATATATATTATTAAGTATTTTAGAATTAGGAATCTTTTTAATTATTTTCTGGTATTCCCGAAAGTATAAATACATAGAATCAAAGGAACGATTGAGATCTGATAAAAAATATTTGAATATAATTTTTGAAAAGCATTTTTTTAGATATTCATCTAGTTTCACTGTATTAAGCTTCATTTTAGGAGATCTATTAGCAAGATTTAGTTTTGAAGTAGATTTAATGATTTATGCATTAGCATCTTTTGGATATCTTTTAGCAGCAGGTTACTGTTTGGATAATATTGGTCGCAAAATATCAATAGTATTAGGAATTTACGTCCTTTCATTTTTCCTTATTTCTTCTGGTTTATACATTGAAGCTGACTATATTTTTGGTATGCCAAGAAAAACTCTTCTCTCTATTCATTATGGTTTTTCAATACTACCTCTTTTGTTAGCAATCTTTACGATTTCTGGAGATTTTTCAACAGAAAGAGGAAATTTAAAATTTAGAGGTCGTATAAATGGTCTCTTTATGTCACTATTATTTTTTGGAGCAATATTGGGATTTATATTTAGTCGTTGGATAAATTCTGTGTGGGAAGATCTTCCTTTTTTAAACGAATATTTACCTAATATTCCAGTTCTTCTAGATGGATTTCTTCTAGTTTCTCTGTTAGTTTGGATGATGGCAATGAAAGAATTCTTAGTATCTAAAGAAAAAAAATGGTCAGATGCTTTAAAAAATATCATCATTTTTAACAAGAATGGGATTTGCCTTTATAATTATAGTTTTAAGCAGAAGGATGTGTTTAAAGGAGAAGCCGATGAAACAGATTTTGATGAGGATCTTGTCTCAGGCGCACTTAGCGGCGTGATTACAATCATATCGGAAATAACACATACGAAAAGGCAACTTAGGCAAATCCAGAAAGAGGAGGCTACTCTAATATTTTCATATGGAAAGTTTCATATAGTTGCATTAATTGCATCAATGGATTTACCTGTTTTATTTAAAAAAATAGATGAATTTTCGCGAGATTTTGAGCGTAAATTTTCAAAGGAACTCAAGGGATTTCAGGGTAATGTCAAGCATTTTGAGCCTACTAAATTTCTAATAATTAAATATTTTAGTAAAAAGTATGAAGATTTTATGGAATAATTAATAGGGAATTTCTATTTTCTGTTTTTTTAATAACTGGTTATTTCAAATAGTTACAGCAAAAATGTTAAATAAAAAGACATCCTAAAAAATATTACAAAGATTAAGTTTATGAAATTCAGATCTTGGCTAAAGATTTTGAAATTGGATAAGTAAAATTTTAGTTATTAAAATTCGATATAGAAAAAAATATGAAACGAAGTATTAAATATTCGCTTGGCAAGTTATTTGCTCGAGATGTAGATTTAGAGAATAGTGCATTTATTTATCTTTTTTTCTCTTTCCTTTCTATTACATTTATAGTTGAGTATTTTGTCCTTAAATTCTTTTTAAATATGACTGTAGGACTGGATGTAGAAATGCCTGTAATTATGACTTTTTTTGTAATTTCTATTCTTTTTTTAGCTTTTGGTTTTTTTATTGACATTATTAAAAACAAAACCCAATTTTTCAATATAGTCTTGTTAATCTCTATTATAGGTTTATTTCTAACTACCTTCACACCTCCTCTATTTGATATTTTTGGTCTATTGATTGTTTTAATAACAATACCTCAATTGATCATAATCTGGTGTTCAACATTAGTTCATGAAACAAACATTTTGAACAGAGGGAGAGTAACCGCAATGATCTTAGTCTCTAGTTTTCTATTGGGTTTATTCGATCTCTTTTTTTTATTTTTTGAGCATCTATTCATATATTTTATAATTTTAGAGATTATTCTTTTAATTATAATAGTTGTTAACTCAAGGTTTTACAAATATATAGAAACTAAAGATAGACTTAAATCAGATAGAAAATATTTCGAGATAATTTTTGAAAAACACTTTTCTCGATATTCAGTTGGTCTTGCGTTTTTAAGTGGTCTTTTAGGAGGTTTATTGAATGATTCTTTGAGTTATTTTCAATGTTATAAAATTAATATTTTTATATTTTCAATAACATCTTTTTTTTATGTTCTTGCGGCAGGTTGGTTTTTTGATTATATGGGGAGAAAAAACACATTGGTTATAGGAATCTTAATAGTTTCTTTTTTTTATATAACATTTGGCTCATTTTATGTAGCTTCTCCTGATATACCCGTATTTGGTATTCCAAAAGAAATTCATATCTCTCTTCATTATGCTTTTGCTATTCTTCCTCTTCTATTGGCTATAATAACAATCTCTGGAGATTTTTCAACTGAAAGAGGAAATTTGAAATATAGGAGTAGTGTTAATGGAATTTTTATTTCATTAATGATTTTTGGAATAGGGTTGGGATATTTATTGTATAAAATGATTGATGTTCTTTATAAGACATTTGAAGATATGCAAGTTTGGATGCCAGAAATACCAAATTTACTAAATTCATTTGTTCTTGTTATTGTTCTTGTTTGGATGATGGCAGGCAAAGATATATTAGTCTCTAAAGAGAAGGATTGGGCAAAATCATTAAAAACTCTTTTTGTTTTGAGTAATAGTGGGGTTTGCTTATATAATTATAACTTTATAACTAAAGAGCAAGTTCAAGAAGAGGAGGAAGGAGAGTGTGGATTTGATGAAGATTTAGTGAGTGGAGCACTTTCTGGCGTGATTACCATAATCTCAGAAATAACCAGAAGTTCAAGACACATAAAAAAGATTGATAAAGAAGGAAATCATCTTTATTTTGCCTTTGGAAAATACCATATAGCTGCATTAATCACTACAACTGATTTACCAATTTTATATAAAAAATTAGATAGCTTTTCAAGAGCATTTGAACAGAATTTCTCAGAAGAAGTTAAAAATTTTAAAGGTAATGTTCAAGTCTTCTCATCAGCCAGGTATTTGATAAATAGATATTTTAGTCAAAAGTATATATAATAGACTATAATTCTCTTAATTAATTTGAGGTTTATAGGATAGGAAAGGAAATAATTTACTTTAATATCTTTAATCATTTTCTAAATTGTTTATATCTATTATCTTTTTAATAACTTTTAGAACTCCTTCTTCAATTCTTTTAAGAATTATATTGTATTCTTCTTGTTCAAAATAAAATGGGTCTTCAATCTCCAAATTCTTTGTTTCCCCAGCATAGTCTAAGAGTAAAAACACTTTTTCATCAAGTTCTAAATTCTTAAACCTTCTTTTTAATTTATTAATATGCCTCTTTTGTTCAAAAGCTAAAATTATATCCTGTTTTTTCACTAAATCCTCATTAATTCTTTTAGTTTTAAAATCTCTTATATCAATGCCTTTAGAATTCAAGTAATTTACTGTTCCTTCTTGAGCTGTCTTGTAATAATGGTATAATCCCGCAGAATCAAATTCTACTTCTCTTAATTCGTTGATAAACATTGTATTTTTCAACCATTTCGCAAATTCTGATGCAAAAGGTGATCTACATGTATTTCCTGCACAAAGAAATAACACATTTCGTATTTTAGTCATAATTTTTTCGAAAATTCAATTAATTATAAGACTCTACCTAATAAAGAATCGATTATTTCAATCGTCTTGATACCTTAATCAATTAAAAATATTCAAATTTAAAAAAAATTATGATTAACTTCAAAAATATTAAATTTGTATTATAGATCATAGATATAAGACTCTTTCATTATGATATGAATTAGCTATGGTTAATAATATACAGTTTAAAGAATACAAAGAAGATATTGAGTCCTTATTTACCCCAAAACGTAGATATACATTCTTAGTGGGGGCAGGAATCTCTATGGATCCCCCTACAAATATGCCTTCTGCGTTACAAATTGTTAGGGGGTTATTGGAATTATGTGCCCCTCCAGAAGAAATAGAGAATTTGCTTTCACTTGAAATGCTTAGATATGAATTAGTAGTAGAGAAGATTCAGGATGTTTTTGATGAAGATTTGAAATTTTTAGATTATTTGGAACAGATCACTGAACCAAATCTAATTCATATGTTTTTAGGTAATATTATTACTAGAGGGAATTATGTAATAACTACTAATTTTGATTATTTAATTGAACAAGCCTTATTGCGTATTTTAGATGAGGAATGTCACCAAGACATTATACCTATTATTTCTAAAGAAGATTACATTTTTTATCAGGATCCAGACAAACTTATAAAAACAAACAAATATCCAGTATATAAGATTCATGGATCTAAAAGGAATATCATCACTAATAAAGATACAAAAGATTCTCTTATCACAACCATGAGTGCTTTAGGGAAAGAGCGTGGAGAAGGTGAAACATTCACAATTGAACCATATAAAAAACCTACTATATTTAACTTAATGAATAATCGAACCCTAGTGGTTTTAGGATATTCTGGCAGTGATGATTTTGATATAGGCCCAACCTTAAGAGAATTACCTTATCTTAATCGCATCATTTGGATTGAACATACTCAAAATTCAATCCCTGAAATATTGAAAATAAGAAAGAGAGAGGATTTAAACTCTCAAGAAGAAATATCTTCCCTAGAACATATGTTAACAGAAATTAGTTCTACTGGTGATTTTGAAGTAATTTTGATTAGAACACTCACAAATAAATTTATTCAGACATACGTATGGAATATTTTTTTACCTTATCTACCCTTAAAAGAAATAAATTTATTTGAACCTAAGAAAGAAATTCCAAAATTTTCAGAATGGATAAGACCTTTATATCAAAACATACCTAAAATAGAAAAATACAAACTGGCATGCCACTTATTCTATTATCTAAAAGAAATTGAAGCAGCAAGTCGTTGTTCAGAAAAGGGTATTTCAGAAGCAGAAGAAGTCAATGAACTATCTTCAAAATCTTATTTTTTTAATTTCTTGGGTATGATTAATCAAATCAAGGGATATTATACAACTGCCTTAGAATATTATGAGAACGCCTTACAAATTGATGAATCTTTAAATGACATTGCTGGAAAAAGTATGGATCTCAATAATATAGGATCAATTTATTTAACAATAGGAAAATATGAGGAAGCACTTAAATGTTATCGTCAATCTTTAGAAATTGTTGAAAGATTAGGAGATCAAGCAAGTAAAATTACTTGTTTGAATAATTTAGGAAGAGTACATGAAGTACGTCATGAATTTGACTCAGCATTAGATAATTACTTTGAAGCTGTCAAAATAACTGAAAAAGTAGGAGATCTTAATCGCAAAGCAACTCTGTTAAATAATATAGGGATGATTTACAAGGCTAATGATGAAAATGAACGAGCAATAGAATATTATGAGGAAGCAATACGTATTTCAGATCTATTAGGAGATCTTTATGGAAAAATTATTCTTCTGAACAACATAGGAAGGGTTTATGATGATTCTAAAAATTTTGAAAAAGCTTTAGAAAAATATAATGAATCTATACTCTATGCAGATCAACTAGGAGATTTAGCAAAAAAGGCAGGATGCATTAATAACATTGGTTCTGTTTATTTAGCTCGAGGTAATGTCAATAAAGCCTTGGAAAAATATCAAGAGGCGTTAGATATCGAAGAACGATTAGGGGATCCTTTAATGAAGATAATTTATCTTAATAATATTGGAATGATTCATAATAATCGTGCGAATTATGATCTTGCAAAGGAAAAATATAATGAAGCTTTAATTATTGCAAATGAAATCGGTGATTTATCAAAAAAAGCTCTTCTTTTAACCAAATTAGCCTCAATAAACATGATGCAAGAAGAACATCAATCAGCTCTTGAAAAATATGAAGAAGCTGTACTAATTTTTGAAAATCTAGGGGAATTATCTAATAAAGCGGCTAGTTTAAGTAATATTGGAAAAATATATGAAATTTTTGATAATTATTACGAAGCAGTAAGAAGTTATGAGAAAGCACTCGAAATAGATCAACAATTAAAAGATCCAATGGGAATTGCAAGCGATCTTTATAATCTAGGGCGAGTCTATACTATGCATGGAGAATATCGAAAAGCATTACAAAATTATGAAAAAAGTTTAAGTATATTTAATCAAATAGAACAAAAACAATATGTTGAAGTAATAAGAAGTAAAATTGATGAAATACATAAGAACATAGGACAATAAAATCTTGAAAAATGTTTTCTTCACATTTATTGTAATAAAATTTTAATTTAATTAATGGTATTTTAAAATAAATTTTAACTATAAAAAGGAAAAAATAAATAGTTACCATTGAAGATTAAAACAGATTTCTTAATTATTGGAAGTGGAATATCAGGACTTTCTTTAGCATTAAATCTTTCTAAATTATTTCCTAAAGAAAGAATTTTATTAACAACAAAAGAAAGTCTACACCAATGTAGTACTTACTTTGCCCAAGGTGGTATTGCTTGTGTAACGAATAGCAGTGATAATTTTGAAAAACATATTAAAGATACATTAATAGCTGGAGATGGGCTATGTAATGAGAATATTGTGAGAAAGATAATAACTCAGGCTCCTGAGAGATTAGATGAATTAATAGAGTTGGGCGTAGAATTTTCTCGAAATAATGAGGGAGAATACGATTTAGGACAAGAAGGAGGGCATTCAGAAAGAAGAATTCTTCACGTAAATGATCAAACTGGACAAAGTATTGAAGCAACACTTATAGATAACGTAAAAAAGTTAAGTAACATAAAGATAAAGGAAAAATGGTGTGGAGTTAATCTTTATGTTAAAGATTTAAGATGTTATGGGGCTTACGTTTTAGAACAAGAATCTGAAGAAATTCATAATATTGCAGCTAAATCTACTATTTTAGCTACTGGTGGTGCTGGAAAAATTTATTTATATACCACAAATCCAGATGTGAACTCCGGTGATGGTATAGCAATGGCTTATAGAGCAGGTGCTATGATTTCTAATTTAGAATTTTATCAATTTCACCCTACATGTCTGTACCACCCATACGCAAAAGCAGCTTTAATCACAGAAGCGATGCGAGGAGAAGGAGCAATCTTGAAAGACATGAGAGGAAATGAATTTATGCAAAAATATCATCCTCAAAAAGATTTAGCCCCTCGAGATATTGTATCAAGAGCTATTGATGCTGAGTTGAAGAAATCTGGGGATGATTATGTTTACTTGGATATTGCATCTTATAAAGATTCTAATTTTATTAAAAATCATTTTCCAGGAATTTATGAAAAATGCTTAGAATTTAATATTGACATTACTAAAGAACCTATTCCTGTAGTTCCCGCTGCTCATTATTGTTGTGGAGGTGTATTAGCTGGAATTGATGGTAGAACAGAGATTAAGAATCTTTATGTTATTGGAGAGGCTGCATGTACAGGCTTACATGGTGCAAATAGATTAGCAAGTAATTCTTTACTTGAGGGTTTAGCGTGTGCACATGAATGTGCTACTTACTTATCACACCAAGCTTCCAATTTAGAAGTCAAAGACTTTCCAGAATGGGAAATTGGAAATGCAGTTCCATCAACAGAAGCAGTAGTGATAACCCAAAATTGGGATGAAATTAGGATGTTAATGCAAAATTTTGTAGGTATAGTCAGATCCGATGCGCGTTTAAAAAGGGCTCTTAAAAGAATGAATATATTCTCAGAAGAGATAGATTATTACTATTGGAATTACAAAGTTGAGAAGAATTTGATTGAATTAAGAAATTTGTCAATGGTGGCAGAACTTTTAATTAGGTGTGCATTATCTCGAAAAGAGAGTAGAGGAACTCATTTTAATGAAAACCACCCTAAAAAATTAAATTTAGCTAGGAATTCTTACATAAAAAGACCTTGGTAAGGACATATAACTTTTTATAAATATAATTTTATATTATTATTCTCATTACTAATGATAAGTTTATTGGTAGAGAGGCTAAGATTTTATATTGAATATAGGCAAAAATATTAGGATAGAAAGAATTCTTGACCGAAAAAGTAAGAGAACGATTATTATTCCGATGGATCATGGATTAACAATGGGGACAATCAAAGGGTTAGAAAATATAGCTGAAATGGTTGATAAAGTAGCTTTAGGTGGAGCAAATGCTGTGTTAATGCATTCTGGTATGGTTAAGGCAGGTCATAGGCAATACGGTAAGGATATTGGACTAATAATTCATTTATCTGGAGCAACTAATCTATCATTAGATCCAAATAGAAAGGTCTTAGTCTGCACCGTCGAAAGAGCCTTGAAGATGGGCGCTGATGCAGTATCAATACATATTAACATTGGTGCTGATGAAGAACCAGAAATGCTCCAAGATGCTAGTAAAGTAGTAGAAAGTTCAAGGGAATGGGGGATTCCATTACTAGCAATGATGTACCCGAGAGGTAAAAAAATTACAGATGAAAACGATCCTGAAGTAGTGAATATTGCTGTTAGAGCTGGTGTAGAATTAGGAGCAGATCTTATTAAAACAAATTACCCTGGAGATATTGATTCTTTTAGGGAAATTGTTAGGAGTGTCAGTCATGTTCCAATCATTATTGCAGGTGGTCCTAAAATGGATACTATCCCCGAATTACTTCAAATGGTTTATGATTCAATCCAAGCTGGAGGAGCAGGTGTAGCTTTCGGACGAAACATCTTTCAATCAAAAGATCCTACGAAATTAGTCAGCGCCATCAGCAAATTAGTTCACGAAAATTATAAAATAGAAGAAGTTTTGAAAGAATATAAATTTAGTTAGCATAACTATAACGAGGATAAATATGACGATTTACTCTCATTTTAAAGAAAAAATTACGTCTCACGCAGAAAACCAACAATATAGAGTTATTTTCTCATTCAAAGATCTTACAAATCGAGAAAAGTTCTTAGAAAAAAATAAAGATTTAAAATTTTTAGGAAAGATCGATTTTATACCTTCTATCTATTTAAATTTAGAGAAAGCTCAAATTATTAATTATGAAAAAGAAAAGTTGGTAAAAAAGATAGAAGAAGATCAAAGACTTTATTTATCAATATTAGATGTTCTTGAAGTTTTAGAAATTAACGATTATAAAAATTCCCAAATCTCTTATACCGGTAAAAATGTAAAAGTAGGAATTATAGATGATGGAATAAATAAAAACTTTTCATCAATATCCAAAATTTCTACTATGCAATATCCATTAAACGATAAAGCAAAACCCAACAATTTAAAGGACATTCAAAAAGAAATCACACATGGAACTATAATGGCTAGTATAATTAGTAATCAATTTAAAAATGTCGATGATAAATATATTGGGATTGCTCCAAATGTGAACTATCTTGATTTTAATATCTCTAATTCTAATCATGAATACTATTTTTCTAATATTTTACAAATTTTTGATAAGATTATTAAAGAAAATATTGATATTGACATATTACTGATTTCGCTTGTAGCAAAAGATTGTTCAGATGGGAAAGATATTCTATCTCTAGCTTGTAACCTTTTAGTAAACAAAGGAATAATAATAGTATGTCCCGCAGGTAATTTTGGACCGGATCCTTATACCATTGGAAGTCCTGGTGCTGCTGAAAAGGTAATTACTATTGGAGCTCTTACCAAAAATCTTATCATACCTAATTTTAGCGGAAGGGGTCCTACATTGGACAATAGAATAAAACCAAACTTTTGTCTGCATGGATATAACATAATAATACCATTATCTAACAATTTGAATGTAAGAGTTTCTGGCACTAGTGTTTCTGCTTCAATTGGAGTAGGATTAATTGCGTTGATTAAAGAATTTGATCCAAATATGAATTATAATGATATTATGGAATTAATAAAAAAATCGAGTATAAATTTGAATTATGATCCTAAGTCTCAAGGATGGGGATCTGTAAAAATAACTGATCTCTTTAAGGAATTAGAATTATATCATGAAAAAGTTACATCCTACAATTATTTAACTAAGAGATCCTTTATGTTATCAATTGAATTTTTGATAGTGTTTATTATTATTTTTTATTTCTTTTATTTTTTTAATAGTTGGCGAATTTAACCAAAAATTAAGAGGGAAATACAATTTATCCAATATTTCATGTTGCACTACCTTTAATATTTACTGAAATTCCACATATTAAGAAATTAAAAATAAATAAGCTTTCCCTATTAATTGGATCATTACTTTCAGATATAATTGATAAACCATTATTTCTTTTAGGATTTGGAAATGGGAGATTTTTTTCTCATAACGTTTTTTTTGTAATAATAAGTTTCCTAATTGTTTATTTTTCCTCTAAAAGAAATAAAAGCATTTCATTTCCTTTTCTTGCGGGTCTTTTTTTTCATTTAATGTTAGATCTTCCATATGTCCCTTTATTCTACCCTTTTATATCTTATGACTTTCATTATCTTGAGGAACCCTTACTATATTGGCTTAAACAACTATGGACAAATCCAATTGTAATGATTACAGAAATAACAGGTCTGTTATTTATGATCTTTATTCTAATAAAGAATAAATTATACAATATAAAACAAATATCTGATTATTTAAGAGGTATAAACCAAAACTTTAAGCAAATATCGAAAGAAGTTGAAATTTAGGTTTGATTCTAAGAACATTTGTATTTTTTAAATAGTATTTTTAAGTTAATCAGTTAAATATTAATTATTTAATACATGGCTAATATATTTTAAAATAATATTAAAAGCCAAAGTTTTATCAAATTTAACGGTATTTTCCTTGAAAAATTATGATGTAATTTTAATTCATCCATCTAGAATAGTAAGCTCAAATATTAGCAAGAAAGCTAAATTTATTCGCGGAAATTTTATTTTCATTCCAATGGGAGTTTTTGCTATTGCAGATTTCCTTGAAAAAGAAGGGTTCGGAGTAAAAATTATAAATTATCCATTGGAACAATATCTAAATCGTAATTGGAATCTTTCTGATTTTCTTAAAAACATTGATTTTGATATATGTGGAATTGATTTCCATTGGATACACAATGCCCACGGAGTCGTTGAAATTGCTAAAATTGTGAAAAAGGTAAATCCTAATGCGAAAGTGGTCCTTGGAGGATATAGTGCTTCATATTATCATTATCAAATATTAAAGTATTATAAAAATATTGATGCTATAATACGAGGAGACGGTGAAGTTCCATTTTTGAAATTAGTTAGACAAATTATTAACGGTAAACCTTTGGATTCTGTTCCAAATTTATCTTTTAGAGATTCGAAAAATAATATAAAAGTCAATCCGCTTTCCTATACCGCAAAATCTCTAGATGATTTAAATTTCACCAATTTATCACTTCTAAACAACGCAAGACAATACTTTGAAAGTAGCAGAAAGATCATGGGGATCTCTTTCAATCTTCCTATTGGGCGTGGTTGCCCCTTTAATTGTCCTTATTGTGCAGGAGGTCAAAGAGCTCAATTAAAATTATCAGGACGAAAAAATGTCATTCTCAGGAGTCCAGAAAAAGTATTAGAAGATATAAATAATATTTTTAATAAATTTAAAATTCCAAGTGTGTTTTTTGGACATGGTACCTATCCTGCTAATTTAAAATATTGGAAAAACTTATTCCATTTAATTCAGAAAGAGAAGTTGGATATTGGTGGGGATTTAGAGATTTGGAGATTACCATTTCCCAAAGAAATGTGGAAAACATTCTATAAAACCTTTACTCGCAGACACTCATCAATTAGTATTTCTCCCAGAACAACATCAGTCAGAGTTCATCAAAAAATAGCTGAAATCTGTGATCCTACCTTTAGATTTCCTAAAGCTCAAATTAATGATTTGATAAAAAATGCTAATTTATTCAGATTTACCCTAAGAATATGGTTAACAATTGGTTTTCCATTTCAAACTCATCTTGATGTTCTTAAAGATTTTATCTTTGGATTGAAGTGCGTCTTAAAATATGGTAAATCTAATTTCAAACCAATAACAGTAATGAATGAACCGTACTACATTTTCCCTGGATCTCCGGTACATGAATCTCCTAAGAAATTTGGCATATACTTGAAATTTGATTCATTTCCTGAAGTTGTGGAAGTTTTTAAAAGAAGCAAAGTATCACATTTTTACAATGTAATAAATTATGATACTGAAAATTTTTATAGTGATTCTATTCGAATTGCAAATATGTTTCTCCTATTAAGTACTGCTCCTACTTTTCTAACAACAGGTTCGAAATATCCCAAAACAAGTTGAACAAACAATTTCGATATGTTATAGTTTTTACTTTTAAACTTTAAATTATTAGTTTAATAACTTGTATATGAAATATTTAATACTAAGGTCATTAATTCTTAAATAGTAAGATGACTGAAAATAAACCTCTTCATGTAATTATTGATAATAGAGAACAGAAACTAATGGCTCTATTAGACACCAAAAAAGATATAATAACTTACGAATCAAAACAATTAGACATTGCGGACATTGTAGTTTCTAACGAAGTCGCAATAGAAAGAAAAGAAGGATTTGATTTTGTGTCTTCTATAATGGATAATAGACTGTTTGAACAACTATTACGTTTAAAAGATACATATGAAAATCCAATTTTAATATTAGAAGGTTTAAATAATGATGTTTTTGAAAATACAGGTATGAAAATATCATCAATCTATGGTGCTCTTTCTTTCATTTCATATAAGTTAGGAGTTTCTGTAATTCCAACCAGAAATTTAGAGGATACTGCAATAGTTGTTGAAAGAATTGCTTACCGAGAACAAGTTAAGGATAGCATGCCGATATTTTCAAGAAGAGCTCCAAAACAAATGTCAAAAAATGAAAGAAGATCTTTTATTATAGAAGGTTTAGTTGATATTGGGGCTAAAAAGGCTAAAACTCTGATCGAAAAATTCAAAACACCATATGGTGTTTTTAAAGCAATAAAAAATACCGAAATCTTATATACAAAAACAGGAAATCAAAAAGCTATCAAAGGTCCACTTGAGGATCTCACGGGATTTGGTTGGTAATTTGTTGAGAAAA
>Ga0209635_10001572_pt1 | contig 17025 bp, 10 predicted proteins | sample DeeMarSWOR230_32_FD_187463 | JGI IMG/M metagenome (GOLD analysis project Ga0209635, IMG submission 187463) | Marine sediment microbial communities from White Oak River estuary, North Carolina - WOR-2-30_32 (SPAdes) (version 2) | ecosystem: Environmental > Aquatic > Marine > Intertidal zone >... | reverse complement strand
ACCAACATAGTATCCTGCAGCTGATTTATCAGGTATTTCTCCAACAGACCCTGCTTCAGAGCAGTAGATAAAATACCCGTTCCAAGCGGTTTTGTCAAAATTAGACTATCTCCTGGTTTGGCATTATTATTTCGGATAATATGGTAAGGGTGGACAATCCCCGTGACTGCCAAACCAAATTTGGGTTCAGTATCATCTACTGTATGCCCGCCTATAATAGCAATCTGCGCTTTATCAGCAATTGATTGGGCACCTGATAGAATTTCTTCCAGAACTGTTATGGGTAAACGACTACTGGGAAAACCTACTACATTTAGAGCAAAAAGCGGTTTCCCACCCATAGCATAAACATCACTTAAGGAATTCACCGCCGCAATAGCACCAAATTGAAAGGGATCATCTACAATAGGTGTAAAGAAATCCACGGTTTGAACAATAGCAGTCTCCTCATCAATTTGATAAACAGCAGCGTCATCAGAAGTCTCGGCTCCCACTAAAATTTTCTGGTCAGACGGCCTGGGAATTTTTTGTAATACTTTTTCAAGTAATTGAGGTCGTAGTTTACATGCACATCCTAATCCATGGGTATACTGGGTCAACTTTATTTTCTCATGATCCAGTTGAATCATTGGAATTGATGTTGAGTCTTTTAAATGATTAACCACCTTTTTTATCTCCTTATAAGCTTTTTCTATCTCCTGTTCGGTGGTAAATCTTCCCACAGAAAGGCGAATCGTCCCCATGGCATACTGTTGGGGCACTTTCATGGCAGTTAATACATGAGAGATGTTTATTTGATCACTATGGCAGGCCGCACCTGCTGAAGCTGCAACACCTTTAAGTTCTGCTAAAATAGTATTCGCTTCTAAATCGGGGAAACTTATACTAAGAGTATTGGGAAGTCGGTCCCTAGGATGTCCATTGATCTGGCCATCAGAAAAGGTGTTTTTTAAATATTCTTCTAAGAGGTCACGTAATTTTTCCATATGTTCAGCATCCCTCGATAAATTTTCTGAAACCAGCTGGCAAGCTTTTCCTAAACCAACAATTTCCAGTACGTTTTCGGTTCCTGCTCTGCGGCTCATTTCATGATCTGCACCGTGGACAAACTTTTCCAGTTTCACTCCGCTTCTTACGTATAAAGCACCTACTCCCTTGGGCGCATAGAACTTATGCCCGGCAATTGATAATAAATCGATGCCTAGATCTTTAACCTTAACAGGAATTTTTCCGATCGATTGGGCGCAATCTGAATGCAGAAGTACATCATGTGACTTGGCAATTTTACTTATTTCTCGAACAGGTTCGATAGTCCCAACTTCATTATTAGCATGCATGATTGAAACTAAAATGGTACGCGATGTTATCGATTTCTTAAGATCATCTAAATCAACTGTTCCATACATATCCACTGGTAAATAAGTTACCTGAAATCCATTCTGCTCCAGATACTTACAGACTTCCAGTACCGCTGGGTGTTCAATTTGAGTGGTGATGATGTGATTTCCCTTTTCGCGAAGCATATAGGCAACGCCTTTGATGGCATAATTATTAGCTTCCGATCCACCGCTGGTAAATACGATTTCATCCACAGAACAACCCAGCATTTCTGCCACGCTTTTTCTGGCATTTTCAACCGCCTTTTTGGTACTCGCCCCATATTCATGACTGCTTGAAGGATTTCCAAAATGTTCATATAAAAAAGGTAACATCACCTGGGAAACCGCAGGATCGATAGGGGTGGTCGCATTATAGTCTAAATAAATGGCTTTCATTAAAAAATATCCTTTGAGTATTTAAAATTAAATTCATTACAAATTATATGAGTCAAATTAAAATAAACCAGCATCATTTATCAAGTGTAAAAAGGTGAAATATTCTCAAGTATCTCATCAGTAGAATACTTTCACTCTAAGGTATTATCTGGAAATGTTGTAATTTATTTGAGGTATGATTTATTTAACAGTTCAATTATGGCGGGACTTGCGAGAGATTGAAAATATGGGTTCTACTTTAATAGTGATATTCTCCACACCCCGAATATTTTCCAATATAAAGTTTCGACAATCTTCAATAAGTTTTTGTTCAGAATTCTGTTTTGAATCTTGGGTTGATACAAGATCAAGAATCAATTTAAGATTTTTACTCTTTCCATATATTCGCAAATCATGGAATGAGTCACAATCAGGATGCTTTCTACAAAATTTCTGAAGTATCTTTTCAACTTCTCTATAATTAGGAGTTCTTTCCATTACCGGATCAAAATGAATAGTTACATGGGCACCTAATTCTTGTCTCAGACTTTTATCTACATCATCAGCAATTCGATGTGCCTCTATAAATTTTAGATTCTCATCTATCTCAATGTGAAGGCTTAAAATCATAATTTCCCCATAATTATGAATAATCACATCATGTACTCCCTTTACTTCACTAAAGGAGAGAGTGATTTTTTCAATTTTATGGAGTAAATCCTCACCGGGTGACATTCCCAAGAGATGATCTATGGGACTTTTAGCAATTTTAAAAGCAGAATAAAAAATGATTAGGGTAATAAGAATCCCCGCCGGACCATCAAGATATGAAAATCCATAATAAGAAAAAATAAAAGCCAGTACTACCAGTAATGAAGAAATCGCATCAAGCCGATGATGCCATGCATCGGCTTTGAGGGTATCGGAATTGATTTTTTTTGATAACTTCATTGAGTATAAAGCGAGTCCTTCTTTAAAAAGCGCTGTAACAAATACTATTGAGATCACCCACCAGGATACTTGAATATCGATGGGATTTATGATTCTCTCAATGCTTTGTTTTAAAAGTTCAAAAGAAGTAATGGCTAATAGAGTTGACATGATAATGGCGGAAATGAATTCTGCTCTTCCATGTCCAAAAGGATGTTTCTCATCTGATGGTTTGGCAATGATATGAAAAGAGATCAAAACTACAAAACTGGTTGCCAGATCACTGAGAGTATGAAAGGCATCTGCTATTAAAGCCAGACTACCAGTTATAAATCCGAGTATAGCTTTTAGTATAAACAGGAATAGATTAAGAAGAATACTGGCCCATGCACCCAGTTTTCCATAAAATATGCGAGGTTTTTTTATTGTCTGAGAAGCTGTGTAAGGTTCATATTTCATTTCATTTTATTTTGATTTTTTCTGCGAAACTTTGGTTTCTTTATTTCTGGCTTTTTTGCGCTTAATATATTTTTTGCGACGTTGACGTTTTTCTCTGGTATTATATTGTTTACTCATTTTTCCTCCTATTCTTATTAATTATTCTATAAGGTATCTTTTTTATTTGTTATATTGAGTATAAACAATTTTAAAAAAATCTTCAACTGATTTTACCCGTTCTCCTTTCCACTTCTGATTCCATGGTTGATCAAGACAGACTGCCAACCGATTGGTTGTTGCAAATTCCGCCAAATTATCTACAAAATCATCTAGCAATGCAATACCATCTATCTCTGATTTATTATAAGTGATATGCACTTCATTGGTAGGAATCTGATGCTTTCCTACCCAAATATAAGTTGAAAATTTACTAATTTCAGGCTGAGCACTCACCACAATTATTTCAAATTCATTCTGCCACCGCTGCATTGCCTGTACTGCACCAGGATATGGAGGTGCATTTTCCATAATTTCTTCAATATATCCTGATTCCATGAATTTATATATTTCTGATTGAATTGGGAAAAAATCTTCCAAACGTCTTGAATTTACAGGTAATATCGTATGAGAAGGATATGTTTTTTTGTAAACTGTTATCAAACTACCGATAAAATCTCTTACAACACCATCCAGATCAATTAATACCCGTGGTTTATCATTCTTAACTGGTTTTATATCAAATTGTGATCTGTTAGTCGCATTCATATTTCATTTAATATAATCTACAACTGATTCTGCATTATCCACACCTATAACATTGCCATTCATCCATTGACAATCTTCCCCTGCAAACGCGGAAATTGCCTTGGCCACATCTTCAGGAGTAGTGAGTCTCCTTCCGGGATTCCGTTCAACTGCAGCATGGACCATCTTTTCATGACCAGGAATTTTCTGGAGAGCAGGTGTATTCGTAACGCCTCCTCTTATAGCATTAGTTGTTACTCCCAATGGAGCTAATTCCATTGCCAATTGACGAATATGTGACTCAAGTGCTGATTTAGCAGCAGAGACTGCTCCATAGTATGGCACTACATGAGTACTGCCATAACTGGTCATCGCAAAAATCCGCGAACCATATCCCAGTAATTTATTCCAATAAAGTTCCTGCACCCAATAAACCAGGCTATGAGCCATCACATCCACGGTCATATCCATATTGCTTTGAGTGATTGCACTATTTTTATCATCTGCAATGAAAGGTTTTAAAGTTCCAAATGCTAAACTGTGGAGAAAAACAGTCAAATATTCATTTTGGGGGATAATTTCCCTAATTTTTTGAACAGTCTCTGTTCTTTTCGCTGCATCAGCTGCATTAATATTAAAAAAAAACGAATCTTTACCAGATTTTTTTATTTCTGAAACGATCTCATTCACTCTATACATGGTTGCTTTTCTATCAAGGTGTACTCCGAATATTTGATATCCATCTTTTGCCAGACGTATACTGGTTGCCCCCCCAAAACCGCTGGAGCACCCAAGAATAAGTGCATATTTTTGTTTATTGTTACTACTCATTTTTTCCTCGATAGTTTGTAAACGTTTACAGTAATTATTTTAAACTTAATTAAAATTGATGCACATATTGAGAAATACCAGCACTACTTTTAGTCAGTATCATGTGAAACTTATGACAATAATTGCTTTAAATATGAAATATTTAGCATCAACTTAATAAACTCACCCCCTAGCCTCCTCTCTTTTAAAGAGAGGGGGAATTAAAGGGGGTGACTTATTTTATATGATTATCACATCCTACTTATGATACTTTTATAATTATTCTGTCAAAAAATTTTTACTGAAACTCTAAAAAGTAGTTTCATTTGATACTATTTTATCATATATATTTTGTAATATAAATATTATGCATTCCCCTTCAGGCGCAAGCTATATATTAAGGAATAGAGGGAAAAAGGGTTAAATAATACTGGCAAATATTTTTTTCTATTATTAAGCAACATAAACTTTAAGAAATGATTTATGTTAAAATCTCGATGTAATTATAAATTATATTAATATTTCATCTGCATGCAAAAGATCGGAGAACTGCTCATTCTTAATTGCTTCCATGTTTGCCCTTGCTTTTCCTATTGCACTCAAGATAAATCGATTTGCAACAAATATTTTTCGGGATTCAATTTCTGCTTCTTCCAGTAATAGATATCCAGTGTAAATATAACTGTAGAGTTCTACTAATTCTTTGGCAGCTACGTCTTGAAATTGTTCATCATTTTTATCGAGAACATACTGAAGACTTTCCAGATATATTTTTCTTATTTCTTTCAGATAACCGGCCAATCGATTCAAATTTCCTTTATATACTTTTTGCTCTTTTTGATTAATATCAACCGCTAATAAATCATTAACAACACCGCCAGTAGCAGCCACAATCTGCATCTGGGAAGTACCTTCATAGATATTGGTAATTCGAGCATCACGAGCCAGTCTTTCGATGGTAAACTCCTTCATATATCCTGCCCCACCGTGGATTTGCAGAGAATCATAAGCAATCTGATTGGCTGATTCTGTAAGCACAAATTTGGTCAAAGGAGTTAACAGGGCCGCAATTTTGGTGGCATTTTTAAATCTTTCGTTTTCTTCCTCAAAAGATTTTCCCTCTTCCTTTAGTTTGTTAATTTTTCTCTCGAGTTTATCCCTTAAATCCACCCATTTTGCAGTTGAATAAAGAAGAGACCTGTTACTTTCTAATGTCACCCGCATATCGATTAACATATTCATAACCACTGGGATATTGTAAATTGATTTACCGAACTGTTCCCTGGCTTTCGCGTAGTTGAGAGCCGCTTCATAAGCAGCCTGGGCAATTCCCAGGGCCTGTGCGGAAACGGCCAGTCGGGCACCATTCATTAAATCCATGACATACTTGATTAAACCGAATTTCCTCTTACCAATAAGTTGTGCCGGGGTATCATTAAATTGTAATTCACAGGTTGGAGAACCGTGAATACCCAGTTTATTTTCAATTCGCCGAACTTTTACTGTTTCATCGCCATAACAAACAAATAGACTAAGACCTCTCCCATCTTTAGTACCCGCCTCAGAGCGGGCAAGAACAAGCAAAACATTTCCATTACCATTAGTTATAAATCTCTTTACTCCTCTAAGAAACCACTGCCCCTCCGCATTTTGATAAGCATGCAGTTTAACTGCCTGCAAATCCGAACCAGCATCCGGCTCTGTCAAAGCCATAGCACCCGTATATTCACCAGAAGCAAATCCAGGCAGAAATTCATCCTTTTGTTCAGGTGAACCAAATTTCGATATGGTCTCTGCAATATCCTGCAAACCAAAGATGTTCATGAGAGAGGCATCAGCTCGGGAAACCATTTCAATTGCCATGGTATATACAGTAGTCGGGAAGTTGAGTCCACCATACTTCCTTGGAATTGTCATTCCCATTAATTCTGCTTGCGAAAGTTTTTCTAATGCTTCTTGGGTACCTTTAGCATACAAAACAGTACCATCCTGGAGTGTACTTCCAGCGTCGTCAACTTCTCCAGCTCTGGGAACAATATAATTGGCGGTGATTTCACCGATAATTTCTAAAATCTTGCGGTAATTGTCTATTGCGTCGTTATAGTCCCGTGGTGCATAATTGTATTTTTTTTGTTCATGATATCCATCTTCAAGAATTTCAGTAATTTCCTGAATATTTAAATTCTCGAACTGAAATAAAAGATCAGCATTATCAGTAAAAAAATTTGGCATGCTTTAGCTACCTTAATTTATGTTTAAATGAATCTATGAAAATGGGGATTACCTGCATAACATCCCCCACGATACCATAATGACAGACATCGAAAATAGGGGCATCCGGATCATCATTAATGGCAATAATCTTTTGAGAATCCTGCATTCCCGCCCGGTGTTGAATGGCACCGGAAATACCACAGGCTATATATAATTTGGGTCTGACTGTAACACCAGTCTGCCCAATTTGCCTCTCGGGAGAAATAAATCCGGCGTCAACTGCTGCTCTGGATCCAGCAACCTCGGCACCAATGGCATGCGCCAAACTATAAAGAATTTGAAAATTTTCCTTCGATCCCATACCATAACCACCAGCAACAATAATCGGAGCAGCTTTTAAATTGACCTTTTTCTCCTCCTGATGTCTTTCAATAATTTTAATAAGCTGATCCATCGGATCAGGTTTGTAAGGAATTTCAGTAATCTTTCCGACCGTGAATTTTTCCAGCGGACTTAATTCCATCACCCCTTCCCTTACGGTGGCCATTTGAGTCGGAGAATCCGGAGAAATAATAGTTGCGATGATATTACCACCAAATGCAGGCCGAATTTGCAATAACAGCTGTTGATAATCCTGTCTCAGATATTGAACATCTGCAATCTGCAGATCGGTGCAATCCGCCGTCAAACCACTGCGAGTGTGAGATGCAACTCGGGGAGCTAAATCTCTTCCCTGGAAAGTGGCACCAAAAAGGACAATTCTTGGTCGATATTTTTCTACTAATTCGTATAAAATCCGACTGTAAGACATTGTATGATAATTTCGTAGATCCGGATGATCTACCAAAATGGCCTCTTCTGTACCATAACGAAAGGTCTCTTTAGCTAAATCCTCCACCTGGTATCCAATAACCACGGACTTTAAAACGCCTGACAAATTATCAGTGAGTTTTTTACCCTTGGAAAGTAATTCAAAACTAACATCAGCAGGCATTCCCTCTTTTTGCTCAACAAATACCCACACTTCTTGGGGCGTATTATCCATGATTCTCCTCTATCCAAAAATCCTATTTTCCATTAACTGTTCAATCAAATTACCTATCCCATCCTTATTAGGTTCAATTTTGATATGTTCTCCAACCCCAAGCACAACCGAATCAATTTTATAGACTTTGGTTGGTGAGCCACTTTGCCCGATTCTGCTAATATCGAGTTCAAAATCATCAAGCGTTAATGTGGGTATAAATAAATTCCTGGATATAAATTCCTCTTTTAAATCATCTATATAAAGTAATGAATTCGCATTGGTCATTTCTTCTAATTCAACGAGTGATTTGGCATTTTTATAGGCCATGACGCGGGTTGCTTTGAAAGGCCTGGGTTCTGCAGCTTCTTTAATGACTGTAATGAGTACTGGCATCTTACTTTCAATAATTTCATACCCCCCGTCAATTCGTCTTCTCACAGTTACTCTGGGCTTTTTAACATTAATGATCTCTTCAGCATAAGTAATTTGTGGCAATCCAAGTTTTTCTGCAGTTTGGGGACCAACCTGAGCGGTATCACCGTCAATCGCCTGTCGACCAGCAAAAATCAAATCATACTCCCCAATTTTCTTTATAGCTTCACTGAGGACATAAGAAGTAGCAAGAGTATCGGCACCTGCAAATTTACGGTCACTGATCAAGTAAACCGCATCTGCTCCCATGTATAAGCATTCTCTCAAGACCTCTGAGGCTTTCGGTGGTCCCATGGTAATGGCGCTGACCTTACCACCATGTCGATCCTTAATCTGTAAGGCTAATTCTAAAGCAACCTTATCTTCAGGATTAAAGATTGCCGGTAATTTTGCCCGGTTTACTGTCCCATCAGGTCTCATAACCTGACCAGAAATATTTGCAGTGTCAGGAACTTGTTTTACCATAACTATTGATTGAAAAGCCATGATTTTCCTCATTTATAACGACAAATTTAATAATATAAATAAAAAAAAAGAAAAAATGAATAGGAAATATCTAAATGAGGTTAATGTTTTTAAAATGCGAAGGCAATACTAATATGAAATTGACCATTCGATTCATATTGGACCGGGCTATGTTTGATTCCATAATCAAATCGAATGGGTCCAAAGGGAGTAAGTAATGCAAAACCTAAACCCATGGTTGTTTTAATCTCTTTAAAACTGAAATTATTAGTTTCAAGCCAGACATTACCTGCATCTAAAAAGACCTCTCCCCAAATAATCCAAAAAATAGGAATTCGCAATTCAATATTTGCAAGTACCATTAGCTTACCACCTATTGCCTTAGGATTTTCACCATTTTCATCATAAAAGACGGGTCCTAAAAGTTGTTCTCTATATCCTCTCACTGTGGAAGCCCCACCAAGGAAAAAGCGTTCAGATATAGGAACAGGTAAGTTATTCCCCAGATCAAAAATATTCCCTATTTTTATCCGAGTAGCCATAACCCACTTTCTATAGACTGGATATGCCTGGTACCTGTTCCATTCAAAGACAGAACGTATAAACCGATGATTTACAGTTTCACCGGTTTCATTATCGCGGCTCTTTGAATAAGCTAACCTGAGACCGATATCAGTGAGTGACCCTCTTTGTGGATTTAGATAGTTATTCCGCTTATCACGTGTTAATTGTCCGCTCACCGAATAAATATAATCTTGTCCTCTGGTCAGGGCATAGAAATCCTTATCTAATGTGTCCTGCTGAGCAAATTTAACCTGGTTATATGCTAAAGTGCTCGAGATTTTCCAAAAATTTTCAAATTCATGCTGTATCAGAAAAGAAGTGGTTAAATAATCATAATCTGTGGAATAAAGAGGTCTTACCTGTATAAATGATATCCGGAATATACCAGGTGTTCTGGTATAACCAATCCAGGGTTCTATATAGGTCAAGCTATATTGATTCTTTGGATTATGAAATTTTCCTCCCCCAAAATCATAAGAAAAGGAAGGAGTAACAGAAAGAAATAGAGATCTTGCTGTACCAAATAGATTCCTGTGCCCGAATTCTAGTGTAATATCAAATGTTCCACCATAAACAATATCTTGCTCATAACCAATCCCAAATCTCGTTCCGATCCAGCGAATTTCTTTTTCAACTAACTTTACCATGAGAAGCGCTTTACTCCGGGTAGTATCCAGGTTTTTCAATTCCATACCCACAAAATCAAATAGACCAGTACTATAAATATTTCGCTGTGATTTTTCAATTTTATGCCGAGAATAGATTTCATTTTTAGATATTTCCAGTTCCCGGCCCACTACAAATCGCTTGACCTTCTGTAAACCAATATAGTCGATATCATGAACATAAACCGTTTCATTTTCTTTAATATTAACTTTAATAAATATGAACGAACCCTCCTTTCTTTGATCTATAGTGAGTTCTATATATGGTTTACCGTTATTGTAGTAATACTCTTCAATTTTATTCAAACCTTCATCAATTTTTTTAAGCTGAAAAAAGCTGGTGTCTTTAATTTCAAAAAAACTACGCAGTCTTTCCGGAGAGATAAGGGTGGCTCCGGTGAATTCGATCGTACCAAGAAGATATCTGGTACCCTCAGCTATTTGAAATTCAATACTTATCTTCTCCCCTCTCCTGTTCAGATTTATCTCTATCCAGATATCTAGAAAACCATTACTTAAATAAAAATTATTCAAGATGGTTTTATCTATCCGGAGAATCTTAGAATCAAATTCTTTTTTTTCTTGAGTTTTCAGGATTTTTTTTAGTTCAGACGCGGAAAAACTTTTATTTCCTTCAAAAAATACCTTTTCAACTTTCAAGCCAAAGCCGAGAGAGGGAAAAATAAAAATAAGAAGTATAAACCCCAGTATAGATTTTTTAAAAGTTGAGTCGCCAGCTGACATCGATTTTAAACTTGTTTGATAATTGCTTCGCATATAAGGAAGAAATAGACCAATTACGATTTATTCTGTATTCTAAATAAATAATATTCCCCGCCTCCCAACCTAGTTGTGGGGTTTTACCATCCCCAAGTGGTGAAGATCCGGATGAACCCAATTGGGTTTTATATTCTAAGTAAAGATTCGGCATAATATATTTTCCCAGGGAGAGCATACTACTTTGAGAATGTTGATTTAATCTTAAATCTGAAAAATTTATGAAACTCTCATTACTTTCAACCCGAATCTCATCAAGTCCGATAAATCTTCGAGCTTCTCTCTCAATAATAGAGATGAGAGCTTGATTAATAACCTCCCCTCCTTTTTCCAAAGCCACAGATCCAGCGCTGCTCCCGATTTCATCAAAAGTAATTCCAAACAAGAGAAGAGCAATTTGATCTTTCGTTTCCGGATATAAATGAGTCACATCTTCTCCAGAAGCTAAATCATATATCCTGATCTCTTTAATAGGATTATTTAAATTCCCTTCGACATTCAATCTGAAAAGATACCCATATTTTTTCTTCTCTGCGGCAAGACTCAGATCAGGCAGTTCTTTCGGGTTTATGAATTCAATGCGACCATCACGTATATTGAATTCTTCAAATTGAAAATATTTTCCTTTAGGAATATTAAGAGTCCCATTCATTTCTAGTAGACCTTTGGGCTCTTGAATAATCCTCAGATCCCCACTCAACATCATATCGAAGGAGTTGAAAGTCGCACCACTCCTTATGTAAAAGTTTCCAGGTATTTCTACTCCCAGTAAATATTCAAGATACGGTGGGGTGGCTCGAACAGAACTTGATATTAATAAATTTTTCTCCGACTCTTTTAAATTCAAATCTACTTCACCTTTATGGATTCGAATATCACCCTGAACAAAAAGAGTATCCCTACCGGATATTTCCAAATTATTGGTTGAGAATACTAATTTTGCGTTTTCCAGAAAATAATTTACGTATGCTTGGCTTGCCTTCATTTTTAGATTATATCTAGGATGGGTAAATTGTGAAAGGTTAATATCACCCGAAATGTTAAGTTCTCCTGCATCTCTACTAGGATATAATAACTTTCTAATTGGTGTTAATAAAGTTCCGGTAATTGATTTAAAGAGATTTTTATCTTCAACTTCTCCAATCATTTTTGCTCTGCATTTTCTAATAATAATTCGGTTATCTTTTATATCTGCCGATACATTCAGATCGGTGATAGGATTTTCTATCTTTGACAGAAATAAAGTTCCGTCAGAAATTTGAACGATTCCATCTCCTAATTGAGGATTATTTACGGTACCACCTAGATTGAATAAAATATCTATATCACCATATAAAACATCAACATCAGGAATAAGTACATTTAAAAAATTTAGGGTGTCTTCTTTCAACGAGAGAGATAGAGAGAATTGTTTATCAGAAAAGATGTTTTCTATTTCCAACAAATTCCAGTTTATGGCCTTTTCTCCCCAGGCTTTTATTTGGGTTTGCATGAAATTAATATCTGCTTCTTTCAAGCGAATGAATTGTGGTGTGATATCACCAGTCAATTGAATAAAAGGAAATTGATACTCACGATATTGAATATCTCTGAAAGTTAATTGATAGTTGCCAGAGAGTAATGATTTTGACCCGGTTAATTCGATTTTTCCACTACAATTTCCCGCTATCGGAAAATTAAATTCACTAAAAAATGGGTAGTCAGATAATTCTAAATTAGCAAATTCCGTGGTAAAATTAAATTGCTCACCCTTTCCAAATGATGTTTTACTTGTATCTGATAAATTTTCAGGAATCAGTAGATTACCGTACAAGGAGAAGAAAGATGAGGAGTCATGTCTGAAATAGAAATTCTCTATTTCAAATCTTCCATTTTCGTAGGCAAAATTCGCATTGAGATTACCGATTAGATATTCGGCCATGGTAAAATCTTGAATATCAAGGGAGGTCTTGACGTTCAGACTATCCATATATCCAGTTAATTGAACGGCAATTTCTGAAAGTCCAGCAAGCGGATATTTATATTGAATGAATTGATTAAACGGAAAGAGTTGAATATCTCTAAAATAGATTGCTAAACCACTTTCTGCAGAAAAATGTAGCATACCACGTATTTCGATCTCGCCATCCCCTGTTGCATGCAGTACAAAATCCTCTACAAAAAGAGAGTCTTTTAAGACGAATACTTTAAGTGTATCTTCCGCATAAATTCGATAATCCTGATATTTAAAGGCAAATTCATACAGTTGAATATCCAATAATTCTGTCTCACGGTCAACTTTTCCCCGCAAGCTAATATAATTATCTTCATTATAAAAACTTGTAGAGTCGATGTGAACAGTATTATGTTCAATCTTCAAATTGACCACACCATCGGTAATCATTACTCCCACTACAATCCCCGATGACATTTCTAAATCCAGGAATCCTATACGCTCACCCAGTATCCCTGCCAGTTCGAAATCCCCCTCAATACCATAGGTCATGACGTCTTCGTATATTAATGAATCTAGCAACACATTGCCGGAAATATTGGGATTATTGAGTGGCCCATATATTTTCACATTCATACTTCCCAACCCCCCGAACAGATTCAATCCCAGTCTGGAATTAAGTGTATCCAGATTATTATTGTCAGTATAAAAATTGCAGTCGAGTATACGATCCCGACTCATTTTGCCCTGTACAAAAAATTGAGACGCTTGCTCTACTACTAAACGTGAACCATACTTCAGGTCCCAGTATCCGTTCTTTGCCTCTAAAATGAGTAACAATGAGTCTAATAAACTTTTACCAAGCTCAAAATTCCATAGAGATGCAAATCCTGCGCCAGAGATTTGAGATAAATTCCAGCTATTAAATTTCAAATCAAGTTTGCCATTAACATTGGTATAAACATTTAATAATGTTGATCTCATTAAATTTATATTCTCGAAATATAGATCTACACTATTTTTTCCCAGGGGTGCAGCCAAAACCTCACCAGATATATTACCAAAGTTTGTATATGCTTTAAAATCTGTTAATTTGAATGCACCATGATGATAATCAAATTTGCTGGATACCGTACGAAATTCCAGGCTATCTAATTCTGATTCGATAAATATTTGTCCGGTAAAATCTTGAGGAACGCCAATATAGTCCAGATAAAACCGCATATAGCCAGATTGAAATGGTAAATCTGGAAAAAGTTTTTTGATGAGGGGTATTTGAACAGTACTAGTATCGGCAAAAATAAGGAATCTTAACTCAGGTAATAATTCTACTTCACCGTGGGCGAATATTTCATTTTCATCAATTGATATGTATAATTGATTGAGGGTAAGCCGCTTTTTGTTGCCTGTTAAACGAAAAGAGAGTTGATCAAGGTTTATATCCTTTTCTATCCAATGTCCTTTAATATATTTAATTACAAATTCCACTTTATCTGCAACAACTTCTATGCTGGATTCGAGCTGTATTTTTTCAACTTGATTTTGAATCTCACCCATATTTTTGAAAAAAAACTTACCATTGCGGATAATCAGCTCATCTATAATAAGATGAGGAAATCCGGAGAGATCGATGGCCTTCGATACCATTTCTGGACTAACTGGTTCTTTCTCTGTGGTTCCATTTTTTGATGTACTTTTCATGACTATTTCCGGGGAATCCAGAACCAGGGTCTCAATAATTATTTTACCATCAAGAAGATCAGTTGATGAATAACTGAATTGTATTGTTTTTACATTTATAACAATATCGTGAAAAGTGATTTTTGCATCTATTAACCGGATTGAGCCAAGCAGGTTTCCCTCAAGACGACTATATTTGATGTCAATTCCTTCTTGCAAAGCCATATTTAATAATCTGAGAATCACAACATCCACTACAGAAGTATAGGAATAGAGTATTATAAAAATTGCTATAATGCAGCATAAACTAAAAAAGATCCAACTAAGTATTTTATATCTCTTCTTCACCATCATCTAAAATTTAGGTAGAAAATAATATTAAACAAATATCATTTTTGATACAACTCCAAAAGAGAAGACCGGATTTCAAGCTAGAAATCCGGTCTTCTCTTCTCTTGTATGTGGAGAATAACTTTTATGCTTTATATATCTTTTCTTTCCCGCTGATCACCTGTTTACATGCATTTCGGGTATCAACAACCAACTGTGAATTTTCTACGATAAAATTCATATCAAATATTGAATGATTTGTGGAGATAAGTACCACATCATAAGCTTTGAGGTTTTTTGGCTTCAATTCAATGCTTTTTCTATCAAAGTTATAATGTCGAGTGGGTCTTAAATGAGGAATGTATGGATCATGATAGTCCACCAGTGCTCCTTTATCTGACAAAATTTCAATTAATTTCAAAGAAGGAGATTCTCTTAAGTCATCAATATCCTTTTTATAGGCCAAGCCTAATATAAGTATCTTCGCACTATTAATACTTTTTTTGTGCTCATTCAGGGCGTCCACAACTTTATTTACCACGTAATAAGGCATGAAGGTATTTACTTCGCCTGCTAATTCTATAAATCGAGTACTGAGTTCATATTCTCTCGCTTTCCAGGTTAAATAAAAGGGATCAATCGGTATACAATGTCCTCCTAATCCTGGTCCGGGATAGAATGGCATAAAACCAAATGGCTTAGTTGAAGCCGCCTCAATAACTTCCCATACATCAATTTCCATTCTGTCCAATATCATTTTCATTTCATTTACCAATGCAATATTGACACTGCGAAAAATATTTTCAAGTAATTTGGTTGCTTCGGCAGCTTCACTGGAAGAAACTGGAACTGTCTGCAAGATTATTTGGTCATAAAGTGTTTTAGTTAACTCCAAGGAATACGGATGATTGGCACCAACGACTTTCGGAATAGTTCGGGTAGTAAAATCAGGATTATTGGGATCTTCCCTCTCTGGGGAAAATGACAGAAAAAAATCCTTATGAGCACTCAACCCTCCTTTTTCCAAAATTGGTCTCATGACACCTTCAGTTGTACCAGGAAAAGTGGAGCTTTCCAATACGATCAGGTGCCCCTTTCGTAAAAATTGTACTATTGTTTCAGAAGTGCTGGTGATATAGGATACATCGGGTTCTCGATGTTTACCAAGAGGAGTTGGCACACACACTAATATACAATCTACCTCTTTTAATGAACTAAAATCCGCCGTTGCTTTAAACTTACCCTTATCCACCGCCTCTTTTATTTTTATAGAAGGGATGTGTTTAATATAAGATTTCCCAGCATTCAACTCCTTCACCTTTGTCGGATCAATATCAAAACCAATGGTTGGAAAATTTTCTTTGACAAACTCCAGCAGAAGTGGTAAACCCACATAACCCATTCCAATAACCCCTATTTTTGCCTCATGTCGTTTAATTTTAGTTAACAAATCCATTTCATCTCCCATTATTTTAAACAAGTATATTGAAACTTCTGAAAATTGTAGTTTTATGTCATAATTTCATTCTGAAATTTTCTCAGAATCTGACAATATAGCCCCTGTGCTATGAGGTATTCATCTCAGATACTATACTAAGGCTGACAATTTATCAGATCATTTTGAGAATTATCGGAAGTTTCTAAGCTTTTATTGATCATCAATTAATAATTTTTCCCCCTCGTTATGGTCTTCCTATCCCATAATAAGTAAATCCCATAGATCTGATTTTTTCGGGTTTGTAAATATTTCTACCATCAAAGATAACCGGTTCTTTTAATAACGATTTCATTTTTTGAAAATCAGGTTCCCTATATTCCAGCCATTCGGTAATCAGGATTAATCCATCAGCTTTATCCAGAGCTTTGTAATTATCCTCAAAGAACTTGACATGTTTATCCAACCCAAGTCTTTGTGCTTCCTCAATTGCAACTGGATCATGTGCTCTTAATTTAGCCCCATGCTCTATTAATTCTTGAATGATAACCCTAGAAGGAGCCTCTCTCATGTCATCTGTCTTCGGTTTAAAACTAAGTCCCCACAGTGTAAAGGTTTTATTTCTAATATTATTACGGAAATGCTTTAGAATTTTGGGGATTAAATATCCTTTTTGTGCTTCATTTACTGCTTCAACCGCCTTTAATATTTTCAATTCATAATCATGGGCTTTTGCTGTACTTATCAAAGCTTTCACATCTTTTGGAAAACAGGATCCACCATAACCTACACCTGCAAAAATGAAGTAGTGGCCTATCCGTTTATCT
>Ga0209635_10001571_pt1 | contig 17027 bp, 10 predicted proteins | sample DeeMarSWOR230_32_FD_187463 | JGI IMG/M metagenome (GOLD analysis project Ga0209635, IMG submission 187463) | Marine sediment microbial communities from White Oak River estuary, North Carolina - WOR-2-30_32 (SPAdes) (version 2) | ecosystem: Environmental > Aquatic > Marine > Intertidal zone >... | reverse complement strand
TTTTTTTCCGCTTACCTTGCTATAAGCCCGAGTCTCTGGTGGGATGGAGACCTTTATGTCAAAAAGACTGACACCTTTCTTTCACTAGGACAGCTGTCCACAAAACCTCTTGTCGTAACGATCGGCGCTCTCGAAGGCGGGGATATGGGACGCTCGGTAAGGGACGGTTTTTTCTCTAAAATGAGGAAGAGCGCAGGGAGGAAAATACCATTTACTTTCATCGAGATTCCAGAGGAAGGCCACAGCTATGTTCCCTATAAGGCACACTATCAAGGCCTTTTAGCACTTTTTGCGGATTGGATGATGCCTAATGAAATTATGAATGATGGATTTGAGGGTATACATTCATTTTATGAAAAACAATCTAAAAAATATGGATTCGAGATCGATATTCCTGAATCGGCCTATTTTCGGCTCGCAAGTAAGTATTATAATGAGGGGGATAGGAAAAAGGCTTTTGAAATAGCGAAGGAATATGTCGATAAATTCCCGGAATCGTCCTATGCGCATTATTATCTTGGAATGAGGGCTAAAGCAGTCGGCGAACTCAGTTTGGCAAAAAAGAGTTTTTTAAAAGCAGTTGAGATTGAAGAATCCTCTTTAGAACCATATTCCGAACGCATTGTTTGGAGCAATATGTTTTTACAAGACATTGAAAGAGAACTTGAAAAAAAGTATTAGCACGCCGAACAGTAAAAGGACAAAGATCCAGAAAAGGCCCCACTTGATCAGCCACCACAGCACCTTAGGCTCCCAGGATCAGTACATTACCGCACCTTGAACCAATTATCTGATCGCATCGAGATAGTTCAACAATACCGCGGCCATCGCTTTGGACCCCACAATTATGGCCTCCTCATCGACAGCGAACTGAGGATGGTGGGGCAGACCGATAATCCCTTTTTTTTCGTTCGATACCCCAAGCCAGTACATCACCCCAGGAATCTTCTGCAGGTAGAACGCGAAATCTTCGCCGAAGAAAGGAGGTACCTGCTCGACAACAACAAGGCTCTCATCACCATGAACCGATCGGATGGTGTCCATGGCACCGCGCACAAGTTCCGGGTCATTCATCACAGCCGGTACCACTGCGTTCGAATACTCGAGCTTGGTGGAAATGCCGGGAAGATCCAGTTTTTCTATTCCAGCCTGGATATTTTTCTTTGCTGTTGCCGAATTTTCCTCACCCGACGTTCGAGCTATAGCTTTCAGTATCCACTCTTTTTTTCCGGGATTTTTCTCAGAACTCACAACGACCGCGAAGATGAAATCATTCTGGACGCGACCCTGCCCAGAGGATGGTCCGAATTCTAATTCTTGGATAGAGGCAAAACTCACTGTGCTCACGCCCGAGATCACCTTGGCGATCGCTCGGGCGGATTCTCTAAGATCGCCCTTCCCAGATATGGTGACCTGAATCATGTCCAGCCCAGGAAGCAGCATTCCCTCCACACTGCCGATCTGGCCGACTTCGAGTGGAGCACAGTGGACAGCCAGTATGGCTTCAGGTGAGGGCTTTTCCAAGACTCCATCGGCGATCATGGCCTGGGCGCCCGTTGCGTTTTCCTCTGAAGGCTGGAATATGAACTTTACGGTGCCCGAGAGATCCTCTCGGATCGAGGCCAGTGCTTCGGCGATACCCAGGGCAACCGTAACATGCACATCATGTCCGCAAATATGACGCACACCCGGTGTTTCAGACTTGAAAGACACCGGGTCGGGATCCTTGGAAAAAACGGCATCCATATCCGCTCGATAGGCGACAACCGGCCCCGGTTTTCCTCCTGTTAAGATGCCTATGACTCCATGTCCTCCGATTCCCATCTTGACCTCGAGTCCGAGATCACGAAGGTGCTGGGCTATGATCCCAGCGGTCCGCTCCTCTCTGCCTGAGACTTCGGGGTGTCTGTGGAGGTCACGGTACAGTTCGATGAGTTCACTGCGTTTTTCCTCGATTTTCTTCCCCATCTTTTCGATGAGCATTTTGTCATGCTGGCGCATGAGTTTCCCATTCGGCTCTCCGCAGTACATGGCTGCGGCTTCTGTGTTGACCAAAGTGAGACCAGAGACAATGGAAAGAAAAAAAAGAGCCCCTATCCAGAAGGCAAAATATCTTGAACGCATGATAATCTTCCTTTCATTTTTGATAACCATACCATATTGAAAAGACTAAATGAATGCACTGAATATCCTACGAGTTATGGGTAAGAAAGTTTTTTTAAAGATTGAGCCTATGCAGTTTTCCCAGTTACCGCGAATTCGCGAGATGAATCGAGCTTGCAGGCTTTAGAATAATGTTTTCCGGATCTTATTCTTCTTTTTTAGCGGGAATGTATGAAAGCTCCTTCTGAACCCAGGCCGTTTTTTGTTCTTGTTTTCTCACATATTTCATCAGCTTTTGTCTGATCGGACCGAGCTCCTTTCCCAAGACCTCCCACATCTTCGCGTTCTCCTGCTCAAACACTATAGCATTCGTTGCGGTTGCCCCCATCCACAAAACCGGATTATCTGTGCCCATCATCCCCCAATATGCATACCAACTCTGGATGATTTCTTTATCCGCCATAAAGGCTACCATCTCGTCAAATAGTTTGTTTATTTCAGCATCATAGCCAGGTTCAAAATAGTAAATATCGAAGAAGATAAAATTTTCCTCTTCTGATTCACTCATTTCTTCTTCAGCGATCATCGAATACTTAAAATCCAATGCGTAGACACATCTTCGTGAAGTTTCGTAAGTTCCCTTAAAAGCGTCTTCTATTGCCTTAAGTTTCTCTGGCGATTCCTCTCTTATTTTATTGGAGGCCTCTATGATATTGTCGATGTCGGCATAATTCTGTATCGTAAAGCCCCAGTAAACGTGGTTATCTCCCGTCCAATAGGTATCGAAAGGATAGGGAAATTCATGATCTTTCATAAAGGCAACCCATTTCTTAGCTGCTTCGTAGTACTCTTCCTGCATGGATGGCTTAACCAGCTCATCGACCACAAAAAGCATTTGATACCGTTTCTCTGGCGTTTGTCCATTCACAGCCAGAGGCAAAAGACCCAGGATAAAACATAACGCCAAAACACATGAAATTTTGGATTTCATAAAATCCCTCCTTTTTTAGATTAGGGAAAAGAGATCCGCTCCATTAAAGAAAACAAACTTTCATCCCTTTTAAACCGAATCCATGATCACCATTAGTGCATCAATGTTTACCATTTGAAATGGATTGTGTCAATAATCTGAATTGGCGCCTTCGCTTTAACGCTTGTGTGCTTCTCTTAAGTGATTAGATCCAGAGGCTAGAATGAAAGGGATAAAAAATTTATGTTTGCACCTTCCTGCTGTGATGAATTCCGGGGTGATTTTTCATCAAATTTTTGATAAAATTCTCTCTCGAGCATCAGGAGCGGCCCGAAAGATCGGGTCCGGCAACCTGGGAAGGACACCCAAGGTGCCAGCTCGCTGAATGAGCGAGGATGTGGTCGCTTCAGCGGCAATGAATTGTCCGAAGCGCAGACCGCTTTCCTGATGCAGGAAAAGCGGTTTTTTTTTGCCCTTATCCTTCCTGATGCCGGACATATGCCTGGAACCTTCCCGGCGTCGACAAGGAGGCACAACATGTACTATAAGATCCGAACATCGGAATCCGTCACCGAAGGTCACGCAGATAAGGTTTGCGATTATATCGCCGATTCCATACTGGATGCCTACATCGCCCAGGACAAGTACAGCCGAGTGGCTGTAGAGGTTCTCTGCAAGAGCAACACAGTCGTCCTCGCAGGGGAGGTGACTTCCAAGGGAGGTGTCGATCTTCATAAAACAGTCAAGCAGGCCATGATAGATGTTGGCTATGATGACAGCTCGGCTCCCTTCAATGCGGAAAATTTCCAGCTCATCCAGTTATTGACTCCACAGGATTCAGAGATTGCAGGTGCGGTGAACACGAAATCAAAGAAAAAGAAAATCCAGCGAGCAGGCGATCAGGGTATCATGTTCGGATACGCCACAGACGAGACGCCCGAGCTCATGCCTCTACCGATTCTCCTGGCCCATCGATTGTCCCAAGGGCTTGCCGAAGACAGAAAATCCGGAAAGAAGAAGTATTCCTGGCTCCATCCGGATGGAAAGACCCAGGTGAGCGTTGTGTACGATGGAGGCACACCGGTCAGAGTATCCGATGTTTTGGTATCGACGCAGCACCAAGAAGGTATAGACAGGAGTGATATTCGAGAATATGTGGAGCGAGACCTGATGCCGCGAGCTTTGGAGGACTGGCATAATGACAAAATAAAGGTTGTCGTAAATCCTTCCCAAAGCTTCACCCACGGAGGTCCGGCTTCTGATAGTGGACTGACCGGCCGTAAAAACATCGTCGACACCTATGGGGGAGCAGCCCATCACGGGGGAGGATCGTTCAGCGGAAAAGATCCTTCCAAGGTTGATCGGAGCGCGACTTATTTCTGCAGATATGTAGCACGCCAGATCGTTCTGGAGGGCATTGCCAAGAAGGCCGAGGTCCAGGTGGCATACGCCATAGGAAAGGTCAAACCGTTCTCTTTGAGCGTCGACTGCTTCGGCACAGGAGATGATCGGGAGGCTTGCAGGTTCTTAAAGACGTTCGATTTCAGACCAGGGTCCATCATCGAGAAACTCAAACTCCTTCGCCCCATCTACCGCCAGACCACCAACTACGGCCACTTCGGCCGTCCCGCTCTTCCCTGGGAAACCAACCCAATGAAATAAAAATCCAACAATCAGAACAAGCACGCCAGTTATAATGTTTGCATAAGGAAAAATTTGATTCATTTTCCTTATCTCCTCCTTTCATTTATTCTGGGCTTTCATCGCTTCCAGCTCTGCCATCGCTGCCTTGTCCTGGCAGCCGACTATAAAGTATAGAATCAGAGCGAATGGTAAATTTTGGTGTCTGATTAGCTATTGTTTCTCTTCTTGTCGTTCTGGAGGCTGTGGAGGAGTAAGTGTAAAGCCGAGCTGTAACATCATGTCAAGCACATTATAAAAAACAAGTTCCTCTGTTATTTTTCCATTTTTAACTCGGTCAATGCCAAGTCCACTGAAACGAACCTTTTGGCCTGTCGGAGGCAAATCACCAGAAGGCATACTTAAAGGACCTGTGTTAGTGCCAGTGACCGTGAAACGTCCCACAATATTATCCCCCTTAACAATTATCTCATCGAATGTCATATGCATATCAGGAAACGCAGTGCGAGCGAATTTTACCCAATTCTTTATACCTTCAAGACCAACAATATCTTCTGGAAAGGTACTGGTACGAGCTACAACCTCTGGAGCAAAAACATCCTCGACTAATGCAAAATTCCCCTCATTCCAAATTTCCAAAGCCTTGTCTAGAAGGATAATCGCTTCTTCTTCAGAGATTCCCTCAGCCACCTCTTTAGCCTTTTGGCAGCCAAAAGTCAAACAAAGCAGTAAAGCCAAAGGAATAATCATGAGTAGTTTTTTCATCCATAACCTCCTTTTTTACCTGTGATGAATATCCTGAAAAATGTATTTACTAAATAATGAATTTCACAAAGGATGTCAATTGATTGGAGGGTTACCTCACTTTTCACTACAGAACTGGACTCAATAAGCAGCACAATTCAACCAAAACCTCCAAACCGACAGGCTCAAGATAGATTCGGCCCTTGAATAGACAGAAAATAACCCCTAAGGCTCTCAGAAATACCCCCCACTCTCCTTGGCTGTCATCAGGAGTTCCTTGGCTAGGAATATGGGAGGTGACTCAGAAAAGCCGCTTCAAAGAAAGAAGAGGCCGGATCATGTCCAATGCTTTGTTTCTATCAGAAAGAAGTTCCTGGATCCCACCCTCAGGTCTAGAATTAACATATCTCTTCACAGCTTGAAAGCCAAGATATCTCCCTGCACGAGGGGGAATGTCAAGATTGGGATCTCCCAGGGTATATAGGTTGATCAACTCTTGAGAAGTCAATTTCCCTGAGAAATATTTTTCTCTTATATAGGATTCATTCTTTTGACACCAATTCAGTTTGTCATTGGTGAATAAAAGATGGTCGGATAATTTTCGGTTTGGGAAGGCTTGCTGCGATAAATATGTAGCCACCCCCTCAGAGATTATCAACCATTGAAATCTTTTTTCCTCGGGTATCTCTTCCCTTCCTTGACTTAAAAGAAAATGTGCATATTCATGCGCAAAGAGATTTTTCAACAACCCGAAATCCTTAAATCTTTCCAACCCAAAACAGATAATAGGCTTTTTCTTGTAATTCATAACAAAACCATCTGGGCTGAAAAATCCAATAAATAGATAGACGTCTGGCTCTTCTTCAGGTGGTTTTATGTTGATACATTTTATGTATGCTTCTTTGATCAATTTCTCAGGAGGACAAGTTGAGACAAGATGTCTGAGTGTGGAATAATCCGAAATTTTGATCGCTTCAACTCTTTGTCGAAGACTCTGAGCGTTTAATAGAGGAAAATGGGTGAAATAAGTTCTAAGAAATTCTCGATGGGGATGATAATACAACGAACGATAGGGTTCCCATTTTTCAGCTGGAAAGGATTTTCGATCCAGTACTTCGAAAAAATCCCGGTATAAAGAGAATGTTTTCAATATTTATTTCCTAAAAGCGACACCAGCATCTCTCTTGCATCCTTCTGTTTGTTTGGACCTGAATTTTGTATCGAACCCTAGAAAATTACAGAGAAATCATCCGGTTTCCCCAATTTCCGCCCACTTATCTGCTGAAATAAGACTACCACACCAAAAACGACAAGGTCAAGAACCTGAAAAAATCAGGCAAAGTTGGAGCGACAACCTTCTCCTGCTTTTCCCCGTCTATATTATCCAAGCCTAGATGAATAGGTACACCTATTAAACGGGAGGTCCTCCATGTTCAAGAGCTACCTAAAAACCGCTTTCCGGAACCTTGCCCGTCACAGAGGATATTCAATGATAAACCTATTAGGCTTTGCCATCGGCATCGCCTGCTGCATCCTCATCTTCCTCTGGGTTCAGGATGAACTGAGCTTCGACAGGTTCCATGAAAATCTGGAGAGCCTCCACCGCGTGGTTCAGGAGGTAAGTTTTTCTGACGGAACTATTTTACGAACCGCCAGGACTCCTTATCCCGTTGGCCCAGCCTTCGTGGCAGACCAACCGGAAATCATAAAGTTTACACGATTCACCCCTTTTTGGAGAATTCTGATAGAGTACGAAGATAAAGCTTTTTATGAAAGCGATTTTGCCTTTGCCGATCCTTCCCTTCTGGAAATGTTTTCATTTCATCTCCTGAAGGGTGACCCAAACACTGCTCTATCGGAGACGAATTCCGTGTTGATATCTGAAGATATGGCGAAAAAATACTTTGGATCGGAAGATCCGATGGGCAAGACACTGACGATGGACAACAAAACCGATTTTCAGGTGTCCGGCGTATTCGAAAATATCCCTCATAATTCCCATTTACACTTCGATTTCCTGGGACAATTCGAGACCTTTATCAAAATCTCAGGATGGTCAACGCGCTGGTATGACCATAATTATTATACCTATGTGCAGCTCGAAAAAAATACGCATCATCGAGATGTCACGCCGAAGATTTCCGGGTATATGAAAAAGATTAATCCGGATTCCAGCACCAAATTTATCCTCCAACCGGTTAAAGATATCCATCTCCACTCCAGTTTCGCCATCGACCTCGGCGGCAAAAGCGAGAACAGGGCCAAGTACGTCTATTTGTTTTCCCTGATCGCCCTGTTTGTCCTGCTGATTGCCTGTATGAACTTCATGAATTTGACGACCGCGCGTGCAAGCCGCCGTTCTTTGGAGATCGGAATGAGAAAAGTCGTGGGGGCCAAGCGCACGAATCTTATCCGGCAGTTTTTGGGCGAATCTATCCTCGTTTCCTTCCTTTCCCTCCTCATTGCTGTGGGGCTGGTGCTGCTGGTGCTCCCCGCGTTCAACAGCATCTCGGGGAAAGAGCTGAGTTTGGCCGCCTTCGATATCGGTATGCTGGCAGCCTGTTTGATTGGGATAGCTCTTGTCACAGGAATTCTATCGGGCTCTTATCCTGCTTTTCTTCTCTCTGGGATCAAGCCAATCAGAGTTCTCAAGGGGTCTTTGAGAGTAGGATCAAAAAATTCCGTCCTTAGGAAAATTCTCGTAACCTGCCAGTTTTCTCTATCGATCGGTCTTGTTATCGGTACTATTTTGGTTTATCGACAGCTCGATTTCATGCAAAAAAAGCATCTGGGCTACAACCAGGAGCACATTGTGTATTTTGTAGAAAGAGGGGAGTTCTGGAAAAGCTATGATAGTTTTAAAACAGAACTTCAGCGAAATTCCAATATTGTGGGCATCACAGCGTCTTCCTCGATCCCCACCCATACTGTCACATCCACTTCTGGTGTCGGTTGGGAAGGAAAAGATCCTGAATTCAATGTATTGTTTACCCAGTTCAATGTCGATTATGACTATTTCGAAACACTCGAGATGGAAATAGCCCAAGGCAGAGCTTTTTCAAAGGATTTCCCCACGGATGCAACAGATTCCTTCATCCTCAATGAGACTGGTGCCAGGCTGACAGGGATAGAAGATCCTGTAGGAAAAAAGTTCATATTATGGGATAAAACCGGACCGATCATCGGGGTTGTTAAAGACTATCACTACAAATCCCTGCATGCCAAGATCGAGCCGTTGGTTCTGCGAATGTACCATAAGAATTGGAACAGGTACGTTATCATCCGCATCAAATCAGACAGCATCACAGGAACCTTGAAAGTCATAGAAGATGCTTACAAAAAGTATCATCCTGGCTATCCTTTCGAATTTCAATTCCTGGATGAGGCGCTGAACGATTTGTACGCGAGTGAGAAGCAGACAGGACGAGTTTTCCGATACTTCATGTTTCTGGCGATCTTCATCTCCTGTTTGGGGCTTTTTGGACTGGCTTCATTCATGGCGGACCAACGCACAAAAGAGATCGGAATCAGAAAAGTGCTCGGAGCTTCGGTATCAGGAATCTTTTTGATGTTGTTGAAGGATTTCGTTAAATGGGTGCTTCTGGCCAGCGCGATATCCTGGCCTCTGGCTTATTACGTGATGCACCGCTGGTTGAATAACTTCGCCTACCGAACAGATATCGCGCTCTGGATCTTTCTGGTTTCTGGTATTTTAGGGCTTATAGTTGCTGTCGCCACGGTGAGTTACCAATCGCTGAGGGCCTCGATCGTCAATCCGGTCGATTCACTTCGGTATGAGTAACCGGCCTCAAAAGATAGGGATTTCCGCCTCCTTCGGCTTAAGCTCCATTCCTAGGTGTGTAGTCAAAAGGACTCGCACTCCTGGTGTTTTTCACATCCCCAGCCTTGTACTTTTCCAGAAAAAATCTTATAAATGAAATTCTTCAATGTCATGGGACAACCGTGATATCACATATTAAATTAGGAGGGATAAATCATATGAAAACTATGAAAACGAAGAAGATTTCGATCTTGATTCTGACTGCTTTTATCCTGCCCGCCATGCCAGCTGTCCTTTTGGCCCAGGGCCAGGCGCAGGATTACCAGCGGGCAGCCGGCCTGAGAGAAAGGCTCCAGCCTCTGGCTCTCCATATGGTTGAGACCAGCAGTTGGATCGGAAAAACCCACCGGTTCTGGTACAAAAAGTCAACTGAAAAAGGGTCAGCCTTTTTTATGGTTGATGCCGATACTCAAACCAAAAAGGCTGCCTTTGACCACGAAAAGCTGGCTGCCGGATTGTCTGAAGTTCTGGGAGAAAAGGTCAAGCCTTATGACCTGCCGTTCAGGTTTATCGAGTTCTCAGAAGATGAGAAATCAATCAAATTTACGGTTGGGCTCTCTGAATACTCATGTAACCTCGAGACTTACATCTGTAAAAAAGTGGGGCCAGCCAGCCGGTGGAGAAGGGGCGGATTTGAAATGTGGAAGAGGGGCCCTTCTCCCCAGGCTGCTTCCCCCGAGACCAAAGCCTCACTAGACGGCAGATGGGAAGCTTTTATTAAAAACTACAATGTTGCTGTCCGTTCAAAGGAAAGCGGAGAAGAATTTTTCCTGAGCCATGACGGCTCTGAAGGAAATTATTATACGTTTTCTTCCCTGAACTGGTCGCCTGATTCAAAAAAGATCGCTGCTTTCCGTCTCCACCGAGGCTACCACCGGATCGTTCATTATGTGGAATCATCTCCCTCTGACCAGCTTCAACCCAAGCATCACGAGATGGAATATGCCAAGCCGGGAGATGCCCTTGATATCGAGCAGCCTGTTCTTTTTTCAATCGATGAGAAAAAAGCTGTTATTATTGACAGCCGTTTATTCCCCAATCCTTATGAGATGTCCGAAGCCATCTGGCGCGAGGACAGCCGGGCCTTCACTTTTGAATATAACCAGAGAGGCCATCAGGTCTACCGTATCATAGAAGTTGATGGAACAACCGGCAAAGCTCGAGCCATAATCAGCGAGGAGCCAGAAACCTTCTTTGCCTATTCAGGAAAAAAATACCGCTATGATATCGACGACGGCAGAGAAATTATCTGGATGTCAGAGCGGGACGGCTGGAATCATCTCTACCTTTACGATGGATTAAGCGGACAGATGAAAAATCAAATAACGAAAGGCCCATGGGTTGTCCGCAGAGTGGACAAAGTCGATGAGGAGAAAAGACATGTTTATTTCCAGGCGAGCGGGATGAACGAGGGAGAAGACCCATATTTTGTTTATGCCTACCGGATAAATTTTGACGGAAAGGACCTGACTCTGATTACCGAAGGCCAAGGCAGCCACAATATCGCCTATTCATCGGACATGAGTTATTACATCGACACCTGGTCTCGGATCGATCTACCGCCGCGCACCGAACTGCACCGGACAGCAGACCGCAAATTGGTCATGGAGGTGGAAAATGCGGATATCAGCCGGCTGGTTGAGGTTGGCTGGAAGCCGCCCGAGGTTTTTGTGGCCAAGGGCCGGGACAACCGGACAGATATCTGGGGCATAATCATCCGGCCCATGGATTTTGACCCGGAAAAAAAATATCCCGTGGTGGAATATATCTACGCCGGACCCCACAGCTCCCATGTGCCCAAGACTTTCAGTCCCTGTTTCCGCATGCAGCCCCTGGCCGAGATGGGATTCATCGTTGTTCAAATCGACGGAATGGGCACCAGCAACCGGTCCAAGGCTTTCCACGATATCTGCTGGAAGAATCTCGGGGATGCCGGCTTCCCTGACCGGATTCTCTGGCATAAGGCAGTCGCAGCCAAATATCCTTACTACGATCTCAGCCGGGTGGGAATTTACGGCAATTCCGCAGGAGGCCAGAATGCCCTGGGAGGACTTCTTTTTCATCCGGAATTTTACAAAGTGGGAGTTTCCTCCTGCGGCTGCCATGATAACCGGATGGACAAGATTTGGTGGAACGAGCAGTGGATGGGTTGGCCAGTAAGCCCGGAATATGCAGCTTCTTCCAATGTGGATAATGCATCCCTGCTCCGGGGACATCTCCTTTTGATCCTGGGTGAAATGGACACCAACGTCGATCCTTCCTCGACTATGCAGGTGGTGGATGCCCTGATAAAAGCCAACAAAAACTTTGACCTCCTGGTTATCCCTGGCGGCGGGCATGGCATGGGAGGAGAATACGGACAGAGGAAGATCTTTGACTTTTTCGTCCGCCATCTCCACGGAGTCGTACCTCCTAACTGGAACTCAGCCCAATTCGATTAGTTCCCATTTTCTACTCATTTAAAACGACACGGCCGAGGACTCCTCTTCAGCTGCCATCAGGAGTTCCTCGTTGACTATTTCTATCCGAATATATATTCTTATAGCCGAATAAGGGAATCGGAGCGATGAAGTGTCCCAAATGTCACTCTGAAAATTCCAAAGGTGCCAGGTTCTGCAGTTCCTGCGCCGCACCGCTCACTGATGCGGAAGACGCTCAACCTGCCTTCACGAGAACTCTCGAAACTCCGATGGAAAATCTTACCCGTGGGACTCTCTTCGCTGGCCGGTACGAGATCATCGAGGAACTGGGAAAAGGAGGGATGGGGACTGTTTATCGGGCAGAAGATAAAAAGGCAAAAGAAGAAATCGCCCTTAAGCTGATCAAGCCGGAGATCGCCGCTCAAAAAAAGACGATCGAAAGGTTCCGGAATGAACTGACGACAGCCCGGAAAATAAGGCATAAGAATATCTGCGGGATGTATGACCTGGGTGAGGATCGAGGGACCTACTACATCACGATGGAATACGTTCCAGGAGAGGATTTGAGAAGCTTCATCCGGCGATCGAAAAGACTTTCCATTCCAACCGCAATTGCCATCGCCAAACAGATAAGCGAAGGATTATCCGAAGCACACAATCAAGGTGTGGTCCATCGGGATTTGAAGCCATCCAACATCATGATCGACAAGGACGGCAACGTCCGGATCATGGATTTCGGGATAGCCCGGACACTGAAAGCGCAAGGAATGACAGGTGATGGGGTGGTGATCGGGACGCCCGAGTACATGCCGCCTGAGCAGGCGGAAGCCAAGGACGTCGATCAGCGCTCTGACATCTACTCACTCGGTGTGATCCTGTACGAGATGATTACCGGCCAGCTGCCCTTTTCAGGAGACACCCCGCTCAGTATCGCCATGAAACACAAGAGCGAAATTCCCCAAGACCCCAAGATTCACAATGCCCAGACCCCGGATGACTTGAGCCGACTCATCCTGAAGTGCCTGGAAAAGGATAAGGATAAGCGGTATCGAAATGCAGAGGAATTATGGTCGGCACTCGGTCAAATCGAAAAGGGCATCCCCACAACGGTCAAAGAGAAAGCTGAAAAAAAGCCTCTGACATCGAAAGAGATAACCGTCACGTTAACACCGAAAAAGCTCCTGCTGCCGGCGCTGGCTGTAGCAGCCCTGATTGTCATAGCGATCGGGATCTGGCAGTTCCTTCCTGAGAAGGAAGTCTTGCCCATAGAATTGGACAAGCCCTCCATAGCCGTTCTCCCTTTTGAAGATTTGAGCCCCAACAAGGATCAGACTTTTCTTTGTGACGGTTTTTCGGAATCCCTCATCAATGCATTGACCAAGATCGAGGGGCTGCGGATACCGGCCCGGACCTCCTCATTCTCATTCAAGGGTAAAGATCAAAGCCTGCAGGAGATAGGTGAACGTTTGAATGTCAAATCAGTGCTCGAGGGGAGTGTTCAAAAAGCCGGGGATGAGCTGAGGATCACAGTCAAACTGAATAACGTTTCAGACGAATCTGTTCAATGGTCGGAGCAATACAGCCGGAAACTGGATGATGTGTTCACGATCCAGGATGAGATCACCCTCAACGTCGTGGAAGAATTAAAGGTCAAGCTAGCTGGAGGAGAAAGGGCAGAGCTTACCAAACGCAACACGACCAATACCGAAGCTTATCAATTGTATTTGCAGGGCAGGCATTTTCGATGGATAGAGACTAAAGCAAACTTTTTGAAGGCCAAAGATTACTTCGAACAGGCTATCGCAAAAGACCCGAATTACGCTTCCGCGTATGCAGGACTGGCAGATACATATATGCTGCTGGGATTACTAGCGATGATGCCGAGGGACGAGGCTGCACAAAAAGCCAAAGATGCCGCACAGAAAGCCCTTGAGCTGGACGAAAATTCATCCGAGGTCCACGCATCCATGGGAGTGATTCTCGAAGTGTTTGACTGGGATTGGGAGGGAGCTGAGCGGGAGTTCAAACAAGCTATGTCGCTGAATCCCAATCACTTCGATGCGCACTATGAATATGGAGCTCTATTAAGTCGGTTAAAAAGACTGGATGGGGCTGAAGCGGAACTCAAAAAAGCTCTCCAAATTGACCCGCTGTCCTCCCGAGCGCATGATATTCTTGGCATAATCTACAGGCTCAAAGGCGAGATGGAAAAAGCGGAAGAACAATACAAAAAAAGAGACGAGCTGAATCCTATCCCCCCTGCGACAGGAAGTGCGGTTGAAAGAGCGCAAAAATTGATCGAAAGGGATGGAAGGCTGCCGCAGCGTTTGCTCGTGCTTGCTAGAGTCTACATGCAATCCGGACATGAGGCCGAGGCTTATAAACTCCTTGATGAATTAAAACAAATGTATGAGGAGAGTGATATCGGGAACATCGCCCTTTATATAACACGAGCCTATCTCTATCTCGATGATAAGGACCAGGCACTCGAATGGCTCGAGAGAGCTTATAAGAGGCGCGATCCTCTTCTCATAGCGATAAACACATGGACATCTCTGGATCCCATACGCCAGGATCCAAGGTTCCAATCGATCCTAGAGAAAATGGGCTTAGTGGATTAGAGGAATCTACTTCTCCCCCTCCTTCGGCTTCAGCTCCATTCCAAGTTGCATATAAAGACCTAAGTAATCCTCCACGGCAAACCAATCAACGACTTTTCCGTTCTTGACTGTGAATAAATGCATTGCAGGCAACGTGGCTTCTATACCTGTCGCTGGAATCCCCTCATATTCAGCTTCATGTGTCCCATTCTGGTTTAGCTTAACGGCAACCTTTTCTCCATCCGCTACCACATCTTCAATAACATGAGTCCAGTCTGGAAATGCTGTGTAGTGTGACTTAATGACTTGAAACAACATATCCGTTCCCCAGGGTTCATCGAATCCAGGAACTTTAAGGGAAAATTCATCAGCAAAAAGTTCTTTCGCTATCTCCTTATTCTGCTCCTCGAGTGCTGCCTGGGCTTTGAATTCTTCGAGCTCTGCCATTGCTGCTTTGTCCTGGCAGCCGAAAGCTAGACAAAGCAGAAAGACCAGTGGAATGATCATAAGTAGTTTTTTCATCCCTTACCTCCAATTTCTTGAAATAGAAAATCTTGCAGAATATCTGGTATTTAATCTAATCGTTTATTTAATGTCAACTTCATACTATGAATGTGATACACTTTTGGCGATGGAAATCTGGATATACTCTTTTGTTACGTCGATAAGGAGGAAGATATGAGAAAAAAAAGGGGATTGGACAGGCGGAATTTCATCAAGAATGCGGTCTTCGGTCTTATCGGCGGCGGCTGGCTGAGCCGCAGTGCCGACTCCGCCAGACAAGCAGCGGCTGATTCCGAAACTCCCCGGATCAAGGAGTACCGCACATTAGGACGCACAGGTTTCAAAGTTTCAGACCTGGGAATGGGTCACGTGGAAGATGAGGGGCTTCTCCGAACTTTTTTAGATGCCGGCGTCAATTACATCGATACATCCGAAGGCTACCGCTATAATGAGAGAACACTCGGAAACGTCATGGACAGCCTTGACCGCAAATCTCTTTTCATCACCTCGAAAGTTATGTTTCGTACCGGCTATACACACAGCTCACAATTGGGCATCACCAAGGAGGGTTTTCTAAAAAAAGCCTATAGAATCCTGGAATCTCTCCGCACGGACTATCTGGACTGCTTGATGATATCTACTTGCGAAACCGTAGAAATGCTCAAGAACGAGGCGTTTCATGCGGCAACCGAGCAGTTAAAAAAAGAAGGCAGACTCAAGTTCGTCGGCGCCTCCAATCACGGCTCTCAATTTTGGGGGCCTCCCTTGAAGGAGCCTATGGAGAAAATACTGCTGGCTGCTGCCGAGGACGGGCGGTTTGATGTCGTGCTCATGGCCTACAATTTCCTCAAGGATGACAAAAGTGAGCATGTTCTGGAGGTCTGCAGCCAAAAGAATATCGGCACCACGCTGATGAAGGTCAATCCCATACGGACTTATAACGAAATGAAGGAATGGCTCGAAGAAAACCTGTTTTCAAAAAGTAAGGAAGAACGAGAAGATCTGATAAGAAGAGTTGCGGAACAAGGAGTATCTATCGAGGAAGAAGATAGAAGAATGAAGAAAAAAGTGGAGGATGCTCAGGAATTCCTCAAACGGCACAACCTGAAAAGCGATAAAGAGATCAGGGATGCGGCTATACGATTTGTGTTGAGCAATCCGAATGTGAATACGGTTTGTTATACTTTGAAGAACTATTCGGAAACACTTGAATTTCTGAAACTTTCAGGAAGCCGTCTCACCTCAAGGGACAAGGAGCTTTTGGCGTCATACTCCAGAGAGTGCGGCAGTCTCTACTGCCGTCATGCGTGCGGATTGTGCGAGTCCGCATGCCCGCATCAGGTGCCCGTAAACACCATCATGCGTTACGACCACTATTTCGTGGCGCAGGGCCGGGAAAAACACGCTATGGCTGAGTATGCTGCCCTCGCATCGACAAAAGCGAATGTTTGCCAGAATTGCCCTGGTTATTGCGAATCGGCCTGCCCTTATGGTGTCCCCGTGCAAGCCTTATTGGCGTCCGCTCATCAGACCCTTTCACTGCCGTAAAAGATGAATCGAATTTCGAACAGATTCATTCTCGCTTGACATCAGACGGTGAAAAAGAAACGACATCGAATTCTTCAGAAACCTCAACGGCCGCATACTCCTTCCTTATCTTTCTTATTAAATTCTCATCCAGGTCATAGATCCTGATTTCATCCTCTTTTATTTGATCATACAATGTATTTAGCGTCGGATTTTATATGGAACCTACGAAAGGATAAAGATGCTGGTTTTGATGAGATCATATGTATTTCTTTAACAGATGAAGTGAAGAATAAAATATTAACCTGAATGATTTATAAAAATAAAGTGCAGCTCTGAACCAGAAGAGACATCAAAGGCCCAGGTAGAGCTTTATTGTTTTATCCAGTCAGGTCCGGCCAGGGCAGATATCGCTCTCATCTCAGCTGGCGGATTCAGTTGAAGTTGTATCGTCTTGTCTAAGGAGGCGGCGAGCCATTTTTTTATTTTCGTCGGTTCTCCGAGCAGATCCAGTAAATTTTTATCTATTTCTTTGTTTGACTCCGGAGTGCCGGAGAAGACATTTAAAGTGTTGGAAACAATTTCTATACGGCGGCGAATCGGCAACAGGATTATGTTCCTGCCACAGGCTGCAAACGGTTTCTCCGGATTGAGTTCTCCCCCTATGGCTTCGAGCA
>Ga0209635_10001568_pt1 | contig 17039 bp, 18 predicted proteins | sample DeeMarSWOR230_32_FD_187463 | JGI IMG/M metagenome (GOLD analysis project Ga0209635, IMG submission 187463) | Marine sediment microbial communities from White Oak River estuary, North Carolina - WOR-2-30_32 (SPAdes) (version 2) | ecosystem: Environmental > Aquatic > Marine > Intertidal zone >... | reverse complement strand
TACCAACCCAATTATGCCCAATACATTATATATTATTCCTGAGCGTTTTTCTTGCTTTATTCCTTCACGAAGATGTTCCACTTTCACTTTTTTAGACAAACCCAAAACATCCTATTCACGGTATATGGAACTGTTTTCCTTAAATTATTAATGATAGGAAAAATCCTATATTAATAAATTCTAGCAAAAAATGAAAGAACTAATGGAATTGGGAAGAAACATCAGAGTTAGATATAGTTTATTGAGGTTGATAGTAGGAAAAAAAGGAGTTGTTTTTGGTTTATGGTGGTGAGGGAACAGTTGCTCCAAAGTTTTCTCTCCATATGTAGAAGTCACCCGTCTCCACTAACCCGTTATCATCAAAGTCTGGATACACATTCGGAGGACACTGATCAGGGGTTTTCCCAAAGTTCTCTCTCCATATGAAGAAATCATAAGTTTCGACATAACCACTGAAGTCTGCATCTCCCCCAAACAGTACTTCGATAGTTTCAGAGCCTTCAAACATTGCTCCATCAGTAAGTTGACCTGTTATTGTTAAGGTTACGTTTTCGTGTCTTATTCCTAGAGTGTGGTAGATGTGGGATGTGAGGATTGCTCTGTTAAACTTAACCATCAAATCTGGAATACCATCACTGTCGTAGTCCCCAATTTCTGTAGGATGTAATTCTGCTGGGACTTCACCATTCAACATAACTGTAGAAACGTCAATATCACTAGCATCATAACCTTCGGGAAGCTCAATGTAGCAGGTAATCCATTTGCCTTTACTCTTCAAGTTCAGTGTATCAGGGTCAATATCTATGGTAACAGAAATGACAGGACTCCAAGGCTCAACAAGAGGATAGTTGTCTTGATTATTCTCATCAATTACGTATGGTGTATCCCATATTCCTGAACCATCCAATTCATTAGCATCGGGATATCTTTCCTCATAGTCATTCCAATAGTTTCCACCAGATGGGTAGCCGTTATCCCAAACATTCACCGAGTTTTCGATAGATGCTATTTTGTTATTTATGAAGTTATTATGGTAGATAGAATTATTTGAGGACCAATAGAGTTTAATCCCATTGTTGTTGCTTACTATATTGTTTTGAAAAAGGCTGTTGTTGAAAGAATGATGGAGAAAGACTCCCCGGCTGCTGTTTGTTATGTTGTTTTCAGTAACGGTATTTTCTGAAGAACTAGCAAAGAAAATGCCGCTATGCCCACCGCCTGTTATGTTGTTTCTGTAAATGTTGTTTCCTAAAGATCTGTATAGCTCGATACCTTCATACCTAGATATTATATTGTTTTGGGCTATTCTGGAGTTCGTTGTATAAGCAAAAAGTACAAGACTTCGTTCGTTGCTTGTGAGATTTAGGTTCTCGACGGTTATGCGTGTGCAGTTTACGAGGACTACGCATCCAACGCCAAGTGGAACAGCTATGTCTTGCTTGTTAATCCAGTAGCAGATTGGTTTGCCGTTAACAGTGTTTGAACCATCAATATCGTTAACAAAACTTGAAAGTGACTGACAATCGATCCAGAAGTTATACCCATTGTTAGCTATGCAGTTGCCTCTAAGTATATTGTTAGAAGACTCCAAGCTTAGGACTATGCCATATCGATCATTTGTTGTTATGTTGTTTTCAGAAATGCTATTGTTTGAAGAAAAGAGAAGCAAAATGCCAGCGAAGTCGTTTGTCAATATGTGGTTCCCTGAAATAGTGGAATTAAAAGATGAGGAAAGATAGATGCCATAATAAAATGCTTTGATTTCTATGTTCTCTATTGTTACGTTGCTTCTTGTTGGTAGGTATAGCCCTTTTGACAATATTTCATTTGTTCCTTGAAGCGTGTAACCTGATCCATTAATCACAATGTCGTCTCTTTCAACTACAATCTCATCATAAATGTTGTCAGTGAAGGTGTAGGTGACATTATCAAAGCTCGAAATATGTGTTGTACCGTCAACACTTCCATCAGCCCTAATGTAAATGGTTCCACTTGCTTTTACCGTTTGAATGTTAAATGCCAACGTTAACATGCTAGTCAACAGCAGTGCCAGCATTGTTTCAGAAACTACTTTCTTAATCAACTATTCTCTTCTCCTTTCCCGATTAAACATGTTTCATAGTCTAAGAGAGAATAGACTCCACACAGTAAAACACTGATTATAACTAAATTTAAATCTTGTGAAACAATCTTCTATATGCTCAAAATGGGAAACATGGGTAGGATGACATAGAATTACTTTCCCACTGTAACGTTTCTCCTTAAATTATTAATGCAACTTCGAAGAAAATTAACACATTATGCAACCAGTGGAACTTCACACAGAAGAGAATCTGAGAATCAAGAGAGTCCTCTTAGTCTTGAAGAGTTCAAGCTTTCTTATCTTTGTTGGAGCACTTCTTATCATATTTGCTTCGTTTATTATTATGTGGAGTACAGCTCAGACTCAAACAAAAAATTATATATCGTATACATTTCAGGTTCCGAATGGTTATTTTACTCGAGGTATTCTTTTCGAACCAGGTTGGGATACGCATTTCTCATTCAGGGTAGAACAAGGCAATGTCAAGTACACATTATTGCGTTCGTCGTACGAATATGCAATGTGGTACGATGGGTGGCTTTCACCTGAATGGATAGAGGCACCATCTGATTTCACTTATTGGAGAAATGGGATCCCACACCCAGGAACCGAAAAGATCTACTTATTTTACAATGAAGACTCACAATCCAAAATCATTTACTTCGAATATTTCATGTCAAGAATAGGGGTGAACTATCTCTACATGAATTCTGGTTTTTTATTGCTTGTGCTTGGAGCTGGAACATTAATATTTGGGTTGTGTAGACGACTGCAAGCTTCTGTTAATCCCAGACTTGCATTCGTTGTTTCTTGGAGTTCATACTTTTCTATCTTGTTGGTTTCTTATTTGCTGGGTCACTTCTACCCATTTTTCGCTCCGTATGGTTTGTTTTTTGTACCCTTAGTAGCCAACTTTTGGGTAGGGTACTTGGTAAAAGAAGTGGATACGACAATCAAGGTGATTCTTGTGAGTTTTTTTCTCCAGGCAGTGATACTTCTTCCTTTGCTTTACTTTTCAATCTATGAGATTCTTTTTGGTTTGACAAGCATTTCTAGCTACTATATACTGCAAGTTCCGTTGGGCATTGCCGTGTCATTTGTGGGGGTGACTGTCAGGGAAGAAAACAATGAGATAATTGCTGTGTGCACGTATTCGGGGAAGAAGATGAAACAGATTATTGAGAAAACTGTAAGCAAAGTTAGCAGATAGATCCAAGGAAGTTACCGCTTATCAAACTAAAGCAAGATGAAGCAGAACACTACTCAACTATTCTTTTTCCAAATTGTGAAGAGTGGATGAAATTACAAATACTGAGTTTTTTCCCAATATTTCTCCTTAATTATTAATGATCAATAAAAACAAAGAAACAGATTTAAAACAGAAACAAACTCGTTATGTATTGAGGGTTCACGGAAAAACCATTTTGAAAGGTTTTTCTCTCCTTTCCTATGGTTTACTTACAATTTCGTGAACTCTCACTTTTCGCCCAGTACGTAAGCAGATCTAAAAAAGTTAAATTAAAATACCTACACGTAGCTATTACATACTCAATCAATAACAAAACTTTCCAAGGTGTAAACAGTTGGAGAAAGAACAAAACGTCAAATGGCTCCTCGCAATTTCCGTGATTCTGTTCGTTTTTACAGCAGTATTGCTCTCAATAATGGAATATCCTACTCCCTCAGGTTATCGTGATAACTGGAGTGTATTAGAGAATGCTCTTTTCTATCTCCATCGCATAAACATTCTCCTTTTTGTAGCTACGATAACAACAGCCACGTTACATACGACATTTTCTATAAAGAAAGACCTAATGTTCACAGTTACAGTGAACCTCTTCATAATGTCAATGATAGTGTTTTTTGTAACCCTTCTAAAACCAGTCCTCACCTAACACACATAGTACGCATTAACCCATCCACCAATTCCATTAATAACAAATGCGATCTTTGAAAAATAAATCTTCAACAATCAATGTATGCATGATACTTTTTTGTCCAAATGTGAAAAAGAAGGGAGTTTAGGAGAGTATTCTTAGTTTAGCTTTATCATAAATTCTCTTTAATCGTTCTGGACTATAGTCTGTGTAGTGTCTAGCAAGAATTGATTTAGGTACTCTACCACAGAAAGCATCAATGTATCTGTCTGGAACTCCTAGTTCACCCATTTGTTGGCAGAAGAATTCTCTAAGGACTTGAGGTGTAATATGGATTTCAGTTCTTTCTTTGCCCTTTCTCCATAACTCATCAAACTTATTATGGTCAAACGGGAATAGCTTCTGATTGCTGTCCTTTCTTGATTCTAAGTATTTCATCAAAACTTTTTCTGCTTCCTAATTGTAGAATGTGCACCATACTTTTTTGGTGGTTTGGTTGTTTTTCCTAGGTGTTATCGTTTTACTGTTGAAATCGACATCATTGAGTGTCAATGAGAGTAATTCCTTATTACGTAGACCAGTAGTAGCATACATTAAGAAAAGAGCTTTTTCCTTCAGACTATCTAGGCTTTTATAGAATCTTCTAATTTTTTCTTTTGTTGGTATGATTTTTGGTCTGTAGATATGCTTAGGAAACTTGAAAGTAGATACCATTTGTTCTAGTTCTAGATAATCCCTTACAAAGCGTTTGATCGAAGATAACACGTTTTTGTAAACATAAGAATTCTTTGATTTATACAACATCAAGTATTCTCGAATTGTTTCTCTACATAGAGGTTTCTTGCCAAGGAATGCTAGAAATTCTTTGGTTTCTCTTATATGCCCCTTTACTGTCGATGTGCTTAATTGTAAATCAATCAACATGAAAATTCTAAAGTCTTATATTCTTTTGTGTAGAGTAACGCCAACAGGTCCTAAGCCTGTCTCCTTTGACCAAACTCGGACACCCCCGCTCATAACCATGTAGAAGGCAAACCTAAATTAAACATTTCTAAAAGTTTCTTCAACAAAATCCTTTAAACTTCGAAAACTCTAAAAGCTATATTCAGAAGCCTCGGTGGCCTAGCTGGTTAGGGCATCGCCTTGGTAAGGTCCAAAAAGGCGGAGGTCGCGGGCTCAAATCCCGCCCGAGGCTCCACACTCTTCAAACTTATATACCACAAAAGAGCAAACCATGATGTAACGACGAGGGAGTTAACGTGGATTTTGGGCCCTGGCCGTACATAATCATTGCGGGAGTAGCGGTTTCAGTGGCTTTATTCTTTCTTCTTGCCATGAGGGGAAAAGGTAAAGAAAAGAAGCCTTTAGTAGAGTTGGAACCCGCAGAAAAAATGCCCTTCAATATAGAGCGCACTGTGACTTCTGAAGAGACTAAGAAAGCTCAGAAGAGACTTGAAACGTTGGATATTGAAAGAGAAGTTCTCAGTTATGCTATTCGCCATTTTTACGAGGCGCAGGCTGAAGGAAAGATAAGTGAAGAAGAGAGAGAACGCCTAGCGCGCAAATACAAGGAGAGGATGATGAAAATTAAAGATGTCATTTCAAAAAGCGAGGCAGTGGTGGCTTTGCACGAGCTGGAAACGATGCAGGAGGACCTCGTTAAAATGTTTAGTGACCGTTTCGATGAGGTTAACAGAAAAATCGGCGAGTTAAGATCACACGTTGAAGTCAAGCCGCCAGTAGAAGTACCTGTTCCAACGCCAGCTTCGCCAAAGGCTGTGCCTCCTACTGAAGGGGTGAAGAAAGTTCGCAAGCGTCCTCCCCCGAAGAAGACTGAGGCTGAGAAGAGAATTGAGGAGATCAAAGCTGAAGTGGAGAAGGTTTTGGAGAGGCTAGGGCAAATCGAGGTTGAAGGGTGAAAACGTGGGCTGGAGAGAAGGCGCCAAAAAGAGGGCGGCTTTAGAAGCAGTGAAACATGTTCGCGAAGGCTTTCTAGTCGGGTTGGGCAGTGGAACCACCATTGCTTATGCCATCCAAGAGATAGGAAAGAAAATCAGACGAGAAGGCTTACGGGTTTTAGGAGTACCAACCTCTCATCAAGCTTTAATGTTGGCGGTGAATTACGGTATCCCTTTGACAACATTAGATGAGCATCCTAAGCTAGACCTAGCGATTGATGGGGCGGACCAAGTTGATGGAGAGTTGAATTTGATTAAAGGCATGGGTGGAGCACTGATGAGAGAAAAAGTTGTTGCTTCTGCGGCTAAACAGTTCGTGATAGTGGCGGATGAAACGAAGTTTGTGGAGAAATTGGGAACTAATCAGCCTATACCTGTGGAGGTTTTGCCTTTTGCGTTGTCAACTGTTGTGGCGAGAGTAGAGGATTTGGGTGGAAAGGCTGTTTTGCGAGAGGGAGAGAGGAAGGTTGGTCCTGTGGTTACGGATAATGGAAACTTCGTTTTGGATGTTACGTTTGGAGCAGTTGATGACTTGACTAAACTGGATGTTGCGGTTAAATCTATTCCTGGCGTTCTTGAAACTGGGTTGTTTTTGGGGATGGCGGATGTTGTTTATTTAGGTAAGCAGGATGGCGTTGTAAGGTTAGATAAGAAATAGTTGCGGCTATCCACTAGACTTCTCTATTTTTTAGATATTATTGATTCGTTTGGGTGATAAATAGTTAAATTTGTGCTGTGTAATGTTATTGAGTGTAGCCGGGGTAGCCTAGCCTGGTTTGGGCGCCAGACTCATAATCTGGAGAGCAAAAAATAATGGGGCCATGCCCAGAAGTCGCGAGTTCGAATCCCGCCCCCGGCACCAAATTTTTAAAAGACATAACACAACTCGAATGATATAGAACAGAGCCCCGGTGGCTCAGCGGCTAGAGCAACGGCCTTGTAATCTAACACAGGAAAGCCGTAGGTCGCGGGTTCAATTCCCGCTCGGGGCTCCACCTAGACTCCAAAACTTTTATTGCCCCATACATCAAAAGCGAATAGCAGCAACACGAGAATGTTACGTTTAGGAGAAGACTAAAATGTCAGAAGACAAAGAACTTGAAAAGATACGGATAAAAAAGAGTAAGGAAATGATGAAAAGAAAAAAGAAAACTAAAGGTATAACTCCTCTAAACTCTTCCAACTTCGAAGAATTCATCAAAAACGCCAGTGTACCAGTCATAGTTGATTTTTGGGCTGCATGGTGCATGCCATGCAAAATTATGGCGCCGGTTATGGAAGAACTGGCAGATGATTACGCTGAAAAAGCAATATTCGCGAAATTGAACATTGACGAAAACCTAGAAGTCGCCAACCGTTACAACGTCATGAGCATACCATTATTCATAATATTCAAACAAGGACGCCCAGTCGAAAAAATAATTGGAGCAGTAGGGCGTGGTCCACTAGAAGAGGCTTTGAAGAAACAGTTTTAGATGTTACAAAATGAAAATGGAATTAATCACAAAGTTTCTGGAAAAAACAAACATATTCGCTGTGGTGGGAGCCAGCAGAGACCCTGAGAAATATGGCCATCAAGTGTATAAAGACCTGAAAGGAGCAGGATACAAAGTGTATCCAGTAAACCCGAATGCCAAAGAAATCTTGGGTGACAAATGTTACCAAGATCTCAAGAACTTGCCAACAAAACCAGACGTTGTCAACATTGTGGTTCCGCCGAAAGTTACAGAGAAAACAGTTAAGACGTGTAAGATGCTGGGAATCACAAAGGTGTGGATGCAACCCGGCTCAGAATCTGAAAATGCAATTAAGTTTTGCCACGAAAACGGCATAGATGTCATGTACGGAACCTGCGTCATGGTTGAACGTAGAGCTAGAACGTAAAAAATCGCTAAAAGCGTTTTGTGTCAAGGTTAAAGGTTTTTGGAAATGTTTAAATATGACGTAAGTCATAATACATCTGGAAGACCATAACACAGTTATAAGCCCCGAAACTGTTGAGGCTCCGACAAAAATCTCCTTTCAAAAGCAATTTTAAACCTTCCCCTCCAATTCCTTCGACCACCTCAACAGCGGGAAAACACCTCAATTATCCACATTTTCAATTATACAAGTTCAATCTTTATTAATGAAAACTGTTTTAAAACGTGAACAAGGGGCTGTCGGCTAGCTTGGTCTAGGCTCCGAGACTTGGGCTCTCGGGACCCTGGTTCAAATCCGGGCAGCCCCACCAACTACTGCTCATAGAAGCATCTTCAGTAAATCAGCTTTTGTCACAATACCCGTAACCTTGCCTTTTTTCGACACCAAGACAGCTGGATAAACCTGAAGAAGACCCGAAACCAGCGATAACGGAGCATCTTCTCCAACCTGTGGAAAAGCTTCGTTCATTATCTCTTCAACGAACAACATAGATATTTGGCTTAAGTCTCTACCACCTGAAACTTGGCTTAAAACCGTCTTTTCTGATATGCTTCCAATAGCGTGTTCTCCATCAAAAACTGGAAGTTGCGAGTAACCATGTTTCATCATTAAATGCACAGCTTTGGAAACTTTATCGCTTTTCTGGACACTCACAACTTTGCTGTGAACTATTTCCCGAGCGTGGACCTCCATTTTCATCTCTAACTGGTTCAACACGTCAATTATAGCCTTAACCTTAGTATAAGACGGAACTGTTTTTCCAGATTCCAACTTAGCAATTAGAGACTGACTTACACCTGACAGGTCCGCTAGTTTTTTCTGTGTTAGACCCAGTATTTTCCTTTTTCGAGCAATTTCTTCTAGGGAAAGTAGCATGATTTAAACTTGTTTACACAGCCATATATTCTTTTTGGAATAAAAATTTCAAAAAAATATTAATTATAGAATTCCCATGTAAATGAAACAGTTACAGGAGGCGTCAAAGTTAACACACATCAAATCCTTGAAATGTAGAGAATGCGGCAGAGAATACGCCCCAACAAAAATTTACGTCTGCGAAGACTGCTTCGGACCGCTTGAGGTCATCTACAACTACAATTCCATAAACATTGACAAGAAAGAACTTCAAGATAAGCCAAAAACGGTTTGGCGATATTTTGAACTTCTACCAATAGAAAATCCAACAAACATTGTGGATTTAGGCGCGGGATACACTATTCTGCACAAAGCTAACACGTTAGCGAGAACTTTAGGATTGAAAGAAGTTTACGTGAAAGACGACACCGTGAACCCAACATACTCATTCAAAGACAGACCGGCAACAGTTGCAGTTTCTAAGGCAGTGGAATTCAACTCAAAAGCAGTTGGATGCGCCTCTACAGGCAACTTAGCTGCAGCCACAGCTGCACACGCAGCGAAAGCTGGACTCCCCTGCTACATCTTTATTCCAACCAGCATTGAGTTAAACAAAATTGTGCAAGCCACAGCCTACGGAGCAAACATAATCGCTGTGAAGGGAACTTATGACGATGCTAACGTACTTGCAGCTCAAGCCGCTGAGATCTATGACTGGGCGTTCGTGAACATTAACATCCGCCCATACTATGTGGAAGGGTCGAAAACTCTTGCCTACGAAACCTGTGAACAACTGGACTGGAGTCCTCCGGATCATGTTATAGTGCCTGTGGCAAGCGGAGCCCTCTTAGGCGCTATTCGTAGGGGTTTCGATGAGTTTAGGAAGCTTGGTCTTATTGAAAACTCTAAGATTCGGGTGACTGGTGCGCAGCCGCATGGTTGTTCTCCGGTGGCGGATGCTTTCAAATCAAACAGTGATGAAATATCTCCTGTGGAGCAACCTGACACAATAGCTAAGAGTTTAGCTGTAGGCAACCCTGGAGATGGGGCGTATGCTTTAAGGAATATCAGAGAAACTGGAGGGGTAGCAGAGTCTGTAACTAACGAGGAGATCATTGAGGCGATTAAGCTTCTTGCAAAAACTGAGGGAATTTTTACAGAGCCAGCGGGAGGAGTTACGCTAGCGGTGTTGAAGAAGCTTGTAGAGTCTGGAGTGGTTTCAACTGATGAAAAAATTGTGTGTTACGTGACGGGGAATGGGTTGAAGGCACCTGAGTCTATTGTTGAACACGTGCCTAAGCCTGTTGAAATTGAGCCTAGTTTGGAATCACTTACAACATTATTAACGTAGGAGGTGTCTAAACTGGCGAAGGTTAAAGTGGTTTTTCCGTCTGTGATAGCAAGTGTAACAGCAGGTGAAAAAGAAACTGAAGTGCCTGCTTCAACACTGCGTGAAGTCATTGATAGACTTGTGGCTAAGTATGGTGATGTATTCAAGGAAAGAATCCTTGACGCTTCTGGAAATCCTAGGAAACTCTTGAATTTTTATGTGAACGGCAGGAATGTGCGTTTTCTAAAACAATTAGAGACTCAGCTGAATGATGGCGATAAGGTTTTAATTCTTCCCACGGTGAGCGGGGGTTAACTGGTTAGTAGGGAAAGCTTCGGAACTCCACTGCTTTCACAGCGCCCGCTTTCAAAATCTTCTGTTTGAGTTCTTCTAGTTTACATTTGCACCTAGAGATGTCGGCGATGGCGAACCATTCCGCTGATTTTCCTCTTCGCAGAGTTCTTGATTCGCTGGATAATAAGTCAACGTTGTTTTCTGCTAGTACTGCGGCGGCTTGTGCAAGTGCGCCTAGAACGTCTTTGAATGTGATGCGGAATTCAACTAGTTTGGCTTCTGGGTCTGCGAAAGGAACGATTCGAACTTGTTTGTTGTCTAAATCAGCTATTAGCATGACGTACATGCCTTCGGAGAGTTTTAAGGCGTCACGTATAGATGATGGCATTGTCACTCTTCCTCTTGAGTCTATTCGAACTATTTCTGACATCCGCATGGTTTCACCTAGGTACTAATTGAAAAGTAGAAAGGTTTATAAGTTGTGTGTGTATGATATGGGTTGTGACCCACAAATTGCCCATGGAGGCCAAAAATTGATGAAACGGAGGACTAACGTTCACAAACCTGAAAACACCTAGAGGCACAAAGGATTATCTACCACCCGAACTTAAACGCCACCGCTATATCGAACGAAACCTAAGAGAAGTTTTCAAACTCTGGGGCTACCAAGAAATCCGCTCCCCCACCATCGAACTTGTCGAAGTTTTATCCACAGGCGTAGGACCCGAACTAATCGACAGCATGTTCAAATTCCAAGACTTCGACGGAAAAATCGTGGCATTAAGAGCTGAAATGACGACGCCAGCAGTTAGAATCCTAACAACAAAAATGGCGTCAACTCCAAAACCCATACGACTGTTTTACATCTCAAACGTTTTCAGATACAGCCAATCATACCTTGAACGAGAAAGAGAATTCTGGCAAGCAGGCATAGAACTCATCGGCTGCAACACCCCTGAAGCCGATGGAGAAGTATTATCCCTACTAGCCTCATCCCTAAAAAAACTCGGCTTAAAAGAACTGCGAATTGACGTGGGACACGCTGGCTTATTAAAAAACCTACTCAAAGCCACTGGACTAGACAAAGAAAAGAAAAGTGTTCTCCAAGGACTTCTAGGACATCGAAACGAGGAGCAACTGAAAAAATTCATGAATCAAAACAATTTTTCCTCAGAGCTAAAAGAAGCTTTTCTGCAACTCTCCAGCTGCAGACGACTCGAAGACCTCTCATCAGTGTTGCTGAAGTCGTCAAGATACAGAAAGACAAGAAACTACTTGAAAGCTCTCTTAGAGGTTAAAGAGGCTTTAGCCAACTATGGTGTTGAAAAACTTGTGTTCTTTGACTTTTCTTTGGTGAGAAAAATTGAGTACTACAGTGGAATTGTGTTCGAGGCTTCTGTTCCGAATCTTGGTCTTCCACTCGGAGGAGGAGGACGATACGACAACCTCATCGAAAAGTTTGGAAAACTCAAAATGCCAGCAACAGGTTTTGCGGTGGAAATTGAAAAGTGTTTAAAAGCTCTTACAGCCCAAAGCTTTCAACTGCCAGAAGAGGGAAAAGTCAAAGTTCTTGTAACTTCTAGATTCAGAGACACAGCAGTAAAAGCGGTCAATGTCATTAGAAATGCTGACGTAGTCGCTCTTTTAGATTTGAAGAAAAGCAGCAAAAAAGAGATTCTAAAGTATGCGAAGCTTAATGAAATAGACTACGCCGTCTTTACAGATTCATCTCTTGAAAAACCTGCACTCATATACAACATTAAGTTAGACACAGCGAAAAACATGACGATTAAAACTTTTCTAAAAAACGTGAAAAAAGGTGACTTTTAAAAATGAAAAGAAAAATTCGCATAGCAATCCCCAGCAAAGGCAGACTCAACCCGCCGTCAATTCAAACGTTACAAAACGCTGGCATAAACATACTGAGAAAAGAAAGAACCTACATCTCTGAAACATCTGACCCCAGATTCGAGATAATTTTCGCAAGAGCCTTTGATGTACCCATATATGTCCAGTATGGAGCCGCAGACCTCGGCATAACAGGCCACGACATCATCCTTGAAAGACAAGCGGAAGTCCACGAACTGTTAGACCTCGGCTTTGGAAAATGCCAACTCGTAGTTGCAGTTACTGAAAACTTGGACGCCCATTCGGTTAAAGACCTCCCAGCCGTGGCAAGGGTTGCAACCGAATATCCCAATCTTAGCCAAAAATATTTTGAGAATGCTGGAAAGCAGGTGGAAATTCTAGTTATTCGTGGAACTGCGGAGTTGGCGCCGACACTGGGATTAGCTCAGATAATTGTTGACATCACAGAAACTGGAGAAACGTTGCGGAGAAATAAACTAAAAGTGCTTGACACTGTTCTCGAGTCTACATGTAGGTTAGCGTGCAACAAGATAGCTTACAGAGTTTTCGAGAATGAAATCAACGAGCTTGTTGATAAGTTGAGAGGAGGAGGTCTAACTGAATGAAAATTATGGCAAGTCAAAAGTTTAAAGAAGAAGCGTTAGACCGGATAATGAGCAGAGGAAAAATCGATTACTCCTCCGTCTCTTCGTCGGTTAGAGAAATAATAGAAGCGGTTAGGAAAGAAGGAGATAAAGCTGTTCTACGTTGCACCGAAAAGTTTGACAACACAAGCCTCACCCAACAAAGATTAAGAGTTGCCCAAAACGAGGTTAAAACGGCATATGAAAAGCTGAAGAAAAGCCAGATTGCTGCTTTGAAAAAAGCCGCAATCAACATCGCACGCTTCCACGAGGAGCAGATTGAAGATTTTTGGTCTCTAAATGTTACGAGAGGAGTAACTTTGGGACAAGTAACTCGCCCACTATCCTCTGTAGGCATCTACGCACCTGGAGGAAGAGCAGCATACCCATCTTCCGTGTTAATGTGTACAATTCCAGCTAAAGTTGCTGGAGTTAAGAGAATCATTGTATGTTCACCGCCAAGAGCAAATGGAGACGTTAATCCAGCGCTACTCGTGGCAGCGGACATAGCGGGAGCCACCGACTTTTATCGGATAGGAGGAGCGCAAGCAATAGCTGCTATGGCTTATGGTACAGAAACCGTGCCAAAAGTAGACAAAATCGTTGGTCCTGGAAACATTTTTGTGATTGCTGCGAAAATGCAAGTTAGCAGAGACGTAGCGATAGATCTTCCAGCGGGACCAAGTGAAATTCTCATAATAGCGGATGACACGGCAAATCCTTCCGTAATAGCTTCTAACCTTCTCGCCCAAGCAGAACACGACCCAAACGTTTGGACGATTCTGTTAACTACATCGGAAAGACTTGCGTTTGCAGTTGAAAAAAAAGTGAAGACACAACTGAAACTGCTTTCAAGAAAAAAAATTGCAAAATCTTCGATTCAAAAGCGCGGCTTCATAGTGATTGTTAATGATTTATACGATGCAGTGAACTACGCTAACATGATAGCTCCAGAGCACCTTCAAATTTTAACAAATACGCCCTCTAAGGTCTTAGATAGGGTTCAAAATGCTGGTGCAGTTTTTCTAGGAGAATATTCACTGGTTGCATTTGGTGACTATTCAGCTGGGATGAATCACGTGCTTCCAACGGGAGGCTACGCAAGAATTTATTCAGGTCTTTCCGCAAGGGATTTCGTTAAAACAATCAGTTTCTTAAAGTGTAGTGAGGAGGGTTATTTGAATCTAAAGAAGACAACCATTACACTTGCGAAACTGGAGGGGTTTAACGGACACGCAAAGTCAGTTTCAATGAGGGAGAATGCCGAAAGTGAAGATTGAAAAACTAGTTCGCAAGGAAATTTTCAAGCTTCCTTTTTATGATGCAGAGAGCGTTTTCCCAAAAAAGCTTGATGAAAAAATCATAAAGCTTGACCTAAACGAAAACCTCGCCATACCAAGCGACGTAGTAAAGAAGTTGCTTCTCAACGCTTGTCAAGAAGCCGACGTTCGTCGGTATCCTCCACCTCACGGCGGTGCAGCGGTCCAAGCTATTTCTAAATTTTTTGGCTTCAATAAATCTGAAGTGTTTGTTGGAAACGGTTCAGACCAGTTGTTAGAGTTAATCATGAAGGCATTCTTGAGAGAACAAACTAAGGTTTTGGTGGTGGAGCCAACTTTTCCGCTCTACGCTTATTTCACGCAACTTTGTGGGGGAGAAAAAGTTACAGTTCCCCTTAAACCTGACTTTAGCTTGGATGTGAATACGGTGCTTGAGGAAAGTGGTGAAAAACCTTCGCTTCTTTTTGTTTGTTCACCTAACAACCCAACTGGCAATCAGTTCAAAGAAAATGATGTTAAGAAAATGGTGCAGGAGTTTAATGGCCTCGTTGTTGTGGATGAAGCTTACGTTGACTTCGCCACATATTCAGTTACAGATTGGATAGGAGAATTTGACAACCTTGTAGTCTTGAGGACGTTTTCAAAGGCATTTGGTCTAGCTGGAGTTCGCTTGGGATTCGCTGTTTCCAACCGGTCAGTCATGGAATGTATTGGGCGGGTGGCTCCTCCTTTTAACGTAAACATCATTGCTCAGCGAGTTGTTGCTTTAGTTCTACAGAACTGGAACTATTTTAAACAGCGAATAGCGTACATCGTTAGAGAACGTGAATGGTTAAGAAAAGTTTTAGCTGAAACGAATGGAGTGGTTCCGTTTCCATCTGACGCAAACTTCGTTTTGTTCAGAATAACAAAGAAGGGAGTTTCCTCCTCCACTGTGAGGGACAAACTGCGAAGTAGAAACGTTCTGGTGAAGGACAAAGGATACGCTCCGCTCCTAGAGAATTGCATACGTGTCACTGTTGGAACACGTGAGATGAACGAGGCATTCGTTTCAGCTTTAAAAGAAGTGTTGGAGGAATAGCCCTAAATGCCTTACAAGTGTTTGAGCAAAGAAAGAAAAATATACTTTAGGGAAGAGTCTGCGAAAGCTATCGATAATGTTGCAAAAATAGTTTTAGATTTTGACGGAGTGTTAGTTTACACTTTGCAATCCTACTACACAAACATAAGGAAGGTTGTGGAATACTACTTTCTTGAGATTCTTAAGTTAGAAGAGGGATTGGGAAATAGAAGACTAGTCACCTTCGAAGACATTCAGGGCTTTAAAGACACGGGACTCTACAACAACGACTGGACTTTAACACACGCCATCATCACCTACTATCTAAGAATTCTGGTTAGAAAACTTCAGCAGAGGCAGGTACTGGACGATTTCATTAAGCAGTTCAGTGGCATCCAATTCTCAGAGATAAGCAGTTTCATCAAAAAATTACGTGAAATCGGCAACTACTGTAAACGTCAAGGAGTAGACGTAACAGAACTTACCAACATAAAAAATGACAGTGTGTTGGGCATGGAATCTTTGCTGAAACGAGTTGGAGAAGAGAGACAGCCTTTTGAAAAACTTCTTACACGTGTTCTTCCACGCGAGAAAAGCACACAACTGAACTTTATCAAAAAATTTGTCCCCTACAGCATGGATAAACCTGACTTACTGAGACGTTTGTTCGAGGAGTCATATTTGGGCAAGGAGTTATTCAAGAAGTTTTACTGCATCCCGCCTGTTTTCAACTTTGGCGAGTGCTTTTTGGAGAAGGAAGAAATTATTCCTACAAAGGAAACGCTTGATAGTTTTTACTCAAAATTTGGAGAGTTGGCGGTGTACTCTGAAAAACCTAGAAATCAAGCCATGTACCTTCTGGAAAAAAACGGTTTTAGAGAATATTTTGACGGAAATGGACTCGTCTTTCAGGAGGACATAAACAAGTCTGGAAGTGCACAGCTGGGTAAGCCGAATCCAACAGTTCTAATTGAAATAATTGAGAAACTTTCATGGGAAGCCAGCAACGTTGCGTATGTGGGAGACACTATTGCAGATTTGCTATTGATCAAAAACGCGCGTTCACAAGGTTTATCTAACATTTTGTTCTTTGGGGTTTTATATTCATCTCAATCTCTTAACAATCTCCTGTCTCAATTTATGAGGCAAGATGCTGACGCTATTATTACAGATGTAAATGATGTTCCGTATTTGTATGCTAGTTTACGAGGTGAAATTTCAAAATGAGAAAGTCAAAAGTGGAAAGAAAAACAACAGAAGTAAACATAACCGTAGAGGTAAACATCGACGGAAAAGGAAAAGCAAACGTGAAGACAGGCATTAAATTTCTAGACCACCTTTTAACAACCTTAGCTAAACACTCCCTCTTTGACTTAACAGTTAAAGCTGAAGGAGATTTGAAACACCACATAAGCGAAGATGTGGCACTGGCACTCGGAGAAGCACTAAACCAAGCATTGGCGGATAAAAAGGGCATACGAAGATTCGGCTCAGCCTTTGTGCCGATGGATGAGTCTCTGGCTAGAGCAGTTGTAGACGTAGGTGGAAGACCCTACTCTAACCTAAATCTTAAGCTTAGGCGACTTAAAATTGAAGATTTGAAAACAGAAGACGTTACCCACTTCCTCGTCTCCTTTGCCCAAGCCTGCAAGTTGAGCCTACACTTAACGGTTCTCTACGGCACTAACGAACACCACAAGATTGAGGCGGCAATGAAGGCTTTAGCAATCGCGTTAAGAGAAGCAACAACACCAGACCCAAGAAGAATTGGCGAGATTCCCAGTGCAAAAGGAGTGTTATAAAAAAGAATGCCCAAGATTGCAGTGATAAATTACGGCGTGGGAAATCTTAGAAGTCTCCAGAGAGGACTGGAAAAGTCAGGTGCCA
>Ga0209635_10001566_pt1 | contig 17042 bp, 16 predicted proteins | sample DeeMarSWOR230_32_FD_187463 | JGI IMG/M metagenome (GOLD analysis project Ga0209635, IMG submission 187463) | Marine sediment microbial communities from White Oak River estuary, North Carolina - WOR-2-30_32 (SPAdes) (version 2) | ecosystem: Environmental > Aquatic > Marine > Intertidal zone >... | reverse complement strand
ATGCAACTTTCTGTAAATAAAAGGCATATTTAGCCCTAGTGATTTAACCCAAAATGACCCAAAACACAATCATTAAACACCTTCAAAGTAGGCTTCACTAACTATTGGCAGTTGGAGTTACTCCTAATAGAATGTAGCAATATCATAGGACATCTCATCAATTCTCATTCCAAAAATACTATCTTGGATTATAAATAAAAAAATCATTATGACAACTACGATTAATATTAACCAAAAAGTGAATGAATATTTATTTTTCGTAATTTTAATATAATAAAATCCTGTAATAAAAATTAATAAAAATCCAGAAATGCTAAAGAAAGAAAAAGAGAACATTCTTGGATTGGAGGAATAATACAATAGAAATGCGATAATTAAAATTATAAAACCTATGCTAACACTGATAACAGATACCTTAAGTAAATTAAATTTCATTTAAAAATGCTATATATTTTATATATTTAATTATATCTCCATAAGGCGTATATTTTCATATCAATCTTTTAAAGAGAACAATTTAATCATATATTTTGAGGCAATAATATCCCACTCCAAAAACTACAGCACAAATATAGAAAAATACACTTAAATTACTAAATAATGAAAAATAGACAAAATCACTCAAATCCTCTATTCTATAATGTTGAAGTGCAAAGCTCATTAATACAGTAGCAACAAACAAAGACAGAAAGAATACAAACTCAAAGGTTCTTCCAATTCTTTTATGACTCACACCTCTTCTATATCTATTTTCTTCTACAATTTCCCTTCCTCTAATAATTGAGTGTATCGAAATAATAGATGCTTCAATAACATGCAGAACTAGGACAATTAAACCTGATGTGATATTCCAAGTTTCAGTAACAACTCCAGAAACATAATAAAATACCATAACAAAAACCATAAAAATAGTAAGAATACCAATTTGAAGATAATCCCACTTATTTAATCCGATACAGATTCCTCCAACTCCACTAATTGATTGTGATTTAATAACATTTTGTAATCCCGTATCTTGTTACATTTGTTGCATTATGGTCACATGTGGCAACATTTAAATTAAATAAGAAGATTCAAAGGAGATTGGAGGCAAAGGAATGACATGGTATAGTTGTAGATTTTGTGGCACAAGATTACAACCCCATCCATTAAAACAGGGTGTTTTACATTGTCCGAATTGTGGACATACTACTGACGATAATGTGGTAATCCACGATATACGTACCAAGAGATAAATGAGAGGCAAAGGATTATGCGAAAAATGGTAGAAGAAAAAGAAACTAAACTGTTATCAATTGCATTTCTTGTAATTGGAATCCTAACTTTAATTTCAGGAATCTTATGGTTCCTTAGTTTATTTTTTGATGAATTCGGTGGGATTTAGGGGTGAAAAAGTGGAAATAGAAACCGTCTTATTATCTTTAATACAAATAATCGCTGGATTCTTACTCATTTTTTCATTTATACTAGCCTTAAAGAGTAAACAATCATATATCGGAACTGCTACTCTTGGGTGTGTTCTTGGCATCATTACTTCATTGTATAAAATACCTTTTTCTGGTCCAAGTCCTACGGGATTGTTAAACGTGTTGTTATTGGTGATGTTCATTGTAATTTTGATAATGACGTGGGCATTTAGAAAATAATAAGGAGGCAAAGGATTATGCAAAAAGAAAAAAGAAAAAATATAAGATTATTCCTAGTAATAGTTATTTTTCTTGTAAGTCTTATTCTAAGTGGTTGTACTACAGTTCCAGAAGGAAAAATATCACTGACAGTTGATAGTGTTGAAAAACGTAATTACAATGATAATGGTCAAGCCGCATCGAGTGGGAACATCTTTCTCTATGTGTTTTTCACTATGAAAAATGAGGCAGAAGAGGAATTATCAACTAGTTCAATTTTCTTTAAACTATGGACACCCAACGGGACGTATAGTTCTGAATGGATTTTTGGCTCTGGAGGTTCAGAGGTCGACTCAATATCAGAAGGCGCCTCCGCATCATTCTATGTTGCTTTTGAAATATCTGAAGATTTAGAGGTTTCAACTGAATGGAAGTTAAAATATGATGCATGGGTGGCTGAGAAAAGTGCAAATCTTGCTAACATTAAAACTGGTTTTCATGACGTCTATTTAGCAACTTTAATTATTGACAATTATAGTTATTCAAACATTGGTGACTATTATTGGCAGACGCCAGATGAAGGTAACACGTTTATCTATGTGAATATCACACTAGCTAATTCAGCAGATAATGACGACTCTATCAGCACAAATCCCTACAATTTCGAACTTTACACTAGTGAGGAGGTTTATAACTACAAAGGGGATGAAGATGGTAAGCCTGATGAAATCACGCCAGGTAATCAAGCATCATGGTATATATATTTTGAAATTCCAGAAGATGCGATTTTGGATAAATTAGTTTATGATACATATGGTGTAGTTCCTGCAGAAGCATACTTTAGTGAATAGTGATAAAGATGAAAATTGAGCAGATTTTAGGTATCATTGGAGGCATTTTTGGTCTAATAAGTGCGTTCTTTGTAATGATGATAGGTGCACTAGGCGAAGCTTTCTATTATGAAGATGCAAGCCTAATCATAGGCTTGGGTACATCTGCGTTATTATTCTCAATCATTGGATTAGTTGGTGGGGTTATAGCAGATAGACGAGCTAAGATCGGTGGAGGGTTGATGATTATTGCAGGTATTTTCGGATTTATATCTATATCTGCCTACTATTTATTGGCTGGTCCTTTTTTCTTGATTGGTGGAGTTATGGCACTTTTACATTCTAGGAAGAAGAAAGATAAAAAATTAGAGATCGAAGCGATTTCACCATCACATAGTATTAAAGATGAAGATTCAAAAGATGAAGAGGAGAAAGGGAAAAGAACTGATAAGAAGGTAAATACCGAATCAATGCGAATATTAAAAACAAGATATGCTAAAGGTGAAATCAGCAAAAAAGAATATGAAGAAATGAAGAAAGTACTTGAAGAAGAATAACCATCTCTTAAGAGGTTGATGGAGGAAATGATATTAAGAAAACGATATGATGATAAAGAAGTTGAATGTAATTTTTGTCACTATAAGGGTAAGCCAATTATCGAGACAAACAAAATGAGAATGTTTGTTGGGAAGTCAAATATTCGTACAGGTGGTAGTAGAGGTTCGGGCATTCCAATTAAAGAGAAGAAATACATTTTAATATGTCCTAGCTGTAAAGCAGTCATTGGAGCCAAGTGAGGTAAGAACTATGGGCTTAATCCGATTTAACCAACCATATAATAGAAATAAAGAATTAAATAAAAAGACGGTAATTAAATATTTATTAATAGGATTATTATTACTATCGATTATACTTATGTTGGGTGGTTATTTTGTAGCTGTAGCTTTAGGAATAGATACTCAAGAGGAAGTATTCTTATCCCGAACATTATTTAATGCAGGCTTTTATCTATTAATCTTCACAGTTATAGTCTCAATGTTATCGATAGTTAATAAAAAAATGATTAAAAATGAATAAACATCTAATAATATTTGTAATAGCTGTTCTGCTCATCTGTGTTGGATTGAGTGGATGTATAGATGAAAAAAACAAGTTTATTGAAACTTGGGAAGAGGATAACTACAGGAGAAGATGGAGGATGATTTAAATAACCTTAAATTCCTTCTATTCCACTTTAGAAAATAAAACACATATTTAAATATCAAAAATGTATTTTGATATCAACAAGTCAGATGGGATGCGACATACGTGATGTATTATGACGTTAAAATTAAAAAAGGATTTTATAGAAGGTAAATCCACTGGTTATTTTATTCCTGATGGTAAATATAGAACCTTATTTGAACAGGTAAATGCTGCAGCTTTCTTAACTACTTTTGAAGGACAAATTTTGGAAGCAAATCAGAAATCATCAGAACTTTTTGGTTACGAATGGGATGAACTACTTCGTCTATCGTTAAAGGATATTCTGCCTAAAGAAATAGATTGGCTTGAATTTAAAGATGAATTAGCTGCACGAGGCGGCCTGAATATTGAGACAGAGAGTATTTGCAAAGATGGAAGTTACATACCTGTTGAGATTAGCGTATCTCTTTTTAGAATGGGTAATAAGCCAGTAATGTTCGTCTTGGTTTGGGATATAACAGAAAGAAAGAAAGGAGAGAACAAACTTAGGGAGAGTGAGAAGAAATATCGTGGGCTCTTTGAATATGCAACTGACGGTATTTTTGTACTAGACGCAAGGGGCAACATACTAGATGTGAATACAAAACTATGTGAAATGCTAGATCTAACAAAAGATGCTTTAATTGGAAAGAATCTTTTTAGTATGGCATTTCTAACTGCGGAATCTTCACCTATTGTCGTAAGCCAATTTGAACAATTACTTTCAGAAAAAATAACGAGAAGCTATACAACTGAAATAAAAAACAACAAAGGTAAGTTATTAGATGTTGAAATAAGCTCGTTCTTCCTTGTAAAAGAGGAGAATGAAGTTGATAATTTTGTTTTGATTGTAAGAGATGTTACAGCACGAAATGAAGCAGAAGAGAGACGTAAGAAAGAACACGAACTTCTAACTACTCTCATGGAAAACATCCCAGATTCTGTATATTTCAAGGACGATCAACATAGATTTATTTTAGTAAATAAGGCAAAAGCCCAACATTCTAATGTATCCCCAGAAGAGATGGTTGGAAAGACTGATTTTGATTTCCTTCCAGAAGATCAAGCTAGAAAGATTCACGATGATGATACAAATATTATGAATACAGGCAATCCTATAATCAACAAAGTTGAGAAACTTACATACGGCGACGGCTCTGAAAAATGGATTTCTGTGACCAAAATCCCTCGATATAATGCAGAGGGAGATATTGTTGGAACAATGGGTGTCTCCAGGGACATTACCATGCAGGAACGGGCTAAAGAAGAGCTAGCTGTATCTGAAGAACGATATAGAGCTGTTTTTGAAAATTCATCATTTGCAATCGTTTTAACCGATGAAGACAAAAATATTGTTTCGTGGAATAAACTTGTTGAGGAACTTTTTAACATGGAGTACGATGATCTATATATGAAACCCATTCAATCACTTTATCCGCCAACTGAATGGGAAAAAATCCAAGCTCAATATGCTCAGGATGTAGGAAATAAGAATCGAATTGAAACTAAAATAGTAAGAAAAGATAGAAGAGTCGTTGATGTCGATTTATCAGTTAATGTCTTAAAAAATAAAGAAGGTATATTACTGGGATCAACAGAAATAATTTATGATATTTCAAGGAGAAAAAAGGCTGAACAGGAACTAGAAAAAAAGCATGAACTTCTTACCACGCTTATCAACAACATTCCAGATTCTGTGTATTTCAAGGACGATCAACATAGATTTATTTTAGTAAATAAGGCAAAAGCCCAACATTCTAATGTTACTCCAGATGACATGATGGGAAAAACTGATTTTGACTTCCTGCCTGAAGAACAAGCAAAACAAGCGTTTGACGATGACAATAAGATTAAGGAAACTGGAGAACCCGTAGTAAATAAGGTTGAGAGACTTACACACACCGATAGCTCTGAAAAATGGATTTCTGTAACTAAGATACCTCGGTTTAATACAAAAGGAGAAATAATTGGTACGATGGGCATCTCACGAGACATTACTGAATGGAAGAATGCAGAGGAAGAATTAGCAAAGGAACACGAACTGCTTCAGACTTTGATGGATAACATACCGGATTCCATATATTTCAAGGATGATAAGAACAGATTTATCTTGGTAAATAAGGCAAAAGCAGAGCATTGGAATGTAAAACCTGAGGATATGATAGGTAAAAACGACTTTGATTTCCTACCACATGATCAGGCTCATAAGGCATTTGATGACGATAATATGATTTTGCAAGGAAAAAGAGTCATAGACAAAATCGAAAAAATCACGGGTTCAGATGGCTTAGAAAGATGGTTTTCAGTAATTAAAGTACCGAGATACGACAAAACTGGGAAAATAATTGGAACAGTAGGTATTTCTCGTAATGTTACTGAATGGAAAAAGTTAGATGATATTAGAAAAGATTTAATTGCAAAAGAACTTTAAAAACAGAATATAATCTGCATATACTTTTGCACATATACCTATTATATTCTTTGAATAGCTATCTACGAAAAATGTACTTATATTCTATACAGGATTAATGGATTACTAGGAAGGGAAAATTTAGATTTTTCATTTTAAGTTCTTCATATTTTATCCCCCCTCTTCCCTTCCAGTAATTCCCAAAATAATTTTTTCAATCAACAACAATCACTAAAATATTATTTTTATATGAAAATATTTATATAGGTGATAAAATAATATATTATTGTGTTTGGATGGGGGAGTAATCCTTTTTCCCATCTCTCCTCACCTCCTCCTCACTCTCCCATCCTTAAGATCATATTAATTGGTTTTAAATAATACACTCTTAAATTTCATAGATATCTTTATATTCGATAGTTACTATATTATGAAAGGGGGAATAGAAACTGTGAGAAGAAAACAAACAATCACATGTTTTATCCTTATTTCATGCCTTTTGACCATTGGATTAGTATACCCTATTTCAGCACAAATATTTGCTAATAATGATGAGAGTAGTGATATTTCAAATAATTTATTTGCGACCTTGGATCCCCCTTTACCACCAGAACAACCAGATGACGGTCCAGGAGGCTCTAATTATTCATACAATGGAGTTCGTGAAAGTAGGTACTGGTGGGGTGCTCGGCAATTTTGGATATTTGAACCCACTGATCCAACTCCAGAATCAGCTCCATTAATCGTTTTCCTTCATGGCTGGTCTGCTATGCTCCCTTATTTCTATAAAGCATGGATTGATCATATTGTTAAGAGAGGAAATATCGTAGTATTTCCGAGATATCAACGAGGGTTGTTACTAGGCTATAGATTGTTTAATTTTAACGCTATTATTACTGTGAAAGCTGCTATTATTATACTAAAAAAAGGTGATCATGTTGCTCCAGAATTAGATAAATTTGCTATAACTGGACATTCATTGGGTGGAGGGCTTACAGCAAATATGGCAGCCCTTGCAAAAAAATTCAACCTACCAACTCCAAAAGCAATTATGCCTGTTCAACCAGGTTTTCCAGTATGTGTAACAGTTAATCTATCTGAGATCTCAAATGAAACCCTTATGCTTGTTATTGTTGGAGAAGATGATACAGTCGTAGAAAACGAATCAGGTAAAAGAATTTTTTATGGTTGTGATCAGATTCCCCTATCAAATAAAGATTTTGTTATACAAGTAACAGACACCTACGGCGATCCTGATCTTGTTGCAGATCATCTTGCTCCAGTTTGTATTTCTGATGTATCTCACCCTACTGTAGATGCTATGGATTTCTATAGTACTTGGAAACTGTTTGATGCGCTTACGGATTTTGCTTTTTATGGATTAAATGGAGAATATTGTTTAGGCAATACACCCGAGCAACGTTTTATGGGACTTTGGAGTGATGGTACTCCTGTTAAGGAATTGATTGTGACAGACATCCCATAATTCTTTTCTTTTATTGCATTTTTTCATTTTGACTTTTTTACACCATAGCTTTATATAACATCACTGACAACAAATATCACGATAAAGATTAACACAATATGAAAGAGGTGATGGAGAGATGACAAAAAGATTGGAAAGACCAATTCCTAAATTTAAAGGAAAGAAAGATGAAGACGAAATAAAGGATGATTTATTTGAATTGTGTATAAAAAAAGGTCTTATAGAAAAGACAGAGTATGGCTATATTTTTAAACCGGAATTCTTTGAAACACTAGAGATTTACGAAGAAGATTAAAGCTATTATTTCAAAATCAACCCTATTTATTTTTAAAGTTATAATCATTGCATTGAATACAATGAAGGAACTTGAAATTAGACAGGTTAAAACCAAAGAAGAGTTAAATCAGGTTTTTGAAATCAGAAAACAGGTTTTTATTGAAGAGCAAAATGTACCATATGCTTTGGAAATGGATGGACTAGACTCAGAAGCAGTGCAAATAATTGCTTTTTTTAATAATAAACCCGTTGGTTGTGCAAGACTAAGAACCAACCATTGTGTTAAACTCGAAAGAATTGCAATTTTAAAAGAATATAGAAAAAGAGGGTTTGGAAAGCAAATCACAGATTATCTTATCGATTATTGTAAGAAAAAAGAGTATAATGAAATTTGTCTTCATTCTCAGACATATATAAGTGATTTTTATGAAAAATTAGGTTTTAAGAAAAGAGGCAAACAATTTCTTGAAGCAGGAACAGAGCATATAGAAATGTATATGAAAATCTAAGTTTATTAAAGCAATAGAATTCAATTTTTACTCTTTTTTAATTTTATTCGGGTGAATGGTAAAAGTCCACCAGCATCACGGATAGCAATGATATCTTTAGGAAGCTTGGGAAATGAAAATGATTTTTTACCAACGATGATTTTTCCATTTTTAATATCAAGCGATACTTTATCTCCTTCAGAATAGGCATTTGCGGCATCAGGGCATTCAATCAGTAGAAGTCCTTGATTAATTGAAGAACGATAGAATATTCGAGCAAAACTCTCAGCAACAACTGCAGCAATGCCAACTGCTTTTAATCCTAAAACAGGTTGTTCTCTGGAACTACCGCATCCAAAGTTCTTACCAGCAAAAATTATGTCGCCCTTTTTTACATTTTTAGCAAAAGACGGATCGAGATCTTCTAGTATATGCGGCTTGATTTCTTCAGGTGTATTACAGGTATAAACATACTTTCCTGGGAAGAGCATATCAGTGTTGATATTGTCGCCGTATTTCCAAATCTTCATTTACGATACCTCCTTTTGGGGATCGGTAATCGTTCCGTGGATTGCAGAGATGGCAACTGTAGCTGGACTTGCAAGATATATCTCAGCATCTCTGCATCCCATTCGACCTTTAAAGTTACGATTCGCAGAACTTAAACATCGTTCTCCGGGTGCAAGTGCACCTTGATGAGCACCAAGACAAGGCCCGCATCCTGGAGGGAGTAATATTCCACCCGATTCAACAAGCACATCAATAATACCCTCTTTTAATGCATCAAGATATACCTGTCTCGATGAAGGAAGAATTAGTAATCTAACATTAGGATGAACTTTTCTACCTTTCAAAATCTTAGCAGCAATCTGAAAATCTGATAGCCGGCCGTTTGTGCAAGTTCCTATCAAACATTGATGAATTTCTACTCCTTCTATTTCAGTGACCTTTTTCACATTGTCAACGCTGTGAGGTAATGCAACTACTGGAGATATTTCAGATAGGTTATATTTCAGCTCTTTAGAATACGATGCATCTTTGTCGGGATAGATGGATGTATATTTGGACTTTTCAATCCCTATAGAATTGAGATAATTTATTGTAACATCGTCTGCCGGGAAAAAAGCATTTTTTGCACCCATTTCTACACCCATATTAGAAATAGTAAACCGTTCCTCCACTGACAATTGTTGAATATTCCCATGAAATTCCACCGAACAATAATTCGCACCAGATGCTGAGATATGTCCTATTATGTGAAGAACGATATCTTTTGCAGTAACCATAGGCTGTAATTTTCCCTCTAAAGTAATTTTTATGCTGTTTGGTACCTTAAGCCAGGTCTCACCTGTAAGCATGAGTGCTGCTGCTTCTGTTCTATCTATACCAGATGAAAATGCTCCAACAGCACCATAAGAACAAGTATGTGAATCGCTACCCAGTAAGAGTTTTCCAGGAAGAGCCAGGCCTTTTTCTACCACTATTTGATGACATATTCCATAGCCTACATCAAAAAAATGTTCAATTTTATGTTTCTTTACAAATTCTCTAATCAGTTTATGATTGGTTGCAGTTTTTTCAGAAACAGCTGGAATAACATGATCAAGAACAATTATTGGTAAAGATTTATCATATACACCATATTCCTTTAATTCTGGTTGTATCTTCTGAATTACTGCAGCTGTATTATCATGCATCAAAAGATGGTCTGGCTTTACAGTTACAATTTGTCCTGGAACTACCTTGCTTTTACTACCGTATTTTGCAAGAATTTTTTCTGCAAATGTCATCCCCATCATAGTCACCTCCTTAATAATCCACCCCGTTTATAGATTTCTTGTTGGACTTTTGAAAAGGGTTTGGCCTTATACATCTTATCTTGTTTTTTATCCTTTATTTCTCCTGTCACAAAATTAACTGAAACGATATCTTTATCATCCAATTTTCCAGTAATATTATCGGCCACAAGTATAGGCATAGCACTGTTTATTGCATTCCGTTCGTATATTGCACCAAAGGATTCTGCTATTATAGCACCAATACCTAGTGATTTGAAACAATCTACGGCTTGTTGGCGAGAACTGCCACACCCAAAATTCTTACCAACTACAACGATATCTTCCTTCTCTGCTTCTTTTGCAAAATTCTCATAACCTTTCAGATTATCAAAGGTATATTGCCCCATCTCATCGATGTTTGTAATTGACAGATATCTATTATGATAAATCATGTCGGTATCAATATTATCTTTCTTTATTACCCAGACTCTCCCCTCAACTTGTAAAGGAGATACAATAGGCTTTTTCTCAATAGCTTTCTGCCTTTCTATTGTTTTTTTGAAATCTACGGGTCCTGCCTTGTCTGGTATCTTATTGGAAGTAGTAATATATCCAGCCATAAGTGATGCAGCTACTGTTTCTGGTGAAGCCAAAAAGATATCGCCTTTTCCTTGTTTTCCCGCGAAATTTCTATTACCAGATGATATGGAAACCTCCCCTTCGCCGGTTTGCCCTATTTGGCCGGCTGCGCATCCTGCACAACCGGCAGAGCCAATAAGTGCACCTGATTCTTTAAAAATATTAATAAGCCCTTCATCGAGGCATTCTTTCCATACCTCATCAGTAGCTGGGACAATCTTTAGAATGCGATCTGGAGCAATTTTTTTTCCTTTCAAAATCATCGCAGCCCTTCTTAAATCCTCTAAACGTCCGTTGGTGCAAGATCCAATAAATCCAGAGTCAATCTTTGTACCATACAATTCTTCTACATCCACAACATCCTCAGGATGCCCTGGACGTGATATCTGCGGTTTTAACCCATCAATATCGATCTCAATGGTCCGTTCGTATTCTGCATCTTTGTCAGCAAAAACCGGTTTGATATCCTTTCCAAATTTCTTCTGGAAATAATCTATTACCGCTTCATTCGGTGGAAAAAGTATTGCTATTCCACCCATTTCAGTTGCCATCGATGCTATTGTAACTCTTCCGTCCAAAGATAAAGTATCTATATACTCCCCATATAGTTCTGCAGCGCAACCTAACAGTCCATTTGCCCCTAACTGACTAACCATTTTTAACACCACATCTTTAGGAAATGCAGTTTTTGATAGCTTTCCTTTTAGAACAATTTTAACAGTTGGTGGAACCTTAAACCATACTTTTCCATATGCAAAAGCATGCGCAATATCAATATCTCCCATTCCTTGACCAAACGCGCCAATAGCACCCAAAATATTTGCATGTGAATCTGTTGATACTAAAGTTCCACCTGGTGAAACAAGTCCTTTTTCGATGGCAAGATGGGTTCCGATTCCCATGTTAATATCATATACTGTGATACTGTTTCTTCTTGCAAATAATCGACATATGTGTTGATTTGCTGCATATTTTTGATCGCATCCTCCAGGGTTGCAGTCAAAGGTGAAAAATGTCTTTTTTGGTCCATCAATTGAAAGATTGTTTTCTTCTAAGTTCTTTACAACATTTGCTCCTCCAAAATCTCTTGCTAAACGGGCATCAATACTAACATCAATGATGTCTCCAACGTTGACTTTACTATCTGAATGATTTTCAAAGATTTTTTGAATAATTGTTTTACCCATGCTATTATACTCCCCATTTAACTTATAGACTATAATAAGCTATCACAAATCCTATTGAAGTATGAAAACGTTACGCTTTTACCATATTTTTGAAATATTCTCATGAAAAAATCGAATATTTTCCTACAAAGCCTTATATAGAATATTTCCGATTAATAACCATCCTATTTTCAGGGGGATAAATGATGAGGGATAATAAAAGGAATAAATTTTTAGGCAGGAGTATAAATCTGTTGATTTGTATTGTCCTTGTTACATCATTAGTGACAAGTGTTTTTGGATCACCAATCAAGGAAAATGAGTTTAATAATTTTTCAATAAAAACCGAAGGAAAAAAAACGTTTCCAAAAAGTGATGTTGAAATCAATGTGGAATCATATGGAGATGCAACTCAAATAACTTATCATATAAATGGATTTAAACAAAAAATTGTTAATATAGACGGTCAAAAATATCACAAAATCTTACTTGATGATGAATCAAATATTATGATGAAAGGAATGCCTGATCTTCCAAATATTCGACGAAGTGTCATAATACCAGATAATAAACTTATGAAAATAAAAGTTCTTGACTCGCAATTTAAGGAATATAGTAATATAAATATTGCTCCATCAAAAGGTATACTCCCACGGACAGTAAATCCGGAAGATATACCATATGAATTTGAAAGAATATATTCAATGGATACAATTTTTCCAAAAACAATAACAGAACTCGGAAGCCCATATATCTTAAGAGATTATCGCGGTATAGTTGTGACTGTAAATCCTTTTCAATATAACCCTAAAACTAAAACCCTAAGATTTTATACTGATATCACTATTGAAATATATCCTGATGGAGATGATTATTACAATTGTATTTATCGAGATGAGCCTCCCGCTTTTATTGATACTGATTTCAAATTAATTTATGAGCACCATTTTCTCAACTTTGACACTGGAAAATACACTCCAGTTGAGGAACAGGGAAATTTACTTATAATAACCTATGAAGATTTTTGGGACGAAATGATACCATTTGTCCAATGGAAAACTATGAAAGGCATTCCCACAGAGATGGTTACAGTCTCTGATGCGGGAGGTTCAGCAAATGCTATAAAATCATATATTGAAAGTTATTATAATGCAAATGGCTTAACTTTTGTTTTATTAGTTGGAGATATCGATCAAGTACCTTCGATCATTTTATCTGGTTCTGCTTCCGATCCGAGTTATTCATTTATTGTTGGATCTGATCACTATCCAGATCTTTTTGTTGGACGATTTTCTGCAAATAATTTAAATGAACTTGAAACTCAAATAGAAAGAAGTATTGAATATGAAAAATATCCTCAAATTGGTGCGGATTGGTATCAGAAAGGAACAGGTATTGGATCAGATGAGGGTACAGGAGATGATGGAGAATGGGATTGGGAGCATATCCGCAATATCCGAACGGATCTTCTTGGCTACACGTATACATGGGTTGATGAGTTTTATGGCGGATCTCAAGGAGGGGAAGATGCACCTGGAAATCCTAATTCTGGCATGATATCAGCAGCTCTTAATAATGGAAGAAGTTTTATCAATTACTGTGGCCATGGTGGATGGGATGGCTGGGGTTGGAGTTCTGTTTCTGGATGGTATGTATTCCAAAATTCTGATGTAAATATTCTATTAAATGACAATATGCTTCCGTTTATTATATCAGTTGCATGCGATACAGGCATGTTTGATGTCTATACTACATGTTTTGGAGAAGCTTGGATGCGTGCTACCCATAATGGCGAACCAACAGGTGGCATTGGATTTTTCGGTTCAACAATTAGTCAGTCATGGGATCCTCCAATGGATGCACAGGACGAAATAGTTGATTTGTTAGTCATGGATCAAAAAAATACATTCGGTGGACTTTGTTTTAATGGCGTTATGCATATGAATGATGAATACGGTGCTGCAGGGTATGAGGAAACAGATTATTGGACAGTTTTTGGTGATCCCTCACTTCAAGTGCGTACTGATTCTCCCTTTGAACTAACAGTAAATCATGATACTATGATTTTTGATGGATCGATCTCATATGAATTAGATGTTGTAGGAATCGAAGATGCTCTATGCTCTATTTCATATAATTATCAATTATTGGGATATGCATATACTGATGAATTTGGCCATGCTGTAATTACATTTGATGAACCAATAACAGATATAGAATCAGTAGATTTAGTAGTAACAGCATATAATGCTGTTCCATACATTACAACTCTTGATGTCGTTTCCAAAAGACAACCTGCTGAATTTGAACCAATGCAGGGAATTCTAATTAGATACCCATTTGGAATTTCATATGATATAATTGCAGAAATGTCAGAAGATGTTCAAGTTGTTACAATTGTTGCTAATGCAGGTGAAGAATCTTATGTTACTTCACAATACTTGTCTCACGGAGTTAACTTAGATAATTGTATTTTCTTACACGCTCCAACTGATACATATTGGACTCGAGATTACGGTCCATGGTTCATTTATGATGTAGAAGGGAATCAAGCAGTAGTTGATTTTGAATATAATAGACCCCGTCCCAATGATAATGCGATACCTGCCGCTTTTGCAAGTGAATATGGTTTACCTTTAGTCGATCTTGGTCTTGTCCATTCTGGTGGTAATTATATGACCGATGGACAAGGAATTGCTGTTTCAACTGATCTTGTTGATACTGAAAATCCAGGGTATACAATAGAAGATATACAACAAATCGCAGCAGATATCCTTGGAATTCGAACATATCATATTATCCCAGATCCTTTAGGTGCATATATCGAACATGTTGATTGTTTTGCTAAGTTTCTCGCTCCAGATAAAATTATGATTCTTGAAGTACCACCAGGACATAGTCAATATGATGAACTTGAGACAACAGTTGATTACTTTGAAAGTCAACTTACCTGTTACAATACACCTTATGAAATCTATAGGGCATATGCATCAAATCCTGAATATTATTACGAAGCATATATCAATTCACTGATTCTCAATGATAAAGTATTTGTTCCTATCGTTGGAGGTGGTCATTCATGGGATGATGATGCAATTGCTTCTTATGAAGCTGCAATGCCAGGATATGAAGTTCTTGGATTCACAGGTTCTTGGGACTATACAGATGCAATCCACTGTCGTGCAAAGGGAATTCCAGACCGATATATGTTATACATAGAACATACACCTCTTCTAGATGGATTCCCATCTGATGATGGTTTTCTGGTTGAAGCCAGAATTCAAGATTATAGTGATGCGGGTATTATTCCAGAGTCCGTTCAAGTATTCTATAAAGTCGGCTCTGGATCATGGGATTCTGTTCAAATGATAGATATTGGAAATGATCGGTATCAAGTATATATCCCTCCAGCACCTGCTTATGAAACTGTTTATTACTACATCCATGCTGAGGATTATTCTGGCAGAAGTGAAAATCATCCTTATATTGGAGAATTAGGCGCACATTCGTTCTTAATTACTCCTGTTCCAGAAATATGGGTTTCGCCAACATCATTTGATATTAATGCTCCAACGAATACAATTGCTACAGATACTTTAACAATCGGAAATGATATAATGGCAGGTCAAACTCTGTCATTTGAAATAACTTGCACAGATCAAGGCGGATTTGGCTGGTTATCTGTAGGCCAATCAAGTGGATTACTTTCTCCAGGGGATACAGTCGATATAACAGTATATTGTGATACTTATTCCCTAGTGCCTGGAGATTATTCAGAAGCAATAGTTATTACTTCAAATGATCCTGATGAACCTTTAATTAACATACCTACAGATCTATCTGTAACCTATGGTGATGATGCAGGGGTTTCTGAGATTATTAATCCTCCAGATACTGCATATGCAGGTCCAATTATGGTTAGTGCTCGAATAGAAAACTTTGGTGCCGAAGATCAATTTAATGTGCCGGTATTTTGTGAAATTATCGAAGGAATTTTTACTACCTTTTTAGAAGAAGATTTCAGCGGTTCTTTTCTACCTTCTGGTTGGACACAAGAACAATATGGAGAGTGGACTCAATCATATTCAAATTATGCAGGGGGAGTATCACCTGAAGCAAAATTAGGTTGGAGCGATATAATTGGCGATTATGCCTACATACAAACTCCTCAAATTGATACTTTTGGTGCTCCGGTACTTACACTAGAATTTAAACATTTCATAGATCACTATGAATACGGTGGGGGAGATTATAGCTGCAGAGTATTAGTAAGATCATCTCCGATGGATATGTGGACTGATGTTACACCTTGGACAAATCCCATCAGCGGAAATGTTGGTCCAGAGAGTATATCAATTGATATCAGCTCAGATATTGGACCAGGAACTCAAGCACGATTCGAATTCGATGGTTATTATTGGGATATTGACTACTGGTATATTGATGATGTGAAGATACATTCTGAAACAGGCAAAGATCCTGGCGATATAGTTTATGAGTCAAATACGACTGTAGATCTTCCGGCTTATTCATCTGTAGACATTAGTTTTATACCAGATTGGATTGCAACGCCATCAGTTTATGGAATTAGTGTTTGGACAGATTTGCCTAGTGATGAAGATGCTTCAAATGATCAAAAGATAAAAGTGGTAACAATTGAAGAACCACAAGGATTCGTTTTAAATCTTGTTAACTTTCCAATGTATGAAGCAGATGCTGATCCTGGATACAATGAGATGTGTGGCCCTGCGGTTGCACAAATGGCATTAAACTACATGTGGTGGAACAGCTCTGTTGATCCAGAGCCGCCCATGACCTTTGATGATCAAATGGCGTTGTACGATAGTGGCATTGAAAATAACTCAGATCCAGGTCTTCCATATTTTGATTTACAGGGAATGTGGCATACAGTCCAATACAACAAGCCAATGCCCTATAGTGAATATGGGTATAATTTCTTAAAGCGTCATGATGCTGATCAGGATGAAATGTTGAAACAGATCTGCCAGTGGATAAACTACACCGTAGGAACCTATGGTGGACATGCAGAAGGATATCCCTTGCATGTGCCATCCGTTATTCCAGCATATGGTGACTACTCGAATTGGATGGCAATAAGA
>Ga0209635_10001564_pt1 | contig 17055 bp, 14 predicted proteins | sample DeeMarSWOR230_32_FD_187463 | JGI IMG/M metagenome (GOLD analysis project Ga0209635, IMG submission 187463) | Marine sediment microbial communities from White Oak River estuary, North Carolina - WOR-2-30_32 (SPAdes) (version 2) | ecosystem: Environmental > Aquatic > Marine > Intertidal zone >... | reverse complement strand
CTAGAGCTTTGGGCTACTCACTTTATAGATTCCGCTAGAGAAGACCCCGTGCCCAAAATACAGGAGCTTACCGCAGGGATGGGGGTGGACTATTCCTTTGACTGTATTGGCGACCCTGGGGCGCAGGTACAAGCCTTTTGGTCCATCAGACCGGGGGGCATAGTTGTAATCCCTGGTGTAGCGCCCATAGCTTCCAGCACCACCCTGCCCTTTTTCTTCGTGGCGCTGCAGCAGCGGACAATAGCGGGTACGCTCTATGGCTCCATCAATCCCCCTATGGATCTTCCTAAGTTGGTGGACCTTTACATGGCAGGCGCCCTTAAAGTTGATCAGATGATCACCCGCTACATCAGGCTTGATGATATTAGCGAGGCCTTCGAAGCTCTCAAGAAGAGGCAGATAGTGGGTCGATGGGTAGTAGTGATGGAATAGGGGATCGCTCTTAGTTGGCCTACGCACTGCTCTGTAGAAGCGACTTGTAAAGAAAATTGATCAATTTGCCAGTAAAGAGATGATAATAAGTAACGCGTGATAGTTAGAGAGACTGTTCATCAACCAGCCTCGCTTGGTTTTTGAAGGTTGATGAGCTGCCGTAGGGAGTATTAAATATGTGCTGGTATGTTAGCTAATATCGCCATTGGGATCGAAACCGCCAGAGCCAATTACATGAATGTTGCTATATGTACGATCATTCCGAAACCTACGGCCTGCCCACCTCAGGTTTCATGTTGTCAAGGACAAGTTTGGCGAAGGTCTATACCTGCGACGTGGCGGTTATGGTGACCAATAAGGCCATGGAGCTTGTGGGATCCTACAGCTATATGAATGAATATAATGTGGAGAAATATTGGCAGGTAAGAGTAAATCAGCTTAAAGAAAACTCTGGTTCTATCTATATAATGACTCGTAGAACCTGTCTATAAAGTGGAGGTAATCCTAGAAACACCAGACTTAAAGGAGGGCAAAGATGGAGGAGAGACCAAGAGCATTGGAGGACGTTAGGGTACTGGACTTCAGTCATATTCTTGCAGGCCCCTATTGCACTCGCCAGTTGGCGGATCTGGGAGCCGAGGTGATTAAGATCGAACCACCGATTATCGGGGAGCTTTCCCGTTTCGTAGGCCTGCACTATTGGTGGTACTGCAATTGTGGCAAAAAGAGTCTCAGCCTAGATCTCAAACAGCCAAGGGCAATTGGGATAGTGAGGGAACTGGCCAAGCTCTGCGATGTGGTGGTGGAGAGCTTTAAGCCGGGCACCATGGCCAGATTGGGCATCGACTATGCAGTGCTCAAGGAGATCAATCCAGGCATAATTATGTGTTCCATCACCGGCTTTGGCCAGTATGGCCCCTATAGCCACCTACCCGCTACGGCACCCGTGGCGCATTCTGTTAGTGGTCTGGAGTGGCTCATAGGTATAACTGTGGACCCTGATGGACCACCACAAGCTCCTGGGTTTGCTCTGGGCGATACGGTAGGTGCTGTGCACGCCGTGGCCGCGATTTGTGGGGCGCTATACTACCGCGAGAAGACGGGGGTAGGTCAGCATATTGATATCGCCTTGGTGGATTGTCTATTCGGAATAAACGATCGGGTGCAGCAACACATCCTGGCAGGAACCCACCAGATGGCCAGCGTTTCCACATCTATGATCTACCCCGGACGCGATGGATATTTGACGGTCCAATGCGCTAGCCAGCAGATGTTGAATGCATTGGCACGGGTTATGGGAAAGCCCGACTTATTTACCGATGTCACTCTGCAATTAGATACGCCGGAACGCCGGAGTCAGCATTTGAATCTATTGAACCAGATGATTGGCGAATGGCTTCAGGGCTTCGAATCGGTGTTGGATGTGTTGCCGATACTGCAGGAGGCTGGGGTGATATGTGCTCCGATTCTCTCTATCGAGGAGGCGATGAATGACCCTCAGCTTCTCGCCCGCCAGATGCTCAGTGAAATAGATGATCCTGAGCGCGGCCGGATAAAGATCGTCAATACGCCCTTTAGATTCAGTGATACCGAGGCTGGGCTAAAAGGCTCGCTTCCCCGATTGGGCGAGCACAACAAGGAGGTATTGATATCCATCCTGGGCTACTCTAACAAGGAGATCGCCAAGCTGCGCGAAGATGGTGTAATCTATTCAGACCTTAGGGGATATTCTTTGGAGGAGATCCTGAAGCTGGAACAGGAGGCAGCTGAGGAGGAGTGAGCTTCAGGCGCCGAAGACTATTCCAAGTACTGTCTCTCCCGCTACTAATCGGTCGTAGAGTGTTCACGGACAGTCCCTGGACGACCCCATTGGTCGTTGATCGGGGGCTAACGTCAGCCGGGGAAACCGCTGAACATATCCAAGTTGCACAAGATAACGTTGTGTGCAGCCATCTTATCTCTCGCTTTGGGCTTGACCTCGAAGACCAATAACACTAGAATATAGCTGTGAACTACTCGGGTAAACGCAAACTCTTTAACAGGCTACCTAATCTCTATCTTTTCCCGCGTATTGCTGACCATAGCTGTCATCCCACAGGAGGTTTTTTTGAAGGAAAGTACGATACAAGACACGAGTTTATCCCAGGAGGAGCGAGAGTTGGAGTATATCTTCCATCCTCGCTCCGTTGCCCTAGTGGGGGTTACCAGCGACCCAGCTAATTTATGGGGCCAGGGATTCCTAAAGGGTTTGCTGGATTTTGGCTATAGCGGCCAGATATATCCCATAAACCCCAAGGCTAGCCAGATCCTCGGGCTGAAGGTATATCCCAGCCTGAGCGATGTACCTGGACCGGTAGACTACGTGATCTCCATGATACCTGCCCCCCTGACCCCCCAGCTTATTGAGGACTGTGGCGCCAAGGGGGTGAAGGTGGTTCACCTCTTCACCGCTGGCTTCGGCGAGACCGGCGAGGAGGAGGGAAAGAGGCTGGAGGCTGAACTCTTGGCCATAGCCCGCAGGGTAGGTGTGCGCCTCATCGGCCCCAATTGCATGGGCATCCACTATGCGAAGAGCCGGGTCACCTTTGACATGGGTATCCCTGAGGAAGCCAAGGAGAGCGGGAACATAAGCTTCCTTTCCCAGAGTGGGGCCAATGCGATTAGCCTGGTCTACATGGGCTCGTTTCGCGGTTTTCGTTTCAACAAGGTCGTCAGCTATGGAAATGCTATTGACCTCAATGAGTCTGATTTCCTTGAACATTTTGCTGCGGACCCCGATACGGAGATAATCGCTTCCTATATAGAAGGTATAAAGGATGGTTCCAGGTTTCGCAGGGCGCTAATGGAGGCGGCCGCGGTCAAGCCGGTCATCATGCTCAAGGGGGGAAGGACTGTGGCAGGTGTCGGGGCAGTTGACTCCCATACTGGGGCGCTGGCAGGCAGCGAGGAGATATGGGATGTATTGCTAAAGCAGGCAGGGGCTATCCGGGTCTACAGCATGGATGAACTCGCTGACGTGCTTATAGCCTTCAGCCATCTACCACCACTGGCAGGTCGCAATGTGGGGGTGATCGGGACCGGTGGCGGAGCCAGCGTAGAGGCCGCTGATCTCTGCGAGAGCGCCGGCCTCTTTGTCCCTGCCCTCCCCCCGGAGATCAGGAGCCAATTTCGAGAGTTTACCCCAGTGGCGGGTACTAGCGTCAGAAATCCCGTAGACACCATTAGCATGTTCATCCCTCAGGAGCTATCCCGAACCATAGAGCTTGTTGCCGGCTATGCCAGGATCGACTTCCTTATTTTTCAGATGGAATTGGGGATGAGCTTCCTGCAGGGTCCAGGACGAATCATAGTGGAGACAGCTCAGGAGGTGCTGATAGAAACAGCCAGAAGAATAGAGAAGCCCATTGTCATGGTCTTTCGTTACGGGGGTAGTCCCCAAGGAATCTCCCTTCTGGCTGAGTCCCAAGAAAGGTGTATTGAGGCGGGCCTTCCCGTCTTTCCCTCCATTGAGCGTGCAGCTCTGGCCATTAGCCGGTTTATCTCATACCATGAGGCTCGAAACAGTGCCTAGTCAGAGCATCCAACGCATACGCCAATACTCGGGGAAAGAACTATCTGGGTGTCCTATGCGGGGTTAAACTTGCCCTTCTCTTACGTGGTTCTCAATGTCGCTAACTTCTGTGGCATCAGGGCGTTGCTCTAAAGCCTGGCAAAAAGCCTCTACTAGGTGGGGGTCGAATTGGGTTCCTGCACAACGGCGCAATTCGGTGATGGCTTCTATCACGCTGCGCGCCGGACGGTAAGCCCGTGAGCTAGTGATCGCATCAAACGCATCGGCAATAGCGAGGATGCGTGACTCCAGGGGGATATCGCTGCCTGCTAAGCCGTCAGGGTACCCTGATCCATCAAAGTACTCATGATGATGCACAATGTGAGTTAATAGATCAGACAGTGAAGGAACATGGCTGAGGATACTCGTAGCTAACTCAGGGTGTCTCTTCATCTCGTCCATTTCTTCTGGTGTAAACCGCTCTGCCTTGCGCAAAAGGCTGTCTGGGATGCCGATTTTGCCTATATCGTGTAGCAATGCCGCGGTTCGCAGGGAACCAAGTTGCTCTGGACTGAGCCCGATAGCTTCCCCTAAGAGTACTGTATATTTGGCCACTTTCTGTGAGTGGCCGTAGGTGAAAGGGTCTTTAGCATCTATGGCTGCAGCAAGGGCAAGAATAGTGCTTACGTATGACACTTGGCTCGTTCTCGCCAGCGCTGCGCGTTTGTGCTCCTCCTCGGAGGGTGCTAATGCGATTTCCATGGGAGTGTAGAGTGCTACACTATTTCGGCCTTTCTGCTTAGACTCGAGCATAGCCAAATCTGCGCAGAACACCAAAGTCTCGGCATCTGGAGCGTGTTCTGGGTAAGAGGCCACGCCGGCGCTGATGGTGATCAACCCTCTATGGCTCACCAGGCCGGGGAAGGGATGTGCCTCTATCGCTTTGCGCGCCCGCTCACCAAGACGGCAAACCTGTATCGCCTCCTGCCCCGGTACCAGCACAGCGAACTCTTCACCACCATAACGGAAAAGCAGATCGATTTTCCTAGCCACACCACGCAGCACCTGCGCCACTTCCGTCAGCGCTATGTCACCGGCAGCGTGTCCATGAAGCTCGTTGTATATGTGAAACATGTCGATATCAAGCATCATCAATGTCACCGGTCTCTTAAGGCGTCGTCCCCGCTCGACTTCTTCTCGCAGGCGCTCCTGAAAATATCTATGATTGTACAGCCCGGTGAGGCCATCTCTTATTACCATTTGTTGAGACTGGGCATAGAGATGCGCATTCTCTATGGCCGTAGAAGCATGCCTGGCCAGTACCATAAGCGTGGCGATATCATCTGCACCGTAGGGCGCTTCTGATAGTTTCGGGCCAAGGATTAGGATGCCATTCAGCTTCTCTCTATGCATGAAAGGAACGAGCAGGTCCGCTTCGATGTAATCCAGCATCTTCCGTTCCTTGGCAGTGATGCCCTCCAGCGTGCGGAGAAAGTCTAGATCACTCCGCCGCAGGGGCCGGTCATGGTGCTCAAGCCATGTGACAAGGGCACTGGCTGCATCCAGCAGGATATCATCCTCATTGTCAGAGGTGGAGCTTGCTGCCAAGATGAATTTCTCATTGTTGCCATGGGGCATCAGTAGATAGGCTCTAGCGGCTACCATGGCGAGCGAGACCAGAGAGACAAGGCGCCTAGACAGGCTGTCAATTTCGATGATACTCGTGCAATCGCGGCTGAACTGCTCCAGAGCGCTAAGGTAATCATATCTTCCGCGATAGAACAACCTATCGACAGCCCGCTGCACCATTCGCCACAGCGGCTGAATAGCGAAAGCCAAGAGAAGGAGCAGGAGGAAGTAGATCCAGGGCGAAATTTGCCGCCCCTCGAGAGCCCAGTGGATGATGAAGATAGTGCCCACATAGGGGATGGCAACTAGGCCACTCATCGTCAAGTAGGCTAGCCCCTTCCGCATCGCGATGCGGATATCAAAGAGGTGGTATCTGAGGATCGCGACGGTGGTAAGTAGACAGAAGGCTATGTTGCCAAAGATAGCCATGGGGTAAATAAGTGGGGAAAGCTCTAAGCTCGCTCCCACAATAGGGAAAACCATTGCGATTGTAACATACAGGAGGCGGTTCCTCTGTTCGTATTCCCTCGAACCTCTGTAAGCTACAATCAGGCTATATAACGCAAAAGCCAGGAAAAGATAGCCGGAAAAGAGGAGGAAAATGCCGGGACCGAAGATAGGAGCGTAGCCGTAGGATTCTACTCGCATGTTCTGTACAAGGATGCCAGTGGGGCTAAAGGCAATAACCAGTGCTAAACTGAGGTAGGCAACTAGGAGAACTGCCCTATTCTTTTTCGCCCCGGTCAAGGCTAGTGAAAAATGATAATAGAATATGAACGTCGCAAAGCACACCGGTGCCACAGCCCTGTCCCACAGAAGGGCATGCTCAACATCCGGGCTGGCTCGCATGAAGAATATAATAATTCCCCAGAGCGCTGTCCCGAAGGCGATAAGCAGGAATGAGTGACTGGCACGATTCCGCCACCCCTTTGCTATAACGATCAGCATCAAGCTGACGGCAACGCCTGCGGAAATCAAGGGTGGCAGAAGATAGGCAAGATTCATGTTCCCCCCCCGCCCTCCTGGCTTAACTGGAGAAGCCTTTGAATGATAGTATCAGAGGCATTCATGTGTGGTGGCTTGAGATGAGCCAGATCAGCCCCTTCCTTGCGTTTTTCTTCGTAGTAGCGCTGGAATGTCCCCGGCGTAAGGAAGGTTACCCTCACCGGCTGAAGCCCGAGCATGGTTCCTACGTCCCGGTAGTCCACATCGAGAGCTTTCAGTTGTTGGTCAACCAGCTTCTCTACCTCGCCAGCCTCCCTTTCCTCTTTCAGCTCCAGGTAGAGACTTAAGTAGCTTTGGTCCTTTTCATACTCCTTACGGGCTGACCAGTCCTCGTACTTGAGGCCGCAGTTCGCAATCGCCTGCCATACTATTCCCTCATCCAGCTCAGCCAGACCAGCAAGGGCGATGATCTCGTCAGCTCTTGCCTTAAATACCAATTGAGGCAACTCAATACCTGCCTCTTCATCCCTTAGAGCGACAAAGGTGACAAGGTCTCCTATTCGGTATCTGAGGAGAGGCATCCCGTAGAGCTGGGTAAGGACTACTTCAAAGGTTTTTCCCGGCTCAACTTCATCGAGCAGGACGGTAGCTGGCTGATATTCCGGGTTATCCCTGCTCTTGTGCCACTCTTCCTCGGGGATGAATTCCCAGAAGGCAGCGTCAGGGATAAATGTCAGCCACTTTCTATTCAAGCCCTGCAGAGCCATGGGAAATGCTTCTGTGCTACCGTAGACTTCGTAAGGTATTTGTCCCCAGTAGTGGGCTATCTGGTTCCGATAAATACTGGCGTCTGTACCACCTGCCAGGATAGCCTTGGCTTTCCATATGTCCTTGGGGAGCATTGTCCTCCTGGCGATTTTGCTGGTAAGCCAGGCCCGCACCAAGCGGGTCAGCACCGGCGGGCGAAGCATGGTTAAAGAGAACCGCATCCCTTGCGCCTGTTCTGCCATACTTTCACCTGCCTTGACCAGAACGCTGGCGATAGAGAATATCACATCCACGCCTGTTCGAAGAGCTATCCGGAAGCCCGCGGCAATTCTCTCATCGAATTCCATCTCTCCCGCCTCCTCCTCAGGAGGGATCGAGATGATGGAGAAGCGTTGGCTCAGATAATGCACAGCACTCCCGGAGGTATAGGGTCGGGGTGGCATGAGGAGGAGCATGCGGGTTCCTGGGTGGAGATTTACCTCGCCTTTATAGTTGGCAGCAGCAAGGATGACTGCAGACAAAGCGCGCTTGGCGAATGCCTCAAAGCCGCGATGGGTATAGGGGAGCCATTTGAAATACCCTCCCCGTCCCGAGCTGTGACACCAGTAGTAGGGTTTCTCTGTCAGTACGTCCTCTTGCTGCTGGCTGAGGTGGGGCTCGTAGTCCTCGTATGTGGTCAAAGGAACAAGGCGGCGAAACTCCTCGACACTCTGCGGCCTTTTACCCTTCAGTATCTTCTTGCCCAGGGGGCTATCCGCCACCAGCTCAATCTGCTCCATCAACAGACGATACTGGATTTTCATGAACTCTTCAAGGGAGAGGTCGAAAAAGCCACAATATCGCTGCCAGATTCTATCTTTGTCTTGAGTGCGGAAGAACTTGTCTTCGGGAAGCATAAAAATCCTCCTTTCACTTCTCGCCGTAAACGAGGAAGTCTTGATATGCCCGGTCCTCTTCGATGTGATATGTCCTAAGTCCCAAGCCATCCAAAATACCTTTGAGATGCTCGTGGGAATAGAAACCCTGGCGTGGCCTTACCCAGCATGCCCCCGGTGCGTAGGCTATGCCTGCCGCTATGGAAGCGAAGCACTCCTTGGCTGCCTTGCCATACCCACCTGACCTCAAATTGCGCCAGGCACTGCGCATTATCTCACCGCCTAACTCGAAGCTGCCAGCTCCTGAGGGGTAGGTAATAATAAATTGTCCTCGGATCTTCAATACGCGCATAATCTCCTGTGTAGCCTTTCTGTCATCCGCCAAGAAGCCCATAACGTGTACACAAACCACTTTATCAAAGCTCTCATCAGCAAACTCCAGCTTATGTGCATCCATCTGGAACACGGCGATCTCCTTGCCACGTCTAGTGAGCTTCCTGTAGGCTCGGCGTAAGGCCTTTGGTGACGTGTCCAAACCCACAATGCGCAGGTCACAATTCCTTTCGAGTATATTGATGATTTCATTGCCAGTGCCAACGCCTACACATAATACCGAGTCGCTACTCTCGAACTGAAGTTTGTCAATACATTCTCCTTGGAGCCTCTGGTAAGGGCTGGTCTGCGCCACGGTGAGGTCATACAGCGGAGTGTAGATGAGGTCGAAATACAGTTGCATGAGCTTCTTACTCAATATTATCCCTCCAGCTTTAGCCAAGTGGTAGCGGATTGAGGGCAACCTTGCTGCATAGGTAAAAAAACCTCCGCCGGAATGCCCAGGGAGGTAGTCAATTCTTTACATCCGCGGCAGCCCGACTATCATGGCACTTAGACCGTTAGACCCGCAGCTTTGCGTCCCCGCCTTTCAGCGAGTTTGCCTTTGTCACGGAAATTCGATATTAGGCAGAGATTGTAAGGTGCGTGAAGTAAATCGATGCTCTAGTATACCTATCCCTGGGGTGCAAGTCAAGCCCTGTATCCTCGCACGGGACGAAGCAAACGGGAAAGAGAATTAGCCGCTATCTCTAAGTACCTCGTCCTCTGTCTTGCTATCGCCTTCTCAGCTATCCTGCACTCACCGCAAAGATTATAGCGGGAGACACATTTAACTTTGGCTGCCCCTATCATGTTTGGACAGAGGTAGACACTAAAATCGGCTGTTGGCTGTTGTGCTCATAGACCATTGTTCTCATTGCTTCATATCTCTTAGAAAGTTCCTAACAAAAGGAATGTACTCCTTTGGGTTGGTGTAGCCAGGTGTATGCTCGGCTTTATCGAATGTGTGAGACTTTGTCCGTGGATAGAGGGCTTTTAGCGCCTCACCTGCCGGTGACCGGAATCCCGGGTAATCATCGGACTCCAGAATGAGTATTCTCACAGACCAATTGGCCAGTTAGCTGCAAAGATATGATCATTCTACGCAGCCAGTTTACCTAGGGAAAAGTGTAAAAGATGGATCGATTCGCAACTAACGTGTGAGGCTACCCCGTCTTGAACTTTGGCTCCCTCTTTTCTATAAAGGCCCTCACTGCTTCGGCGTGGTCAGGACTGCGGAAGCAGGCAGCAAGACCCAGAGATTCAAACTGCAACTGCGTAGGAAAGTCAGCATCCAACCCTTGATAGAGACCCCGCTTTGCCAGCTGGATGGCAAAGGGAGGCAGTTTGGCAATAGTGTTTGCCATTTCCCTTGTGGCTTGCTTCAGTTCCTCCGCTGGCACCACCTGATTCACCAAACCAATCTCCTTGGCCTCGGCGGCATCGATTATGCGGGTGGTGAACACCAGCTCACAGGCTTTGGTGATTCCCACAATACGAGAAAGGTTGTAGGTAGACCCGTATTCAGGTATCAGTCCCATACGGGCAAAGATAAACCCCAGGCGAGCCTTATCCGAAGCGATCCTTATGTCGCAGGGCAGGGTGATGGTTAAACCCATCCCCACAGCAACTCCATTGATGGAAGCGATAGTGGGTTTCCTCATGTTCCTCATCAGCATCGGGCTGGTATCCAGACCTGCTGAGAAGGCTGCCGCTGGCCCCTCCCTTCCTGTCTCCAGCGATTCAGCAAAGCCTTCCACGTCAGCGCCGGCAGAAAAGGCACGACCGGACCCAGTGATAACCACTACCCTAACCTCGGGGGCGCTTTCCATTTCCTGAAGGGCCTGATGAAACTCGATACTCATCTTGATACTAAAGGCATTGAGCTTCTCGGGGCGATTGAGGATGATGGTGCCAGTGCCTTCCGCCTTCTCCAAAAGGACGGTCTCATAGTCGCTCATTGTAACCTCCCTGGTATTTGATTTGGGTCATCTTATTCTAGGCCAGTTTTCAGGCAGGATTGTAAGGTGGTACAAGACCAAAGTCAAGCAGTAGCCTATCGTGCTGTTGAGGATATGGGCGGGAATAGCGGGCCAGCGAGCTGATGTGGAAGCTACACATACTTGTTGATTTGGCCTAACAGGGATGTCGTTGCCCCGGTGATGTTGGTTGCCCCAATGATAAGCAGCATGCGCTGGCCGATGTGATTGAGCAAGTCGCCCTTATGTTACTGGCTACTCGACTCCTACTCTGTAGTATTGTCTAATCGCTGGCAAAGAGCGACCGTGGGTTGTCCACCATCATGGTCTTGATCTTATCATCGGTAACCCCTGCCTCTTTGAGGGCAGGAATGATGTTCTTGAACACATGGGCGTAGGACCAGTTGGCAAGCAGCGGCCTTACGAAATCGGGCAATTCAACGGGACGGCTGAGCCAGTATGGACAGTAGTCATGGGAAAGCATGATCCGATCGGTATAGCCGATGCCGAGGAGGCCTATAATACAAGCCTTCCTCAGTGCATCTGGGAAGATAAATTCGATCCCCAGCCGGTCGAAGGCGATGTAGACCCCTTTCTCAAGGATGGAGGTATGGTATTGCAGATTGGCGTTGCCACCGATATGGCCGATCATTACACGCTTGGGGTCTGCTCCCTCCGAGATGAGGAGGTCGGCCTGCTCTGGCCCCATAGTGCCAGCCTCGGTGTGAGTGATAATGGGCACCCCGGTCTCCTTTTGAGCCCTTGCCGCTGCCTTGAACACCATATCCTCATAGGGAGATATACATCCATGGCCTGTCGCTACCTTGATGACACCAGCCTTCACTCCTGTATCTCCGATACCCTGAGTGATCTCCCTCATAAACGTCTCATAAATCTCGGTAGTGATGTCGAATACTTGGCTGCGAAACTTGAAGTAGGCAGGTTTACCCATGGACTCCGTGTATAGTCCGGTAGCACAGATGATATTTATGCCCGCTCTCTCGGAGACCATCCTGTCCAGCTCCACATCCCTGTATAGGTCGTTGGGACTGGCATCAACCATCGTATTTACTCCGTAAGCCTTGGCCTCCTCCAGAGCCTCGACGCAAGTCTTGGCAATCGCTTCTCGGTCATAGGGCACAGCTAGCGCATCGCACTCCCACCCCGGATAGGCCAAGGTGAGGTGCTCATGAATCAGGGTCAGGCCCAGCTCATCCGTGGATATCGGACCAAGAACTGTATTGACCTTAGCCATGGTGTTGCTCCTTTCATTTCTTTATTCTCCCAAAAAAACTCCCGAAAAGCTCCATGCTGTCGTCTCACTGCTCCATAACATAACCTCATTCGATGATACCTCATGTGGGAATCATCAGGATCACTGTACCCGGATATGGGGAGACCAAACATGATATTCAGTCTCTATCTTCGATGTGAACTTGGGCGAGGCCTAGTCTCGCAGGTGAGGTCCCTATTGAGGGAACAATTTTGAAAGATAGGAGTTACAAGCGGCTCACAATCGAACCCCTCTACGAGTAGCATATATGGACTTGGTCTGATTGTCAATGTGGAGGGAGCACCAGGCGGTAAGCCCTGCGGTCGGGGTAGCTAAACGATTGTGCTTTCATGGAGTGGTAATGAAGTTGGAAAGGGAGGTTTTGGTAGCAAAGCAGGACGCCACTGTACGGTATCATACTTATGATCTGCCAAGTATCGCCGTGGCACTAAGGATACATATCGCTATTTTTATGTGGCTAGTAACATTACGCCGTCGTCGACCTCTACAAGTCGGTATCTTAGAGAGTAACACACGCCTCCTGTTCTAGCTGCGCCAGCTCCATCACGGAACATTATCACGCAACATTGGCAAGTACCAGCGGCACGAGAGAGACTCTGGCGAATACCGCATCATATCAACAGGCCTGACCATCTCGCCGCCGCGGGTCGAAGACTATACAAGGCTCTGTATCTCCGGGATCGGAGAACCCAGTTGCGGTTCTTACGGTGCCGTACCTCCTTTCCAGTTCCTCCAGCGGTCCAGTGTCAAGGGCCCTTAAAGGACAGACTTCCACGCAGATGTGTTTTCGCCCCTCTACAAGCCTATCGAGGTACAGGTCGCACTTTTGCATCAACGCTCCTTCCTCATCTCCGAAATGCGGGGCTTTGTAGGGGCAGGCTTCAAGGCAGAAGCTACAATTGGGCATGCAGCGCTCTCGGTCTACGACGACGATGCCATCTTCTGCTCTCTTGGTGATAGCGTCACTATGGCAGGCAGGGATACACTTCGGCTGTGAGCAATGGAGGCAGGACAGCGAGAGGTGAGCTAAGAGAACTATGGGAAACTTACCTTCCTCCAAGGTGTCCACCCATCGCCATGAGACGGAGCCAGCGGGTACATTGTGCCATTCCTTGCAGGCTACAACACACGTGTAGTAGCCTACACATCGGCTCTGATCGAAATAGAACCCTATCCGCATTACCTTATCCTGCTAGACCTTCTCTATCTGGGCGAGGACGGCATTAGTGGCAGCCGCCCCACCCGGAGATACTGTATCTCTACACAGGACATTAACCGAGCCCGCTCTATCGATGCCCTGCTCATCAGGGTCATACCACGCCCCTTCTTCAATCCGGATCACTCCGGGCATCATCTGATCTGTGACCTTAGCCGGGATAAGCAGCGCTCCGATATCGCTGAACATACTTACCTCCAACAGCGATTTAAACAAAATCTGGGCTCGCCCCATCCGATGCCCGCTTGTGGAATTCTACGTTCAATGCTACAAACCAGTCGAACCAAAACCCGATGAGCCTCGTGCTGTTTCTTCGAGCTGTGGTACAACTCTGATTTTGACATCTACTACCGGTATTATCACTAGCTGCGCAATCCTGCCTCCTTGGCTAACCTTGTAAGGTTTTGAACTTAAGTTCTTCAATTCCACCATGAGTGCTCCTCGGTAATCACTGTCAATCCACCCCGCTCCTACCTCTATATTCGAATTGATTGACAACCCGGAGCGAGACGCTATCCTGCCAACAGTGCCTTGTGGCAGTTCTATTTCAATACCTATAGGCACTAGTGCTCTGCCAACGCTGGCATGTCCGTCTGGCTCGCAATGCGTGGGTGGTATTTCCACATTTTCCGCTGCGTAGAGGTCAAAACCAGCGCTTCCTCGAGTTATCCTGCGGGGTGGTTTTGCCGCCGGATGGATAAGCTTGACTCTAAGTATCAGCACGCCTCCCTTACTGATAGCTATTCTGCATTGAGCAACTCTAGCATTTTTCGTACATCTGTCGCTGGACGCTTGCAACTATAATTAAGACAGACATATGCAGTTGCCTTGCCTTTGATGCTCGACTGATATTTCGTATAATTGGCAAGGCGATTGATATCAGGTGCTTCTTGCTCGCTCGGAACTAGAAGTACTATCTTGTTAGGAACGAATTTTGCCATGAGAGCTCTCAACATGGCTTGGGTGTCCTTTGACTGTGAGTTACCAACGATGATCACCTCATAAGTTAGGCCTACTGCAAAGTCTAGAGCAACCATGAGCTGGGTATAAGCTGAGGGCAGTTGTTTGACAACTACAGAAAAAGCATGTCCAATACGGGCTGCTAGCTTTTCCAGTTCGGAGTTTGCAGTCATCCGACCCAGGCGCAGTAAGTTCAACATCGCCACAGAATTTCCGGATGGAATAGCGCCGTCATGGCTTTCTTTCTTTCTGATAAGCAGATTCTCACCGTCATCAGGCGTGAAATAAAATCCACCACTCTTATCGTCCCAGAAATGCTTTAGCATGTCATTATTCAGGTCGAGAGCATTTTTTAGGTAACTCACATCAAAGGTGGCTTCATATAGTTCTATCAAGCCCCAAACCAAAAAGGCATAGTCGTCCAAATTGGCTGTTATGTCAACTTGACCATCACGATAGCGGTGCAAAAGTCGGCCGTCCGGTTTGCGCATATTCTTCAATATGAAATCCGCAGCGCGTGCGGCAGCATCAGCATATTTTGGTTCATTAATGACCTGTGCCCCCTTGGCCAGCGCTGCGATCATCAAGCCGTTCCAGTCAGTTAGTATCTTATCGTCTTTATGGGGACGGATACGCCTCTCACGGGCAGCGAAAAGTCTTTGCCTTGCTTCCTCTAGACGCTTTCCAAGATGCTTCTCTGGTACGTGCAGCTCAGAAGCGAGTTCCGCCATTGATTTCTTGAGATGCAAGATGTTAGCGCCGGTTCTTATCTCGGTTGCTCCCTCTGCAAAATTGCCGTCCTTCTCGATATTAAACGCCTGAATTGTCAGTTCTGCTTGTTCACGCCGTAGAACGTGTTGTATCTCTTCCTCTGTCCAAATGTAGAATTTCCCTTCTTTACCTTCGCTATCAGCGTCCTCAGCGGAGTGAAATCCACCTTCAGGAGTCATCATATCCCGCAAAGCATAGGCGAAAATCTCCGTCACAGTCTTCATATATTCTTCTTTTCCGGTTGCTTGATAAGCCTCGGTGTAGGCCATAGCTAGCATAGCCTGGTCATAGAGCATCTTTTCAAAGTGGGGCACCAGCCATTTGGAGTCTGTGGAATAGCGGTGAAAGCCAAACCCAACATGGTCATAGATGCCGCCATATCGCATCGCTCGCAGGGTTTTCTCCACCATCTCTAGAGCTTTCTCGTTACCACTGCGCTTCCAGTAACGGAGCAGAAAAAGCAGGTTATGTGCGATCGGGAACTTGGGGGCGTTGCCAAAACCTCCATGCTGCTCATCAAAGCGGTCGGCTAGCTGTTCATAGGCAAGCTTCAAAGTAGATTCATCCAGTGCCTCACCGGGTTCATCCTGAGCCATCTGCTGGAGGGCCGCGGTAATTTCATTAGCTGAACTTAAAACTTCACCTCGCCGTGTTGTCCAAAGCTCCTTGATGCGTGGGATCAGCTCTAGCATTCCAATAAGTCCGAGTCGACGCTCTTTTGGAATGTAGGTGGCAGTAAAGAAGGGTTTGGCATCGGGTGTCATAATGACAGTGAGAGGCCATCCCCCACTACCCGTCATGATTTGACAGATAGCCATATAGATATTGTCTATGTCAGGTCGTTCCTCGCGATCTACCTTAATCGCAACAAAGAACTCATTCATCAATTGGGCTACTTCAGGATCCTCAAATGACTCATGCTCCATTACATGGCACCAGTGACAGGTTGAATACCCAATGGATAGAAAAATGGGTCTATTTTGCTTTCGAGCTGTCTCAAATGCCTCTGGTCCCCATGGATACCAATCCACAGGATTGTCTGCGTGCTGAAGTAAATACGGACTCTTTTCGAATATCAGTCTGTTATGGTGTTTCTCAATTTTTTTCAATTAAAGTTCCTCAAACGTAGTACGCTTACTTGCCAGAGCTAAATACAGGGAATACGGAACTCAAGAAGACTCAAGCCTCTTCAGTCCTGTCTACTCTCCGGGGTTCTTGTCTCCGATTGTCACCTTATTGCAGTCCATGCCTATTATCGCAGATTGCTGCCCAGTTAAGCAATGACTAGGCTGGTTCTACAAACGAATGCTGAACAATGCTGATGGTCTTTTGTGATCGGCACCACTATGACAACGCTACTTATAGTGCAGTAGTCCCGTAGCAACTAGGACTGTGTGGTTTAACACAAGGGCCGTGTACCCTGTGGGTGCCCGGTCTCGCTACTGCCGCTGCCACCAAGAGGCTCAAACCGGTTCCCTTCTGAGGGTCAGGTCCTAGGCAATAAGTTTCGCTACAACGATGCGCAGGCTATTGGCATCTGCGTTTTGCTCACTAAGCCTGCCTCATAATCCCTACGCAGCGGAGCCGGCCAATACTTGATATGCCCAGTGCTGACACCCAACTCATGCACAAGTGTGAGCTAAAGATAGCCTATACAAAGACCTTCTCGTCTGTCAACCTCTGGATATCCTCCTGAGACATCCCCAGGAGCTTGCCATAAACATACTGGTTATGCTCGCCGATAGTCCTTGAAGTATAGCCCCACTGGAAAGGGGTATCCGATAGACCGATAGGCACTGAATAATTGGGGTGCGGGCCGTAGATTGGGTGCACTGTTCTCCGCCAGTAGTTGCGTGCCATCAAATGCGGGTCAGTAACTAGATCAGCCGCTGTCTGAACCATGCCGGCTGGAACACCTGCCTGCTGCATCATCTCCATGACATCCTCCGCCTTTTGGTTGATGGTCCACTCCCCTATCAGCCGGTCGAGCTCATCCTCGTTTTGCTTCCTCCCTTGAATTGTCGCGAACTTGTGGTTCTTGGTCCACTCAGGATTCCCGACTACCCTACAGAAGGCCTGCCACTCTTCCTCGCTGAAACAGGTGATAGCGCACCACCGATCTTCCCCCTGGCAGGGATAGACATTGTGAGGTGTGCAGTAGGGGTCTCGGTCACCCATACGTTGATTGACCCTTTGGTTCGCCACATAGTCCAAGACGTGTGGGCCCAGAGCAGTGGCCCCAGCCAGATAAAGGTGTAATTCGA